>JAEEGH010007917.1_pt1 | contig 25333 bp, 22 predicted proteins | sample 9134181 | NCBI WGS metagenome assembly JAEEGH01 (sample SAMN16246544, study PRJNA631951) | gut metagenome | biome: gut microbiome; feature: rumen; material: DP-attached | host: Bos | place: Iran: Karaj | collected 2018-10
CCCCTGCCCGACATGGATGCCTCCAGCTTTGGCAACAAGAACAGCGCACGAATGATTAAGGTCGGCGAGGAGGAAGCCATGAAGCACTGGGACGAGCTGCAGAAGCTCATCAGCCAACTTAGTCATCTCGACCCGTCAGGTTATTAAGAACAAAAATCTATTCAATGTGGTGATAAGTTCCCGACCCACGCCTTAACGGCTTACCCTTTTCGGCCTCTTCAATACGGGTGGGGAAGAATGCCTCATCAAGGAGGTTATGAGGTGCATCGTATAAAACCATGTACGCAGATTTTGTCAATTATTTTCGTAATCCTTAAAATGGCGAAAACCGCCCTGAAACGCCCTGAAAACGGGGGCTGGAGTTTAAGTAGGGTAAAGTCGGAGTTTACCGTAACTAAACCCTGGGTTTACCCTACTTAATCCCAGAGTTTACTCGGAGCGGAGTATGAGGGCAACTTATATTACCCGAAAATGTAAATTATTTTTACTAAATTATACATAATGGAGGCATGCGATGATGACGCGCTATATTGCAATATTGCATTGCATTTACTTTTAGGCGCGATGAGAGTAGAGGAGAATAAGAGTATATGTTAGTATATATTATTATAAGTAATTATATATCAATATATTATATTAAACTTATACTATTATTTTATACATTCTTTACTTCCTTCAATTTCCACAAAAATGAAATGCAATGCAATATTGCAATATAAAGTGATGGGATATTCCGAAAAAAGTTGTATATTTGCAGGCAAATTATAAAGTGCATATTATTATGGATAAAAAGAATTTTAGTACATCTTATATCCCTTTACAAAAGCCATACCAGATTATCAAGTATGGTCGTGATATAGGAATGCAGATAGGAACGTTGGTTGCTACGTGTATGTTGCAAGGTGATGAGATACGACCTTTTCGCATTGAGACCCATAGCTACCCTGTTGTTGCCTACGTTGACAAGGAGGCAAACATGTTAGATAAAGTCTTTTATGGTCTTCAACCCATGGAAGGTGTAGTATGGAATCGTGTAGAACTAAGAGAGGTTGTTACCATTTGCCTAACTGGGGATAAACTGACATGGATGGAATTTATCAACTTCCTTTGGTCTGATATTGCACGTACCGCTTTCACCGCTGAACCTCAATATGATATTGCACGAGCTTTACGTGTGTTGGGGGTAGAAATTGCTCCGCCGTCCAAAGGAAAACACGTAGTACATCTTCATTGTCAAAGCAGTTTAAGCAAGCAGATACGTGTAAGTAGCTCATCCAAAGATGACATAGCTATCAATTTTGCCTTGGATAAGGACTTACAAAAAATGAAAAATTGCGTAATGAAGCAAATTATGTTATGGAATTTAAGCACTGTAGGTAATAATATGCATTTTCCTAGAAAGCCAAAGTTCTCTATATTTTTTGAATCTGAAGACGAGAATCTTATCTCACTAGTAAACATATTAAACACAATACAACATGAAGACTGGGATATTACACCATTAATGAATAATACTTTTAGTGATTTGTCGTTAAAAGAGCAGATGGAGTTAATCAACAAAAAAGCTTTTGAAAAAGCCATGGGATTTGATTGATGTTTGAAGAAGTAACTGAAATAGAGTTTCTCGGACTTGTGCATACTGCCGAAGAATGGCTTACTTTTGCCCGTAATCTTATTTCTGAAGAACAAGGTGCATTTGCAGGCATGTTCTTAGATGCACTCCATAAATGGGCAGTTGAAAATGACAATACTCAGTTACAATTGGATTGTAGAAATTTAAATAGTGCAATAAAAATCCCTCAAGCATTTAACTTCACATATAAGAAAGGCGGTGCTACTGATCCTCATAATCGTCAAAAATTTATATGGAAACGTAATACAGATATAGATATATTCGACTTTAAACTGGATGAAGGGAGAATCATTGAAGCGCTACAAAAAATCAAATTCAAAAAATTAAAAGGGAGAAGATTCTGGTTTGTTGTGCATCGTGTTTTTAAAGAACTAAAGTGGCTTTCTGTGACGATGGACAATAAGTTTGCGGACTGGGTAGGTCTATATTTCCAATGGCCTTGGGATCGTGAAAAACCTTGGAGAACGGTAAATAAAGAAATTAGGGATGCTGATTCGTGGAAATGGGAAAAGGATTCTGCATATGCTAACCTTGCTTGTTTACTTTGGGCTACGTTCACGAACAAGCCTAAGCGAAGTGATAATGAAGTTCCTGATGACAAAGAATATTTCTACCTCCCAAATAAGAAAAAAATCAATAACGGACAGTTCTAAAGGTACACTTGATGTACCTATTTTGTTTTTACCTGTTTCGCAAGGTGCATCTGATGTACCAAATTGAAAAACAGAAATTTACAAACTTTGAAATTCCTGAAATAAGCCGTATCTTTGTACCGTGAAGTTTAGGCTTCGCTGGTGCATGTTGTATTTGTGGCAGTCGTTAGCAAACCTTCCCACACAATTCTAGAAAAGTGTGGCAAACTGAATAATAAATTAATATTTTTTGAATTATGGAAAATAAGTTTTTTTCGAAAGGTTTGCAGGCAGTAGTATACGACAACTTCGATGGGTTTCCTTTGAAGGTGACTTTTCTGGGTGACCGTTGGTGGGTGACTTCGACAGGCGAGACACTACAGCCTCTGGAAGATTACTATGGTGACGATGACGTTATGTTCACCTATCTCTGTGAGGCCGGCGGACGGGTTGATGCCCTGGCGTTGGCTTGTATGCTCGGCAAGGCGATGGAGTATCCTGAAGAGAATGTCAGCAAGTGCCTGGCTCGCAGGTTGAAGGCGCTGGAGCGGCTGGGCGTGGAGCTTGACATTGTTAAGGACGACCCGCTGTCGTTGGAGCTGAGGGTGTTCAGCAACAAGGGCACTTACCGCCGGGGAAACTACAGCGTATGGTGCTACGCCAAGGATGGCTGCTACGAGAGGCTATTCGACGCCGACGAGTTCGACACTCAGGCCGATGCCGAGCAGTGGGCCGGCTACTTCTTTGAGTTCCTTCGTGAAATTGGAATTGAATTCAACGTAACTAAGGTCGTAAGAGAATGAAGAAGCAAGAGAACCTGACCAAAGCCAAGTCGCTGCCAAGCGGCGACTCGGCTTCCTACATCGCTCGTCCAAAGACGAAGCCGGACGTGACGCTGAAGGGTAAGCTGAACGAGTGGCAGAACGGCTACCGCGAGTTCATTCCGCAAGGCCAGAAGCCGAGTAACCGAATGATGCTGAAGCAGCTGGGCAACTCATCTTTCTATAAGACGGAGGGCGAGAAGGAGTCGAGCTATAGTGTCCACCTGAACTGCGACGGGAAGAGCGAAGACCCGGTAGGCGAACTGCTCGACCAGTTCCTGCTGCTGACCGAAGGACAGCGTAAGCAATTGCCAAAGTTGCCCGAAGGTTCGGAGGGCCGCATGCTTTTAGACAACGGAATGGGGCTCCAGGTATGGCTGGACCGTGAGCGTGGTAAAGTGAGCATCTTAACGGAGCTGGAGTGCAACGGCAACATCGAACGCATGCTGTTACAGGCACAGAGCCAGATGAACGTCTGCATAGCCAGGCACCGCCAGGAAATCGTTAACAACAATAATAATAAATAAGGTATTATGGAGAGTCACAGATTTGTTTATCAGGACAACATGTACTGGGGGTCGTGCGAACCTTGCACGGCCTCGGTTTTCTCAACACTTGTTCGAAGTGGGGTGGTTCGTTGGAAGATTGGTATGCGCCAAGCTGTGCGTCAGGCGGTAAGAACGGGGCAACCGCTGGACCAGTTCACTCGCAACAGCGACTTCCAGAAATGGTGTATCAGCCAGCTAAGCCGCCCGCGTGCAGGTGAGAAATTTGCACAACTGGCCACTGCTGCCAAACTGTTGCAATGGGTGGACGCGCTGAAGGATTCGCTGCCCGACTTTATTTTTACCGTAAGCGAATTCGGCCTGGTTCCAAAACTCGACAAAGGCGGCAAACCAAGAAAGAACGCCGAAGGGAATCCGATTCTCTACCGCCGCCGCAAGCAGGAGAATATCCGTCATTTGAGTGGACTGTTTTGGAGCGACTACGACCACCTGCCGTTTGACCCACGTGAACTATATGAAAAGACGAAGGCTCCAGGCTATCCGTGGAAGACCCGTCTGGTTCACCTGACGTCGTCGGGCGAAGGGCTACGGATAGTGAGTGAGTGCATTATCGGAGCCGGGAATAATGCAGACCAGATTTACCTTCAAGCCAAGGAGCTTGCTATGCTGAACGTCCGGGGTACAACCGGCAAGTGGGTGTGCGACAACAGTATCATCAATGCCGACAAGCTGAGTTTCTGCCCACGTCTGGAGGATATTCTAATGATTGACGAAGATAAACTCTTTAATTATTAATATATATGTGTAACTATTTAGAACGATTACAAGATGGAAGAACAAGACATTTTTGAAAACGAATTCGATCGTCAGTACGGCGATTCGTATCGTCAAGGAAACAGTGGCGCCACCAACTCCGACCACCAGCTGCCCAGCAATGCGGCAGCTCCGTCGGGGGACGGCCAGTTGTTAACCCCTGAAGCCGCTGCAAGCGACGAGGCCGCCAAAGATTTGGCTGGGCAGGTGGCACCAAAGGACTTGGAGAAGGAGAAGTATCTGGTGTTCGGTTACGACCCGGAAGACTTCTTCAATGCCATGTACCCCAACGGCCCTAACTGCCGCCACGACGCTGCCCGCGACCTGTTCAACGACCTGTTGGTAATGTACGACGGTAACTGGGAATTGGCTCGCAACAAACTGCTAAGTCTTCAGTTCGTGCAAGACCTGATTACGGAGCGCGGCATGTCCGAGATTGACCGCATCGTTGAGGGTGGCCGTAAGTTGCTTTACAAGCGCGAGAGCGAGAACTACAACTCGCTACAGCCGTCGAAAGCCATGCGCAAGGCCATTGAGCAGGTGACAGGCCGTAAGTACAACGTACTGAAGCGTGAACAGCTCGGCATTGAGCACGGTCAGGCTGTGGCTTTGCAGCAGGAGATTCTGCAGACGCTGGAGAAAATCGGTGCTGAGTTAGCGAAGCTTACTCCTTACTTCCCGCTGCTGAAGTTGTTTTGTTTTCGTATGAAGCAGAAGTACTATCCCGCCGTGTTCTTCGTAGGTGGTGCTTTTGCCATGACGCTGATGACCCGTTGCTGGTACTACTTTTGGTCGAAGCCCGGAAAGAGGAACCGCCTGAACTCGTTAGTGATGCTCATAGGCCGCATGGGCGGCATGAAGTCGGTGGCCGTCGACTTGGAGGAAATCATGATGGAGCCTATCCACGTGGCCGACGCGCCTCAGATAGCCGCCCTGAATGCCAGCAACGCCGAGCGTGAACAGAACAACGGCGGCGCGAAGAGCAAGATGCCCCGGCCTACGGGCGTGTATCGTGCCTTGCCGCCAGAGACCAGTACGGCAGCCCTGCGCGAGGCTGAGGCCAACGCTCACGAGACGATTGATGGTGAGGAGTACTATCTGCATGTGAGCATCTTCGACAGTGAGCTTCAGAACACGCTCTCGCAGTTAAAAAAATCTTACATGGATGCCCTTCAAACTTATTGGTTAAAATCGTATCACTCTGAAAAACACGGTGCTTACCTGAAAACTTCGAACGCTCCTATAGGTGAAACTCCTGTACATTTCAATGCTGTATATACAGGCACTGAGGACGCAGCAAATTCTATAATCTCGGAGAAGACGATAGTGAACGGTCTGATGTCGCGCTTCACGATTGTACCCAATGCGGACTCGAATTTTGAGATGCTGGAGCCTTCGCCCTACGATGATGCTGCCAAAGAACGCGAAGCAGCACTGCGCGACTGGGCTTATAAGCTGGACTTGTGTAAAGGTGAGATTCCCTGTGAGCCTATCAGCAAGGCACTACAGCTATGGACGAAGCACCACATGGCCGATGCCGGTGAGGATAAGGACTATGCAGAAGAAGACTTAGTGAAAAGGCCATGCTGGCATGCCATCAACTTCGTACTGCCGTTCGTGGTGTCAAGACATTGGGATCAGATGGTGCAGGACACTGATGGGCGCTGGAAGTGCGGCCCCAACTTCAAAGTTGACCAGAAGGACGTGCGCCTGGCCATCCTTATTGCTAACGCGCAACTGGCGTTCCAGGAGCACTACTGCAAGGCCATCCTTGAAAAACACTACGATGACCTGGCTGTGGCACAAGCGTCAAATGTGTGTCATAAGCAGAAGACGTGGCAGGGCTTTAAGAGGCTGCCTCAGGTGTTCACGTCGGACGACGTTGACCATTGCTTCGGCTACGAGGGTAAAACAGGCAGCATCTGTAGCCGACTGAAGCGTCTGCAAGATCAAGGGCTGGCGCAGAAGATTCGGACTGGCGAGGACAAGGGCAAGTACCGTAAGCTGATGTAGCAATATTTCAAAATTGCATTGCTTATCGTTTCTCAGTCATTTACACACGGGGTCGGTTCCGGTGTGTAGTCGAAAAGAAAGAGGTGGAACAGTAGTTGCTCCACCTCTTTTTCGTACGATATGCAGTATCGGATGATTACTGGCCCAGCATCTTCTCAATCTCGGAAGCCTTTTCGTTGTCGCCGAGTGAGTAGTACATCTGATAGAGGGCGTAACGCCAGTCCACCGTCTCGTGGTTGGGGTCGAGCTCACGAACCTTCTCCAGATAGTTCTTGGCATCGTTCAACACGGCCTTGATCTTGTTGGCGTTATCGACGGTCAGCTTACCGGTCTTCTTGTCAGCCAGCTCGTCCTTCATGCTGATAGCCTTGGAGTTGAGCGACACACCAGCCTGATAAGCGGCAGCCACGTAGGTGGGGTCGATTTCGAAAGCCTTCTTGTAGCACTCCACAGCCTCGTCGAACTTGTTCGACATACGGAGAGCCTCGCCCTTGTAGGTATAGCCGAACTTGTCGTCAGGACGCTTTGCAATCTCGTCCTCGGCCCACTTCAGCAGCTGCTCGGGGTTGCCCGACTGCAGATAGTAGTCGCCAATCCAAGCTGAGTAGCGGTTGTCCTGCGGGAACTTGGCGCTGGCTTCCTTCAGCATGTCGATGTACTCGAGGGTGTCCTGCTTGGTCTTCATGGTCTCCTTCTTCGAGAAGACGAGAATCTCGGTAGCGTCCTTGGCCTTTGACTCGTCCTGGGCAGCAATCTTGGCATACTTGATGACGTTAGCGTAGTCCTTCGACTGGTAGGCTGAGAGGCTGGCAAAGTAGGCCACCTCATACTTGTACTCGTCCTTGCTCATGTCGATGCCGGTGAAGAGCGGAGAGTCACCACTGTCGACGTACATGGCGAAAGCCTTGAAGGCGCCGGCATAGTTCTTCTGGTTGTACTCATACTGTCCGGCATTGATGCACTGCAGACGTCCGTTCTGGTAGATCTGCTGGTTGGGCTGGCGGAACTTAGGCTTCACCTTGCCCTTCTCGTTGGGCATGTTGTCGAACTCGTCGCACTTCATGGCAGCCTCCAGGGCGGCAACGACGGCTTTGTTCATGGTAGCCTCGTCCACGGGCTCGTTGGTCTGCTTCACCTGGTTCTCAATCTTCTTGGCCTGAATATCCGAGAACTGCTTGTAGTAGGCTGAGCTCAGCAGATTCCATGCAGCGGCCTTATCCTCGTTAGTACCTGCGGTCAGGGCTGGCTGTACAGCCGAGATAGCTTCTGTCACACTGCCCTTATCCAAGAGCTTCTTTGCATTCTTCACCACGTCGGCCTGCGCAAAGGCTGATGTCGTGGCAACGGCCATCAAGGCCACCATCGTTAACTTTTTCATAAGTGTCAATAATTATTGGTTAAACAATTTATTCTTCTGTTGCGAAGTCTACCAGCGGGGCCTCGTTCTCAGGGGCGTCGCCTTCGAGTATTTCCTCGTCCTGCAGTACTTCGGCCTCTTCGACGTCCTCTTCCTGGTTGGACATGACCTTGCAGACGCTGGCGATGCTGTCGTTCTTCTTCGTCAGGTTGATGAGACGTACACCCTGCGTGGCGCGGCCCATGACGCGGACGTCGGCCACCTTCAGGCGGATGAGCACGCCGCTCTTGTTGATAATCATGAGGTCGTTCTCGTCGGTCACCACCTTGATGGCCACCAGACGGCCGGTCTTGTCGGTGATGTTGAGCGTCTTCACGCCCTTGACGCCACGGGCGGTCTTGCGGTAGTCCTCAACCTCGGAGCGCTTGCCGTAGCCGTTCTCGGAGACAACCATGATGGTCTCTGTCTGCGGGTCGTTGACGCAGACCATGCCCACCACCTCGTCGTCACCTCCGTCGAGACGCATACCGATGTTACCAGTCGACACACGGCCCATCGAGCGGATTTCGCTCTCGTCGAAGCGCACGGCACGACCGTTGCGGTTGGCCAGCAGCAGTTCGTTGTGGCCGTTGGTCAGACGAACGCCTACCACCTCGTCGCCATCGTTGATATTGATAGCGCGGACACCGGCGGCACGAACGTTCTTGTACTGGTCGAGGCGGGTCTTCTTGATGATACCCTGCTTGGTGGCGAACACCACGTAGTGGGACTTCAGGAACTCCTCGTCGTTGAAGTTCTTGATGCGCAGCACGGCGTTGATGGCATCGTCGGGCTCGATGTTCAGCATGTTCTGGATGGCACGGCCCTTCGAGTTCTTGTCGCCCTCGGGTATCTCGTAGCACTTCTGCCAGTAGCAGCGTCCCTTCTGGGTGAAGAAGAGCAGCGTGTTGTGCATCGTGGCAGGATAGATATACTCGGTGAAGTCGTTGTCGCGATGACGGGCAGCCTTGGAGCCCATACCGCCACGACCTTGCTCGTGGAACTCGTCGAGATGGGTGCGCTTGATATAACCCATATGGGAGATGGTGATAACCACAGGATCGTCGGGATAGAAGTCCTCGGCATTGAACTCGTGGTCGAAGGGGATGATCTCCGTACGACGGGCGTCGCCGTACTTCTCCTTCACCTCAAGCAGATCCTGCTTCATTACCTCCTTGCAACGCTCGGGATTGTCGAGGATCTCCTGCAGCTCGGCGATGAGTTTCTGCAGGTCGTCGAACTCCTGATGGAGCTGGTCGACGCGCAGGCCTGTGAGCTGTGAGAGACGCATATCGACGATGGCCTTCGACTGAAGCTCGTCGAGCTCGAAGCGCTTCTCGAGGTTGCGCTGGGCGTCGGAGGGCGTATCGCTGTTGCGGATGATGCGCACCACCTCGTCGATATTGTTGACGGCAATGATCAAGCCCTCGAGGATGTGGGCACGCTCCTGCGCCTTGCGAAGGTCGTATTTCGTGCGGCGGATGGTGACATCGTGACGATGGTCGACAAAGTACTTGACGCACTCCTTGAGCGAAAGCAGACGTGGACGGCCCTTCACCAGAGCGATGTTATTCACTGAGAATGAGCTCTGTAGGGCGGTCATCTTAAAGAGTTTGTTGAGCAGCACATTGGCATTGGCATCGCGCTTTACATCGACGACGATACGCATGCCCTGACGGCCTGACTCATCGTTGACATTGGCTACTCCCTCCAGCTTGTGCTGGTTGGCGAGGTCGGCGATATAGGCCACGAGATCGGCTTTGTTGACACCGTAAGGAATCTCGGTGACGACGATCTTATCGTGGGTCTCACCGCTCTCAATCTCGGCCTTGGCACGCATCACGACGCGCCCCCTACCCGTCTCGTAGGCATCGCGAACGCCCTGCAGACCATAGATATAGGCTCCTGTGGGGAAGTCGGGGCCTGGGATGTACTGCATCAGTCCGTCGGTGTCGATATCGGGGTTGTCGATAAAGGCACAGCAGCCGTCGATGACCTCTCCGAGGTTGTGTGTCGGGATGTTGGTGGCCATACCTACGGCAATACCGTTACCGCCGTTCACCAGCAGATTGGGTATCTTCGTCGGCATCACAGTGGGCTCCACAAGCGAGTCGTCGAAGTTGTTCATCATGTCGACGGTCTCCTTGTCAAGGTCGTCCATGATATGCTCTCCCATCTTCGAGAGGCGGCACTCGGTGTATCGCATGGCTGCCGGCGAGTCGCCGTCAACCGATCCGAAGTTACCTTGCCCGTCGACGAGCGTGTAGCGCATATTCCAGTCCTGTGCCATACGTACGAGGGCACCATAGACGGAAGAGTCGCCGTGAGGATGGTACTTACCAAGCACCTCACCTACTACGCGCGCACATTTCTTATAAGGTTGTGTGGAGACGTTGTTAATGTTCATCATACCGTAGAGAATACGGCGGTGGACGGGTTTGAAGCCGTCGCGAACATCGGGAAGGGCTCGTGCCACAATGACTGACATAGAGTAGTCGATGTAGCTCGATTTCATCTCTTCCTCAATGTTGATCTTAATAATTCTGTCGTTGTCGTAATTCTGATCCATCTAATTATTTACTATTTAACGATTTACGATTTACTATTTACAATTTATCGATTTATCGATTTACGATTTTTTACTGCGCTAAAAATAGCGGATTTCGCGTTTAAGGCCCCATACGAGCCCGCTGACGCGTTTTTAACCGTGCAAAGGTACTCATTTTTTCCCGACTGACCAAACTTTTAATGTATTTTAAAGGAAAGTTTTTCTCATTATTTGGCATGATGTTTGCAGAATTATTTGTATCTTTGCACAAAATAAAGAATAAGAGAATAGTAATCATCAGTTGTAAATCATAAAAAAGATAATAAAGTGACCAGCCAATTTTCACCAAAAGTGTCTGAAATACTGGCATTCTCGCGAGAGGAAGCTGCCCGACTGGCCAGCAGGAGCGTAGGCCCGGAGCATCTGCTACTGGGGCTGCTCAGAAGCAAGGACGGTCCGGTGATCGACCTTTTCCACCGCCTGAACCTGAACATCCAGAACATCAAGTGGGAGCTGGAACAGCGGGTACGCGAAGACGAGATCAGAATACCCATCCACACCACGGACCTCGTGCTGAACGAGAAAGCCAGCAACATACTGAAACTTGCCGTACTGGAGGCACGTATCCAGAGAACGAACAAAGTAGACGAACAGCACCTGTTGCTCGCCATCCTTCACGATGCGGTGAACAACGGTGCCAAACAAATACTGGAATTGAACAACATCAACTACGAAGACGCGATGGCCATGCTTTTCGCGCCAAAGAACAACACCATCAAAAACGGCATCGGACTGCCCGATGAGGACGAGGAGGATTTCGAGGAGACCAGAGCGTCAGACTCTGCCGGAAAATCAGGCTCGACTGCCACACAGACAAAGAAACAGAACTCGAAGACACCTGTGCTTGACACCTTCGGCACCGACCTGACGAAGGCTGCCGAAGAAGGAAAACTCGACCCGTGTGTAGGCCGCGCGAAGGAGATGCAACGCATCATCGAAATACTGGGACGCAGGAAAAAGAACAACCCTATATTAATAGGTGAGCCGGGCGTGGGAAAGAGTGCCATCGTGGAAGGACTGGCGCAGATGATTGCCGACCACCATACGAGTCCGATGCTCTTCGGCAAGAAGATCTACACCCTCGATATGACGGGCGTCGTAGCCGGTACGAAGTACAGAGGACAGTTTGAGGAGCGGTTGAAGGCCCTGATGAAAGAGCTGGAGGCTAATCCTGACGTGATCGTGTTCATTGATGAGATACACACCATCATCGGTGCCGGCTCGACACCAGGATCGATGGATGCCGCCAACATCATGAAGCCGGCACTGGCAAGAGGCACCATACAGTGTATCGGAGCCACAACGCTCGACGAATACCGCAACTCGATAGAAAAGGACGGTGCGTTGGAGCGAAGATTCCAGAAGGTACAAGTGGAACCCACTACGAACGAAGAGACCCTCCAGATACTCCGCAATATCAAGAGCCGCTACGAGAGCCATCACCACGTGACCTATACGGACGATGCGCTCGTGGCATGTGTCAAATTGACAGACCGCTTTGTGACAGACCGCTTCATGCCTGACAAAGCCATCGATGCGCTCGACGAGACGGGCTCACGCGTACATTTGGGTAATGCCCAGATTCCACCGGAGATTATTGAGAAGGAAAAGGAGATTGCCCACGTGAAAGAGAAGAAGCAACTGGCTGTGAGAAATCAGAACTTCGAGCTGGCTGCCGGATACCGTGACCGTCAGACGGTGCTGGAGACAGAACTGAAACAGCTGAACGAGCGCTGGAGCAACGGCGAAGGCGAGGAAAGGCAGGTGGTTGATGCAGAACAGGTGGCAGATGTGGTCTCGATGATGACAGGCGTGCCTGCCCAGCGGATGGCTGAGCAGGAGGGCATCAGACTGAAAGGTATGGCGAAGGAGCTGAAAGACGCCGTCATCGCACAGGATACAGCCATCGACAAGATGGTGAAGGCTATCCAACGTAACCGTATCGGCCTGAAGGATCCCAACCATCCGATCGGCGTGTTCATGTTCCTTGGTCCTACAGGTGTGGGCAAGACGTATCTGGCCAAGAAACTGGCCGAGTTTATGTTCGGCAGCAGCGACGCGCTGATACGTATCGACATGAGCGAATACACGGAGAGCTTCAACACATCTCGACTGATAGGTGCGCCTCCGGGCTATGTGGGCTATGAGGAAGGCGGACAGCTGACGGAGCGCGTCAGAAGACACCCCTACTGCATCGTACTGCTCGACGAGATTGAGAAGGCGCACGGCAATGTGTTCAACTTGCTGCTACAGGTGCTTGACGAAGGAAGACTGACCGACGGCAACGGACGTTTTGTGGACTTCCGCAACACAGTGATCATCATGACCTCGAACACAGGTACGCGACAGCTGAAGGACTTCGGACGCGGCGTGGGCTTCAGTGCCGGCAACAGCTCTGCACTCGCACTTGACGAGAAAGACAAGCAGCATGCCCGCGACATCGTACAGAAGGCGCTGTCGAAGCAGTTCTCGCCTGAGTTCCTGAACCGCCTGGACGAGATCATCACCTTCGACCAGCTCGATCTCAATGCCATCAAGCGCATCATCGACATCGAACTGAAAGGGCTTTACAGCCGTATCGAGCAGGTGGGCTACCACATCGACCTTTCTGAGGAAGCGAAGGAGTTTGTGGCTACCAAGGGCTATGACGTACAGTTCGGAGCCCGTCCGCTGAAACGTGCCATCCAGAACTATATCGAGGACGGCATCAGCGACCTGATCGTCAACGGCAACCTGGAGCCAGGTACCACAATCCATATCACACTGAAAGAAAATGAGTTAGCGTTCTGCTAACTCATTTTTTCAGATACTGACACTTCTTTTGCCTAATCGAGGCCTTCACACTCTTTCAGCCAAAGCGCATAGGAGGCATCGCTCGGCATGCGCCAGTCGCCTCGGGGCGAGAGACTCACGCTGCCCACCTTCGGACCATCGGGCAGACAGGAGCGCTTGAACTGCTGGGTGAAGAACCGGCGACAGAAGATTGTCAGCCACTTCTTGACGGTCTCCTTATCATACAATGGGCCTCTGTCTTCAACGGGCGAAGGCATGCAGAAGGCACGCTGGGCCAAGAGGTAGATTTTCTTGGGACTGAAGCCATAGCGCAGGAAATAATAGATGAAGAAATCATGGAGTTCATAGGGACCCACAAGATCCTCGGTCTTCTGTCGGATACGACCCAGCTCGTCGGCAGGAATGAGTTCGGGCGAGATGGGCGTGTCGATGATATCGAGCAAAGTATCCGTTGCCATCTCTCCTGCCACAAAGCTGACAAGATAGCGGATAAGCGTCTTGGGCACGCCTGCATTCACACCGTACATCGACATGTGGTCGCCATTGTAGGTGGCCCAGCCCAAAGCCAGTTCTGAGAGGTCGCCTGTACCGACGACGATGGCATTCTCCTTATTGGCGACGTCCATCAGTATCTGCGTACGCTCACGAGCCTGTGAGTTCTCGTAGGTGACATCATGCACCTTCATATCATGACCGATATCCTCGAAATGCTGCGTGACAGCCTTGGCAATGCTAATCTCACGGATGGTAACACCGAGGATCTCCATCAGTTTCATGGCATTGTGATAGGTGCGGTCTGTCGTACCGAAGCCAGGCATCGTGATACCGATGATGCCCTTGCGGTCGAGACCGAGCTTGTCGAATGTCTTGACAGTCACCAGAAGCGCCAAAGTGGAATCGAGGCCGCCACTGATACCGATGACCGCTTTTTGGCCATTGATATGGTAGAGACGCTTGGCAAGTCCGCTCACCTGTATGTTGAGGATCTCCTCGCAGGTGGACTGCATATCGGCATCCTTGGGAATGAACGGATGTGGATCGATCTCACGCGTAAGGACAAACTCACGGGGAGCAGATGACTTGGCAGTGATTGTACGGGCATGCGCATCACGCTGGGCATTGATGAACGTGGTGTTCTCACGACGCTCCACACGCAGCTTCTCCACATCAACCTGGCACATCTGTATCTGAGGCTGGAAAGAGAAACGGCTACCCTCAACGAGCAAACGACCGTTCTCGAAAATCAGGGTATTGCCGCCATAGACCACATCCTGAGAAGACTCGCCGAAGCCACTGCTGGCATAGACATAGGCACTGATGGTACGGGCACTCTGCTGAGCCAAGAGGGATTTCAGATAGGCATACTTGCCTATCAGATCGTCGCTGGCTGAGAGGTTGAAAATGATATCGGCACCAGCCAAAGCAAGGTTGTTGCTGGGAGGAATGGGTGCCCAGACATCCTCACAGATCTCAACACCGAACTTCATACCGTCGCCCGTCATGAAGATCTGTGCCTCGGCACTCACATGAACAGGACTGCCTGCAAAATAGATATCTGTCGGATTCAGATCCTGGGCAGAGGCGAACCACCGCTTCTCATAGAACTCGCCATAATTGGGCAAATAGGTCTTCGGCACAATGCCAAGAATACTGCCACCCTGAATGACAACGGCGCAGTTGTAGAGCAGGCCATTGATCAATACAGGCGCTCCAACGATGGAGATAACACCGATCTTCCTCGTGAAGTCGAGCAGCATCATGATACCTTCCTCTGCCTGATCCAGCAACAGCTGCTGCTTGAAGAGATCCTGGCAAGAATAGCCTGTGATGCATAACTCTGGGAAAACCAGCACTTCGACATAACGTCCTTCAGCCTGTGCAATCAGAGTTTCTATCTGTTGCACGTTGTGCTCCACGTCGGCTACCTTCACCGTTGGAACGGCAGCAGCCACATTCACAAATCCGTATCTCATAGCTTAATTTTTTGTACGTCGTTCTCAATAATCGTGTAAATCAGCGCCGGTTCCTCGAAGAAATCGTTCTCGCGGAAGGTGTGCAGCTTGTAGAACTTCACAGGATCAATACGCACCTGAGCATTCACTACAGGCTTCAGGAGGAAATGCTTGTCGCGCTTGTAGGCAATGAGCTGGACACAGCCGTGCTCCAGTTCGTTCAGGCTCTCCCGCCCGAACTCCTCAATATATTCCTTGGTGTTAGGCTCTATCTCACCCTCTGCCCTCACCTGCCACGCATTTCCCTCAGCAGTCATATAGACATAGCGCATATAATAGTTGGAATCATTCACCAGATAGGTCTCGAAGAGCGTCTGCGACAATTCTTTCGGATTGATGGGCACAAAGGCGAGATAGGCACTCAGTTTGTCGCCTCCAGCCCGTTCCTCAGGCTTAGCCTTGAAGGTAATGGGCTTGTCTGCAGGTTCCGTCTCTTTCTCCTCAATCTGGCTGGCCTTCTGCTGCCCGCTTTTCATCTCGACAATGTGCTTTGTGTCATAGTCTTCATCACCAACAACAACGACTTCTGACATGAGCATCGGCATCTGGAAACCGTCCTCATCTTCCACGAGTACGATATTCTTTCCCTGGAACCCAGCGACTTTTCCGCCGCCGACCTCACTCAAAAATCTCACGTGATCACCAATTTTCATCGTTTTATGGTTTTGATTCGCGGGCAAAGTTAAAAAAAAAAGACATAATCTCCAAAGATTCTGGCTTTTTTTTGCTGTTCTGCGCGTTTTTACAGACAGATACGGCGGGTAAACATGATGTAACCCACTTTCCTGCTCATACCCTGCATACCAGGATAACCGGAGTCCAGAAAGTCATGAAGGGGTAATGAAATCTGTAGCTGCGTCTTCTGCTTGCCTTCTTTGTCGATCACCGAAAAGGCCAAATCGATACCAAAGCCTCCCTTGAGCATATCCTTCCTGGCATCAGAGAACGAGCCGCCGCAACCTGTGAGCACATCGTAGAACATGCCCCCCTCGAAGGCGATCATCTCATTGCCGATCATCACGCCGGCACGAGGCTGGAAATAGTAGCCGCGAAGATTGTCGTCGGTTTCCTTGAATACTATCTCCTGGCTTTTGAAGTAAGCTCCTGCATAGGCACCAAATAAGGAAGGCTGACAGGATACGTCAACACCAATGCCATAGTCGCCAATATGCTTGAAAGGATTGGCAAAAGAGCGGTGATAGGGACTGCAGACAGCCCAAGGGCCTTCAAGGCCATCATTGCTTATTCCAACAGGAAAGACGGTATTAGCAAAAGGGATGATCATCTCTGCCGTCTTATCAGCATGGAAGACAAGCTTCGCCAAGGCCACAGCACCCACATCATATAACAGCGAGGTGAAGTAGTTCGTAGACCAGATGCGCGAATTCAGTGTCCAATGATTGTCAGAATCGCCTGTCTGGGCAGAGACCTCCGCACAGACCATCAGCGCCACAACAGCAGTTACGAATAATCTTTTCATCAGTCGGAATCGTTTTTATCACCATATAAAGAGAGGCTTGACAATTTGCAAGCCTCTCCTCACCGTTAGTTGTTGACGGAACCGCCTACAATATCAAGCAGTTCGTTTGTAATAGCCTGCTGACGGCTCTTGTTGTACTGTAGATTCAATTCGCGGAGCAGTTCGTCGGCATTGTCGGTAGCGGTCTGCATGGCCACCATACGAGCTGCATGTTCAGAGGCGTTAGAATCGAGCAATGCTGTATAGAGCATCAGATGTGCAAGCTTCGGTATGAGCTGTGAGAGCACAGTAATCATATCGGGCTCGACGATGAAATTATCGTTGAGCGGTTTCACATCTTCCTCCTTATGCTCGGACAGGCGCTCACCGCGCTTCTTCAGATACTCCTGCGACTCCTTCGTGGCAATGATACTCGTCAGATCGCGCTCATGGTCAGCCTTCAGCTCCGACTCGATGTCGATGGGCAAAAAGGTCTTACGCGTGAGGACCTGTGAGCCTGCGCTCTTAAAGTGATGATAGATCAATTCTACCTTATCTATCTCACCTTCAGCAAATTTCCGTCCCAACTCCATAGCAAGCTCTATGCAGTCTTGAACATTAGGTTTGTCGGCAAGCGCAGAATATTCGCCCTGGATATTGAGTCCCATTTTGCGAGACTTCTCATAGACTTTACGGCCAATGGGATAAATCTCGACATTCTCGCGCCCGATGCTCCCGGCATATTCGTCGAGCACATGCGTCATCATCTTGATGGTGTTGGCATTGAAACCACCGCAGAGTGAGGAGTTGGAAGTGAAGACCACAAGGGCAGCCCGTTTGACGGGGCGCTCCTTGTCATAGATGGTCTGTGCCTCGGCCTCGGCAGCGAGAAACGACTTGAGAATATGTTCCAGCATCGTCTCATAAGGCAGCATGTTCTGAATGGCCACCTGAGCATGATGGAGTTTCGACGAAGCCACCATCTTCATCGCAGAAGTAATCTTCCGCGTGGATTTGACTGAGGCTATGCGGCCTTTAATTTCTTTCAAACTGGGCATAGTTCAAACAATTTAATAATGTAATAATGTAAAAATGTAATAATTGGCCTGCGCAGCTATTTTTTACATTTTTACATTTTATAATTATTACATTTTATAAGTTCCCGCAATGTCGGCCATCACGGCCTCGATCTTCTGAGTCGTCTCATCATCGATCTTTCCGCTGGCAAGCGTCTGGATGACTTCGGGATGAGCAGAGCGCATCTTGTCGAGGAACTGTGTCTGGCACTCGCGCACCTTATCGATGGGCACCTCGCGCATCAGTCCGTGTACACCACAATAGAGGATGGCAATCTGCTCACCTACGGGCATCGGGCTATACTGCGGCTGAATCAGCAGCTGGTTGTTCTTACGTCCACGGTCGAGCGTCATCGCCGTCACAGCATCCATATCGCTGGAGAACTTCGAGAAGGCCTCGAGCTCACGATACTGTGCCTGGTCGATCTTCAGCGTACCAGCCACCTTCTTCATGGACTTGATCTGTGCCGAGCCACCCACACGGGATACGGAGATACCGACGTTGATGGCGGGACGGAAGCCCTGGTTGAAGAGGTTGCTCTCGAGGAAGATCTGACCGTCGGTGATGGAGATCACGTTCGTGGGGATGTAAGCCGACACGTCGCCTGCCTGTGTCTCGATGATAGGCAGAGCGGTGAGCGAGCCACCACCCTTCACATGGCCCTTCATACACTCGGGCAGGTCGTTCATCTGCTCAGCCACCTCCTGCTGCTCGTTCATCTTGGCTGCACGCTCAAGGAGACGGGAGTGGAGATAGAACACGTCGCCAGGATATGCCTCACGTCCGGAAGGACGGCGCAGGATCAGCGACACCTCACGATAGGCAACAGCCTGCTTGGAGAGGTCGTCGTAGACCACGAGTGCGGGCAGACCACGGTCGCGGAAGTACTCGCCGATGGCGGCACCTGCGAACGGTGCATAATACTGCATGGCAGCAGGGTCGGCAGCGGTGGCTGCGACGATGATCGTGTAAGCCATGGCACCATGCTCCTGCAACGTGGAAACGAGTGCAGCCACGGTTGAGGCCTTCTGGCCGATGGCGACATAGATGCAATAGACAGGCTTGCCTGCCTCATAGAAACTCTTCTGGTTGATGATGGTATCCACGGCGATGGCGGTCTTACCCGTCTGGCGGTCGCCGATGATGAGCTCACGCTGTCCACGGCCGATAGGAATCATCGAGTCGATGGCCTTCAGACCTGTCTGCAGCGGCTCCTTCACGGGCTGACGGTAGATCACACCGGGTGCCTTGCGGTCGAGCGGCATCTCGAAAGCGTCGGTGAGGTCAATATCGCCCTTGCCGTCGATAGCTTGTCCCAGCGGGTTGATGACACGGCCGAGCATGTTGTCGTTGACACGGATGGAGGCGATACGATGGGTACGCTTCACGACCATGCCCTCCTTGATGCCCGAGGTGTTGCCCAAGAGCACACAACCGACGTTGTCTTCCTCAAGGTTCATCACGATGGCCATGGTGCCGTTCTCGAATTCGAGCAGTTCACTGGCCTCGACGTTGCGCAGTCCGTAGATACGGGCCACACCGTCGCTGACGGTCAGCACGGTACCCACCTCGTCGAACTTCTCGGCGCCGGAGATACCCTTGAGCTGGTCGAGCAGTACCTGGGATACTTCGCTTGGTTTAATCTTATCTGACATTTGATTTTACTTTTTAAGTGTGTTAAGAATTGAGTTGAGCTTGGACTTCACACTCGCATCCATGCGGTAGGTGTCGTACTCGAGGATGAAGCCTCCGATGATGTCGGGGTTCACCTCGGTCTCAAACTCCACAGTTCCATTAGTCTTGCTCTCCACCATCTGCCGCATCTTCTGCTCGGTGGCAGGGGTGACGGCTGTGGCGGTGATCAGTCTGCCACGGATGACATTCTTCTGTTGGCGGTAAAGAGTGACGTACGAATTGGCGATGAACTGCATCACGCTCTCACGGTCCTCCTTGAGCACAAGTGCGATGAAGGCCTTGGCCAGCGGGGAGGGCTTCTTGCCGACGGCTGTCAGCAGGATCGTCTCCTTCTCGGCCTTGGAGAGCATGGGGTTGTTGATCGCAGACCTGAGCTGTGGCACGTCGGCATAGCTCTTGGCGAGCTGCTGCATCTCGGCGTAAACAGCATCTTCGGCCTTCGCGTCGGTAGCGCTCTTCAGGAGTGCCCGGGCGTATCTTACCGATATGACTCCAATATCCATACCTTATCGCTTAATTAACAGTAGAGACATCATCCAGCATACGGTCGATCAGATCCATCTGCGCCTTGTCGCCCTTGAGGTTCTCCTTGAGAATCTTCTCGGCGATCTCGACGCTGAGGGTAGCTACTTGCTTGCGGATGTCGGCAATGGCGGCCTTCTTCTCCTGTTCGATGGCGACGCGGGCGTCCTCCATCAGACGGGCTCCTTCGGCACGGGCCTTGTCCTGGGCTTTCTCTACGATGGCATCGCGGGTCTCGGCAGCCTCCTTAAGGATCTGTGCCTGCTTCTCGCGAGCCTCCTGCAAGATGGATTCACCTTCTTTCTGTATATTGGCGAGCCGCTCGTTGGCCTCATGCGCCTTGCGCAGTGAGTCGTCAATGAAAGCCTGACGCTCCTTCACCATACCGGTGATGACAGGAAAGCCAAACTTCCACAGCAGGAAGAACACCACGAGGAACGTGATGGTCATCCAGAACAGCAGGCCAGTACTCGGAATCAATAAATCCATACGCTGTGATTTACTTATTTACCTTTTTACTTTTTTACCTTTGCTTAGATGCAGAGGAATGCGATAACGGCTGCGAAGAGTGCGACACCCTCGATAAGAGCAGCAGCCACGATCATGTTCGTGAACAGTTTGTTCATCACTTCCGGCTGGCGAGCCATGGCGTCCATAGCCTGACCACCGATTTTACCAATACCAAGACCTGCGCCAATAGCTGCGAGACCTGCGCCAACTGCGGCGCCTAACTTTGCAACACCTTCTGCTGCCAATAATGCTGTAATCATAATCTTTTGAGTTTTAAATTGTTAATTATTTAATGTTTACTTTTACTTTATTACCTTTTTCTTTTAGTCGCTACGCTTTGTAAAAGCGCTAAAGCGAGTTTTTTTTTTACCTTTCCCCTTTACTCGTGTTCTGGTTCGACACGTGCCAGTCCGATGAAGACGGCAGAGAGCATCGTGAACACCATCGCCTGGATGAAGCAGACCAGACACTCTAGGCACATCATGAAGACACTCATGATGACGCTGAGGGCCGACATAGAGAGCTGTACGGCGACAGCCTGCGAAGCCACGAGGAAGATGATACACGTGATAGCCACCGCGATGGCATGGCCTGCCATCATGTTGGCGAAAAGTCGGATCATCAGGGCGAAGGGCTTGGTGAAGATACCCACGAACTCGATGACGGGGATGATGGGGATGGGCGCCTTGAGCCAGGTGGGAACCTCAGGCCAGAAGATGTCCTTCCAGTAATGCTTGTTGCCCGAGAACTGCACGATGATGAAGGTGCAGAGGGCGAGGAAGAACGTCACGGCGATGTTGCCCGTCACGTTGCCCGATCCCGGCGGGAAGGGGATCAGTCCCATCACATTGCACGTGAAGATGAAGAAGAAGCAGGTGAGCAGATAGGGGGTGTACTTCTCGTAGCCCTTCCCTACTCCCGGCTTGATGATATCTTCGACCACGTACATCACGAGCATCTCGACGAAGCCTACGAAGCCACCAGGCGCACCATCGGAAGCCTTGTGCTTCTTGTACCAGCGGGCGCTGAACAGGATGCAGCAGAGCAGGATGATGACGTTGATGAACATCACGGCGACCGTCTTGGTGATGCTGAGGTCGAGCACGGGTTCGCCGTTCTCGACAATCTTGCCTGCGTTGTCACCCTCTGTGGCGATGGCCAGTCCGTAAGGACCCTGGCGCAGTCCGTTGGCATCGGCATGGTGCTCGAACTTCGAGGAGCAGAACACGTGCCAGCCAGTGGAGCTGTTGACGATGACGGGCAGGGGGATGACCAGTGACTTGCCCTCGCCGAGGTCGGTCACGTGCCAGTCGTGGGAGTCCTTGATATGCTCAAGCACCACCTCCTTGGCTGAGAAATCCTCTGCCTGCATCGCCGGCACCAGTGCGAACAGCACGAGTGACAAGCATAGCAGTCGTTTGATGTGATTCATTATTCTTTCTACTTAATGTCTTAATTTCAGTGTTACAACCATCGTTATCGCGTACATTATTATAAATATGGCGGCGAATCGGATGGCGTCTTCTCTATTCTCGGTGAAGGATACGTAGAGCCCGACAACCGTCGCGACGAGCAACATGCGTATCGTTGCCATGATCAGATAGAAGTGTACCAAGTGATCGGGTGCCTGTCGCTTGACGACATCATAGCCTTTCACGTAGGCCACGCCTAAGAGGGTGAAGAAGAGGACGGAGAGGAAATATTCCAAATTCTTATTCCTCCTTCAGTTCCACACAGAGCGAAACCTGATTCTTCTGTACCTCCACGAATCCACCGAGGATGGGCAACACGTTTCCGGCATACTCCACATCGCCTTTCGTCAGCGTGGAGATGATCGGGGCGTGGTTGCTGAGAATCTCGAAGTTACCCTGCGTTCCAGGCACCTTCACAGACTCCACTTCACCTGTGAATTCAATCCTTTCGGGCGAAACTATCTTCAGCTGTAACATAACGGGATTTACGATTTACGAATTTACGATTTACGATTTTATCCCTTTGCTGCTTCCAACAGTTTCTTGGCCTTCTCCTTCGCATCGTCGATGGTACCGACATTGAGGAATGCCTGCTCGGGCAGGTCGTCGACCTCACCGTCGAGGATGGCATTGAATCCCTTGATGGTATCTTCGATGGGCACCATCACACCAGGCAGACCTGTGAACTGTGATGCCACGGAGAAAGGCTGCGACAGGAAACGCTGTACACGACGTGCACGGTTCACCGTCAGCTTGTCCTCATCGGAGAGTTCGTCCATACCGAGGATGGCGATGATGTCCTGCAACTCCTTGTAGCGCTGGAGAATCTCCTTTACACGCTGGGCACAGTCGTAGTGTGCCTTACCCACAATCAGCGGGTCGAGGATACGAGAGGTGGAACCCAGAGGATCCACAGCTGGATAGATACCGAGCTCGGCAATCTTACGGTCGAGCACCGTCGTAGCATCGAGGTGAGTAAACGTGGTGGCGGGAGCAGGGTCTGTCAAGTCGTCGGCAGGCACATACACAGCCTGTACGGAGGTGATAGATCCGGACTTCGTAGAGGTGATGCGCTCCTGCATCGTACCCATCTCAGAGGCCAGCGTCGGCTGATAACCTACGGCTGAAGACATACGGCCCAGCAGGGCAGATACCTCAGAACCAGCCTGGGTGAAACGGAAGATGTTGTCGATGAAGAACAGGATATCGGCAGCGCCGCCGTCCTTACCACCACCGTCGCGGAAGCCTTCGGCCACCGTCAGTCCGGAAAGGGCTACGGAAGCACGGGCACCGGGAGGCTCGTTCATCTGACCATAGACCAGTGTGGCCTGTGACTTCTTCAGCTCCTCGGGATCGACGAGTGAAAGGTCCCACTTGCCTTCGTTCATGGCCTCGCGGAACTTCTCGCCATAACGGATAACGCCCGATTCGATCATCTCGCGGATGAGGTCGTTACCCTCACGGGTACGCTCTCCCACACCGGCGAAGACGGAGAATCCGTTGTGTCCCTTGGCGATGTTGTTGATGAGCTCCATGATGAGCACGGTCTTACCCACACCGGCACCGCCGAAGAGTCCGATCTTACCACCCTTCATGTAGGGCTCCAGCAGGTCAATCACCTTGATACCCGTGGTCAGGATCTCCTTCTTCGTCGACAGCTCCTCAAACGTCGGAGCCTCGCGATGAATGGGATATGCTCCCTGCATGTTGAGCTGTTTCATACCGTCGATAGGCTGACCTATCACGTTCAGCATACGACCTTTGATCTGATCGCCTGCGGGCATCTGAATGGGCGAACCCAGAGGCACGGCTTCCAGCCCTCGCTGCAGGCCGTCGGTATTGTCCATGGCCACGCAGCGCACGGTGTCCTCACCAATGTGCTGCTGCACCTCGACAATCAGTTGCCGGCCCTCGCCGCGATCTATACGCAGCGCCTCGTGAATCTTGGGCAGCACCTTCTCTGCATCCAGTCCCTTCGTGTCGAAATAGACGTCGATGACGGGGCCGATGATCTGGCTGATGCGTCCTGTAATCTGTGACATAAGCTATGTGTTTTTATTGTTTGTATTTATTGATTTTTCAATGACACTGCAAAATTACTCATTATTTTTCGAATATCCAAACGTTTTCCGAAAAAGTTTTGAAATCATTTTTGAACAGGCCCAAACCAGTGCCGAGAAGGGACCTTTCGATTACAGTTATTACAATATTACAGGGCTGGCAAGGCCATGTAACAACTCAAGTCCTCACCCCGATGACCTTGTTGATGTAGCCTGGCTGCCTTCAGGATGAAGCAAGAGGCTGTGGGCCCCTGGAACAGAGTGGCCAAGGACAACAACCAAGAAGCCGTCGGACATAAACCAAGAGGCCGTCGGACATCAACCAAGTGGCCGTCGGACATCAACCAAGTGGCCGTCGGACATCAACCAAGAGGCAGACGAAGCAAGACAAGCATGGCGCAGATGCATTTTTCATTCGGAAAATTGCAAATTTATTTGCATTTTCAAGCACTTATTCGTACCTTTGCAGTCAAAATGTACAAAACGACAACTCTTTCTGGCAAATGAACACTGACGAGAGATACCTGCATCTGCTGTCGACCACCTACCCTACCGTGGCCGATGCTGCAAGCGAAATCATCAATCTGGAGGCTATTCTCAACCTGCCTAAAGGCACTGAACACTTCCTGGCCGACCTGCACGGCGAGCACGAGGCCTTCATCCACGTGCTGAAGAACGCCTCCGGCAACATTAAACGCAAGGTTGGCGAGATCTTTGGCAATACCATCCGCGAGAGCGAGAAGAAAGAACTGTGCACGCTGATCTATTATCCTGAACAGAAACTCGAGCTGATCAAGGCGCAGGAGGAGGACCTCGACGACTGGTATCGCATCACCATCCACCAGCTGGTGCGCGTTTGCCGCGATGTTTCGTCGAAATATACCCGTTCCAAGGTGCGCAAGTCCCTGCCTGAGGAGTTCTCATATATAATAGAGGAGTTGTTGCACGAACGTAGCGACGATCAGGACAAGGCTGCTTATGTGGCCGTCATCGTCGATACAATCATCACCACCGGCCGTGCCGACGACTTCATCGTGGCCATCTCCAATGTCATCCAGCGCCTGGCCATCGACCAGCTGCATATCCTGGGCGACATCTATGACCGTGGCCCTGGCGCTCATATCATCATGGACACCCTGCGCCAGTATCATTCCTGGGACATTCAGTGGGGCAATCACGACATCCTCTGGATGGGAGCGGCCGTGGGCAACGACGCGTGTATATGTAATGTGTTGCGCCTGTCGCTGCGCTATGCCAATCTGGCCACGCTGGAGGACGGCTACGGCATCAACCTGGTGCCACTGGCCACCT
>JAEEGH010007918.1_pt1 | contig 25332 bp, 25 predicted proteins | sample 9134181 | NCBI WGS metagenome assembly JAEEGH01 (sample SAMN16246544, study PRJNA631951) | gut metagenome | biome: gut microbiome; feature: rumen; material: DP-attached | host: Bos | place: Iran: Karaj | collected 2018-10
GGCCGCCACTATGAAGTAAAGCGCTATGTTGATGATTACTTCGTCTTCTCATTCGATGAGGGTATTTTAGATGAGGTGGAATCTATAATCGATGATGAACTTGTTCCATATAAGCTTTTTTTGAACGACAGCAAAAAAGAAACATTTCGGCGTCCTTTCCCTAATCATATCGTGTCTGCCAAAGCAGACCTTAGTTCCTTGTATGATAGGTACTCTGAAAAATGGAAACGTGGCGAGACTTATACAAATCTCGATCGAGAAGATTTTCAGTCCTATGCTAACAGGATACGAGAGGTGGCAGCAACGAGATTAGTGGAATTTGAGAGCCTTGTTCGTTACCAGCTGTCCTTGTTTACTTCAACATTGGACACCATCTCAAAATCCATTTCCGAAGGTAAAACACTTAATGTGGATGTGATTTTGAATATTGTGGAGATTTCGCTTTACGTATACAGCCTTGATATGAACCCCAGTACCTCTTACAAAATCTGTAAGATTATTCAATCCGCTCATGAAATAAGTAAAATGGATAAAGAGGCAATGATAGAGGTTGAACAACTACTCCGTTTGGAGTTAAAACGTATTTTGAGTATCTGTGTTAACGAATATGACGTCACAGAAACAAATATTGAAGTGATTAATATACTTCTTTTAATGGAGAGGGAGGGTATTATGGATATGGATAGAGACTTTATTATAGATTTATTTCCTCATACCCAAAAGAGAATGTTTGACTGGAATCAGTTGAATTACTTCCATATTTGTACGTTGCTTTTCTTGTTTGGAAACAAGACTCAGTTCATTAACGATAAAAAAGAATTACATAAGCATTTGTTAGGCTTGTTTTCTGAATTAAAAGGAAAGAATCTGGCCCAATCTGAATTGATGTTACTTCTACTTGATTATGTTGCTTGTCCATTCGTTGACAATAAAGAAAAGAATTCGTTATTAGTCAAAGCGCTGGGCAGACAACCAAAACATGCAAGCGTGATACGAAACAAGATAACATCTTACGGAGTATGGTTTTTCGATTGGACAGGAAATGTGAGCACACGAGATTATTTATATATGAAAGAGGCACATTCGCCTTATTAATCCTGAAAGAAGTTGAGTGGAATGTATTCTGCGAAATGCAAGTGGACGCCAGTCCAGTCGCATTATACGGTTTATGGAAATCCTCCAATGCAGCCGTGCTTGGGTGATACTGTTTTCCGAGAAGTTCCACTTCACACACTGTTGCGAGTCATCCACTCTTCTTCTTTCTTTTATGATATTTATTTTTTGCCCCAAAAACATAACGCGCGTTAAGATAGATGTTAGGAAGGTTTATAATCATTCCGAAGGCCTAAAAGAGGTAATTGAATAATCTGTTTTTTGTGCCGATAAGGCCGATGCCCCCTCGCCCGCCCTTCCTCCCAACAACGCAACAACAATTGCCAGCCTCCAAAGTACACAGGCACTCAATAAACAAGATAGATACGCAAATAAGGCTCATCAATACGTGTATAAAGTCATAACGTTCTCAACAATATGAAGAAACTTGTCATAGCAAACAAAGGCTCCAGCAGATTGGGTAAAAGCCCATCTGTGAGAAACGTGTACTATACCCTCAAACGGAAAGGGTACAGCACTTTGCTGGAACAGTGGCAAGGAGAGCCCGAAGTCGGAGACATCATTGCAATCTTTGACGTCCGTGGAGTAAAGGTGGGGATAGAGAGTCAAGGTGATCCAGGGTGTGATATGGAAGCCACGATGGAGGCTTTCGTACAGAAAGGCTGCGATATCATTGTTACCGCCTGCCGCACCAAAAGTACCACATACGACAAGGTCTGGAAGTACCTCGGCAAAGAACAAGGTTACGACATCCTTGAGTGTCCTAATTATCGATACTCCGACACCGGGGCAAATGAAACACTTGACGCATTGAATCAGATCTACGCCGAACATGTAGTCCGGCTTATCGAAGACCGCATCAACAACAAATTTTAATGCCGATGCTGACAGAAATCAAATTGAACGGCTTTGCTTCCTTTAAGCACGAGACTTGTCTGCAAACGGACACCTCGTCACAAGCAATGGCTTAAAAGAATTCAAAGGCCGATATGGCCGAAGCCTCTGAAAAAGTCGAAGTGGTTGATGTCATTGGCCGATGAAACCGAGAACCCCGATATACTCCTCCTCCCTTTTTGCTCCGAAGACCTAAAAGTAGTAATTGAATAATCCGTTTTTTGTGCCGATAAAGCCGATGCCCCCTCGCCCACCCTTTCGCTTGATGCCGATTCGCGGAGGAAATAGGCCGATGAAGATCAAGTGGATACCCCTACAATAGCAACAACCCAAATACACGCATAATGAAAACAGTAATGCTAGTTTTCGGAACCCGCCCAGAGGCCATCAAGATGTACCCGCCGGTGAAGGAGTTTCTAAAGCATCCAGAAGAATTCCAGACAATAGTCCGTGTCATCGGCCAGCACCGCGAGATGCTGGACCAGGTGCTCAAGATTTTCGAAGTCACTCCGGCCGCAGCGTGAAAGCATAGCAAAGAGACATAAAACGTTAAACATAAATTGCAATACAAATGAGCCATATTATTACAGTAAGATGTGACAAATGCGGTCACGAATTTGACATTGATATTGACAACTATGATATCGAATGGGAGTTGGCTGACTCCTTCGATCATGGTGATAATGCAATGGGTGAAGAGAACCATTTTGAGGCTGTGATTGAAGATGAATGCCCTGTGTGCCATGAGACTATCAACGTCAAACTCAATATTTGGGAGTATCCGGTAGGAGCATATAATTACCAAGATATTGAGGTTGAGGGTGCAGATAAGGTTAATGCCTGCAACATCAGTTACTTCTCGCCAATAGGCGAATAATTTTGTGGTGTATATAAACGATAGAAGAAAGAAACCCTTTTATTTGTATTTCAAGAAAAAAGCAATGTGATGTGGCTATTTCTACCACACGTTCCAAGTGGGGACCTGCTGATGCATTGAATGAATTTGCTAAAAGCGAGTGTGTCGAAGCTAATTGGGTACAGAAGTCTTACGAGTTTAATTTGTAAGAAGCAACAAAAACCTTGTGTAAGAAGGAAACCGTTGATTTTTATATAACATACCCTCCTCTTCTTGCATCGTACGCGAACCAAAGAAGATAGTAATTAATGATTTGTAGATGAGTGAAATCAAAATCATAGGGAGAATAGACCTAAACGCTTATATGCGCGATCGAAAAGTGCCTATACGCGATGGCGGAGTCTTCAAGATATTGGAGATCCGATGCTCTTTCTATGGTCATGAAGCTATTAACTTGGATTTTGGGGAAGCTCTTAATACAGAGGAGAGTAAAGGAGGTTACTTTACTTTGCTGCTCGGTAAGAACGGAGTTTGTAAGAGTTCTTTGTTTCGAGCGTTGATAGAGTTCTTTTTTGACGCACGCGGGCAAAGTAAAAGGGTCAAGAAAAGTCATGTTATTGTTTATTCCGTCAAGTATACAATTGATGGACATTTTTACCAAATTGACAAACCGGGAAAACGAATAGTATATCTAAAAGACGGCATAACGGTCAGTAGGGATCGAATAGTGTTTCCATTGATAGTGGCTTCCACTATGGGGATGTTTGATAAGTTCCCTATCAATAGCAAGCCTGCTTATAATAATGGCCGTTATAATCCAGAGTTCTACCATTATGTAGGCCCTAAGGCTAGCAGCAATATGTTTACCAGCAAGGCGAATGTATTATTGCAGCAATTGTCAGCCCTTCCTCAAATTAGTATGGCAGATCAACTGGAGATGATTAGCGTTATTCTTCGTTTCATTGGATATGACCCAGTATTGACAATCAATTTTGAAGCCCGTGAATCAAATTCTCGGAGTATCGATTATAACATTGATAAAATTGACAGAGAGCATCAGTATTATTTTGAAAAGATAAGCGATGGCCAACCACACAATATAGAGATATCCTTTAAAAAAGAGAGTTATAATGCTGTGCGTTCATTGCCTATAAACTCTCTTTATGTATTACGACAAAATGGTCTTATAAAAAACCTTCATTGTCTTTTCTACAATAATGGAGAAATTGTTGATGCGGACCATTTGAGTTCAGGTGAGTTTAATCTTCTGAGTATAGTTACGAGTGTTGTTCTTTCCGCTGGCACACAAAGACTGTTGTTACTTTTAGATGAACCAGAGATAAGTCAACATCCTAACTGGCAGTTAGATATGATCCCAAACTTGGAAAAAGCATTGGTCGATTATGGTTGTCATTTCATTATTGCTACACACTGTCATTTTCTGGTGTCGAATTTGCCATTGAAGCGCTCCAATGTCATCTGTATGACGAGGAATGAGCATAATATTATCAAGGCAGAAAATATTCCTTCAGAGACATTTGGCTGGAGTGCAGAAGAAGTGTTGCTGAAAGCATTTGGAGTACCAACCGACAGAAATCGTTATCTGGCGGAGATGGTGAGTGATTTTTTGACTCGTATAGGCCAAAAATCCATAGAAAAGGAAGAAGTTGAGACTCAAATAATATTCTTCAAAGAAGCCACTCGCCATTTGAGTTCGTACGATCCGCTTAAAAAGATTCTTGATACTATTATAAAGGAATTCGCAATATGACAGATTATGAAGATTTTGTCATAAATGAATCTTATCCAAAGACTGTAGAAGATAATGCTTTGATTCTACAAGCAAGCCCAAATGAAAATCATTCAAATGATTGGGAGAAGGATTGCCTGCATGATTTCAAAGCTCGAGTTAGGGCACATTATCTAAGAGAACAGAAACGCAGATGTGCATATTGCAGAACAGAGATTCGAACAAGTCAAGTTTCTGCTGAAATTGAGCATATTATTCATAAGGCAAGTAAACCGGATTGGATGTATGAACCATTTAATCTTTGTGTGTCTTGCAAGATGTGTAATACTAAGAAAAGTAGAAGAAGAGTACTGAAAAATGGAACTTTCAATAGTCTCCCACGAAATTCGACAGACTACGTTATTGTACATCCTCATATTGACCAGTATTCGCAACATATAAACATCATTGATGGTATTTTATATGAAGGGATATCTCCAAAAGGCAGAAAGACAATTGAGATTTGCAAATTAGACAGATTTGAGTTGGCTGCAGATAGAGCCGCTGATAAGATAAAAGAAGAGAAAACTCTCGATGAAAGAACTCTGCTTTCATTCGTTGCTCATCACGGAACACCATTGGTCAATGTGTACGAGAAGTTTGAAGAGAGGATCCATCAGATTTTCGAAGAATACAAAAATGGATAGTATATCATGTGGCTTACGATCTTGCGTGAGAATACCTAAAGAGATAATCTAAGATAGTGATTTGTTGAATGATACATTTTACAACAAACAAAAAGATTTTGCGGTAACGAGCCATCAGAACTAACGAACAATCTGTTTGACTATTAACAAGTGAAAATATAGTTACCATTGACCATCAATCCCGGAACCGTTGTATCGGAGTGGGCATGGGGGAGCTTAGAGCGAATAATTAATAGACACGCAACCAGAGAATTGGAAAGGGTATGAAATTACGTAGGATTATACTTCATAACTATCGATGCTACACTGGAGATGTAGCCATGAGCCTCGAAGACTTGACTTGTATCATTGGACGTAATGATGTGGGTAAGTCCTCTATTATGGAGGCGCTTGATGCTTTCTTTAACGATACACCTACCAGCATCAACAAGACAGACCTGACAACGACTGCACCCGCAGATGACCACAAGATAGAAATAACCTGTTTTTTCACGGGTTTACCCGAAGAGATGGTACTGGATACATCCGCGCCATGTAATCTGGATGAAGAAGGGCTATTGAATAGCAATAAAGAACTAGAGATAAAGAGAGTTTGGGACTGCTCTGGTAAAACGCTTGCGAAGTCAACGTATTTGCATTGCAACTATTATGATGCTCCAGAGGCAGAAGGCCTCTTGAGTAAGAAGAAAGATACACTTAAAGCCTATTTGCAGGATAACGGTATAAATTTACTTGAAGGTGGTCGTTTGACCATAAATAGAGATATGCGCCGCGCTATCCGGTCTCACTACAATATACAGAATCGCAGTGAGAAATATATAAAAGTTGATGGAAATCTGGGGACTGAGGATAATATCAAAAGCATTTGGAAAGTTCTTTCTGAGCAATTGCCTATTTATGCACTCTTCAAGATGGATCGTCTTCTAAACGACAAAGACGGTAATGTACAGGATCCAATGAAACTTGCCATTGATGAGGCGTTGCAAGTAGAGGAAATTCAACAAAAGTTGCATGAGGTTGAAGAGTATGTTAAAACACATACTACTCAAATTGCAGATGCAACGATTAAAAAGTTAGCAAACTTTGATACAAAACTGGCAGAACACTTAAAGTCATCATTCTCTAAAGAGTGTAAGTGGTCGAGTGTGTTTGATATAGCTCTCCTTAACGAGAATAACATCCCTCTTAACAAACGAGGCAGCGGTATCAGACGATTGGTGCTTCTGAGCTTTTTCCAGGCACAAGCAGAGGCAAAAAAGCAGGAAAAGAAAGCACCTTCAATTATCTATGCGATAGAGGAACCGGAAACATCTCAGCACCCAGAACATCAGTTGGAGATTATACATAGTCTGATTAATTTGGCCGACCAGCCTTCAACGCAGGTGTTATTTACAACCCATAGTGCCAATTTGGTTAGTGAGATACCATTGGAGGCAATTCGCTATGTGACATCAGACCCTGATCTAAGTATCAAAATACCAGTGTTACCAGATAGAACTAAGGATGAACACGTTATAGCTGAGATAATTGAACGATTGGGAATCCTGCCCTCACCGACTGACAAGGTAAAGGTACTACTTTACGTTGAAGGTAATAATGATATTAGTGCATTAAAAGGCTATTCCAAATTATTTTTAGATAATCATCTGATAACAGAGGACATTATGTCATCTTCAAAAGTGGGTATAGTTATCACAGGAGGTTCTTCCTTACGCTATTATCTTGACAACAAGTATCTGGATGGTTTGGGTAAGCCCGCCGTTCATATTTATGACAACGATAAGGTAGAGTATCAGAACTATGTGGCTCAGATCAATGCAGAAGGGAATCCAAATAAAAAAGCTTTTAATACTTCCATGTTGGAGATGGAGAATTTTCTTTGCAAGGAAGCAATAGAGGAAGCTTATGCGGCGAATGGACAGGTTGTGGCATTACCTGTAATACAAAACGACAGCGATGTCCCGAATCTTGTGTGCCGTGCTTTCAATCCTGACTGGGATACTTTTGATGTCGAAAAGCAGGGGAAGAAGGAGTCTAATGTTAAAAAATTTCTTAATACTAAAGCTGTGGAACAAATGACTATAGCAAGACTTGATTCCAAAGGAGTAAAAGAAGAGATAAAAGGATGGTTCGATGCGCTTATTAGTTACTCTGCCTAGTGTCCAGAACAGGTTAGTTTTTGAATAAGATAACGTATAAATAAAGGACATTAACAAAACAATAATTAACGTTGGAATTATCGAATGTGGCTTCGTTGGGGGCTCTTCTCTGAATTCCTAATACGTGTTCGAAGAATTGAAATAGAATACAAACACACTATATGTTCAACCTAGATAAATTCATCTCCGACAGCGTAACCTTCCGTCCTGTCAGTATGTTCGCTCCCGACATAGAAGCGAACAAGGAGAAACTGACGGAAGAAATCAAGGGCAAGAAGGTATGCGTGATAGGCGGTGCCGGATCCATAGGTTCCAGCTTCATCAAGGCCGTACTGCGATTCCAGCCCCAAAGCATAGTCGTGATCGACCTCAACGAAAACGGCCTGGCCGAACTTGTCCGCGACGTCCGCTCCACAGAGGGCCTCTACGTCCCTGACGAATTCCGCTGTTACACTCTGAACTTTGCCGATCCTATCTTCGAGCGCATCTTCCGCGAGGAGAAGGGCTTCGATATTGTGGCGAACTTCTCTGCCCACAAGCATGTGCGCAGCGAGAAAGACCGATACAGCGTGCAGGCGCTCATCGAGAACAACGACATTAAGGCCAAAAAGCTGATGGACCTCCTCACCGAGTTCCCTCCCAAGCACTTCTTCTGCGTCAGCACCGACAAGGCCGCCAACCCTGTGAACATCATGGGCGCCAGCAAGCGTATCATGGAAGACCTTGTGATGGCCTACAACAAATACTTCAAAGTCACCACCGCCCGCTTTGCCAATGTGGCATTCAGCAATGGCTCACTGCCCGATGGTTGGATTCACCGTCTGCAGAAGAAGCAGCCCCTTGCGGCCCCCAGCGATGTAAAGCGTTACTTCGTCAGCCCCGAAGAATCCGGCCAGATTTGTATGCTTGCCTGCATCCTCGGCCGTCCAGGCGAGGTGTTCTTCCCGAAGCTTGGCGAAGACCAGATGCTCACCTTCAGCAGCATCTGCGATGACTTCGTGAAGGCCGAGGGCTTCGACAAGAAGTAGTGCAGCTCCGACTCTGAAGCCAAGCAGTATGCCGATGCCATGAGTTACGACAACCCCACCTACCCCGTGGTCTATTTCAAGTCCGACACCACTGGCGAAAAGGCCTATGAGGAGTTCTATGTCCCCGGCGAGAAGGTGGATATGCACCGCTTCCAGGCCCTTGGAGTAGTGGAGCAGACTGCTCGCCATGAAATGCCCGAAGTGAATGCCTTCTTCGACAAACTGGAATCCATCTTTGCCGATTACGACTTCACCAAGGCCCAGGTGGTCGATGCCATCAAGGAGTTTATCCCAAACTTTGAGCACGAGGAGAAGGGGAAGAATTTGGACCAGAAAATGTAATTTATAATGAATGTCCTTTTTGCGAATAATGGACCCAAAATTTAAAATAGTACTTATTAATCATTCTTTCCAAATTAACTACTTTTCCCGTCGCTGGGAATTGTTAGCTGCGAGTCATCCCAATGTTGATGTGACGCTACTTGCCCCGGTGGAGTATTCTTGGTACAAGGGAAAAGAATACTCTTTCGGCAATGCAAATACGCTTCATGGGAAAGAGAAAGATTCGGGAAACTTTCATGTCAGAACTTTTGGATTGAGAAATCATAGAATTATTGGCTGGGATTCACCGGATCTCCCCAAATTGTTAGTTAATTTGAAGCCCGATATCATATATCATATAGGGATGCATAACATGCTTTCCTTAAAGCAAGTAATAAAGATTCGCAATAGGTATTTGCCGAAGACTAAAGTCATTGCTTTTAGCATGCGAGGGCCTGCTCTCAATCTTAAAATAAAGACCGACGAGTGCTCTGCTCCGAAGTGGATAGCAAGACGGGTTTTATATCGATATCTTAAAAACCGTCTTAATTATATAAATAAGAATGTAGATGCTTTTTTCTGCCACTATCCAGATGCTGTCAGGTGTTTTAGAGAAGAAGGTTATAAAGGCCCGATTTATATGCAGACGCAAGTCGGGGTTAATGAAGAGTGGTTTCACGAAGATGCCACAGCAAGAAAAGAAATTAGAGATAAACATAGCATTTCGGATGATTCTTTTGTTTTCGGAAGCGCTACTCGTTTTTCTCGAAGTAAAGGCGTGGATGACATACTGAATGCTTTGCCTGATGAAGGAAACTGGAGATACCTGATGATGGGTAGTGGATCGGAAGAAGAAAAACAAAGATTGAGAGATATTATTGAACGACGAGGCATACAGGATAAAGTCATTGAAACCGGGTTTGTAGACTGGTATGATATGGCAAAATATTGGAATGCAGTCGATTGTGCCATCCACGTCCCACTTACAACACCTGATTGGGAAGAAACTTTCTCTCTGTCTGTCGTTCAACCGATGATAACGAAGAAACCCATCATCGGAGATGACTCGGGCTCTGTTCCATATCAGGTGGGGTTCCCTGAAATGCTTGTGCCTGAAAATGATGTTGATGCTCTTTCCAAAAAGATAATCTGGGTTCTTAACCACAAAGAAGAAGCCAAGTCGATAGGAGAACAAATGTATAAACGGACGCATAATAGCTTTGAAATTCATCATCTTAATGACTTGTTTTATAGAACTATTGTTGATGACGTTTTGACGGGGTGCTTCGATCAGACCAAAGTTGATATGGCTAATTATTCAACAAATTAGAGATATGAGAGCAGTAACAAGATACTTTTATGAATTGATGTACCCTTTATTGTTTCATCTGACATTCAGATCGAATATTTGGAAACTATATCGTTCGTATCATGATTCTAAAAAGCAGTGGAAAAAAATAATCTGGAACAAATATATGCGTATGAATGCGGCTAGTATAAGTATTGATGCAAAAATAGATACATCAATCACGTTGCCTCATGGCGTCTCGGGTATTTTTATTTCACAGTCTGCCGAGATAGGCAAGGATTGTGTCATTTTTCAACAAGTAACAATTGGCGCAAATACCATTAGTGGCAGTAAATCTTATGGGGCACCTGTTATTGGTGATGCAGTGTATATTGGAGCCGGCGCTAAGATAATAGGAGGAGTTCATGTTGGTAATAATGCTAGAATAGGTGCAAACGCGACTGTAGTTAGAGATATCCCTGATAATTCAGTAGCCATACAACAAGAATTACGTGTAATAGAAAAAAGAGAGGTGTTAGACAATACCTTTAGTCCTTACTTAAGTTGATTCTATCAAATGGCACTTGACGCAAGAACTGTAAATGCTAAACGTAATATAGTCTGGGGAACGGCCAATAAGGTCGTACTCATGCTATTGCCATTTTTTATCCGGACCATTTTTATTTATACTATAGGTCTGGAGTATTTGGGGCTGAGTAGCTTATTTACCTCACTGCTCCAAATACTTAGCTTGGCTGAATTAGGCTTTGCAACAGCGGTGGTTTATAGCCTATACAAGCCACTTGCTGACAATGACACCGAAATGGTTTGCGCCATAATGGCTTTCCTTAAAAAGGTGTATTGCTGCGTCGGTTCCTTAATTCTCTTCTTGGGTATTATTGCCTCGTTCTTTTTACTCCACTTCATTCATGGTGATGTACCGGATGACATTAATATCTATTACCTGTTCTACCTCTATCTTATAAATACAGTAATCAGCTATTTTTTTGCAGGATATAAGTCTGCTCTACTTACTGCGAACCAAAGAGATGATATAAAAAGCAAGGTAATCACATTTGTTAATATTGCTCAGTACATATTGCAAGGTGCAGTCCTGTTAATATTCAGGAACTTTTATATTTACGTTATTGTTCTACCGATTGCCACACTTTCTATCAATGCTTTGAATGCCTACTTTACCAGAAAGTATTTTCCCCAATATATTGCAAAGGGGCATTTGGATAAAGAGTATGTTAAACCTTTGGTAAAACAGATAGGAGGCCTGTTTATTAGCCGTATTTGTGCGGTTTCCAGGAATGCCGTCGCAAATATTCTCATCTCGTCCTTTATTGGGTTATTAACACTCGCTATTTATAGTAATTACGTATATATTGAAACTTCCATACAAGGGATGTTGACCATTGTTGGTGCGTCTATTCTTGCCGGTGTGGGAAATAGTATTGTTAAGGAATCAGAGGAGAAGAATTACAAGGATTTCAAGAAGTTTAACTTCATATATATGTGGATTTCCGGCTGGTGTTTTTGCTGTCTTGTAAATCTTTTCCAGCCTTTCATGACACTATGGGTAGGAAAAGAATCAACCATGTCTTTCTCTACCATGGTTCTTTTGTGTCTGGTTTTTTACTTTACTACGGCTGGAGATATGAGAAACACCTATATCAATGCGACAGGGATTTGGTGGCAAAATAGATGGCGTCCTATTCTAGAAGCGACCACAAATCTACTGATTAGTTTCTTGCTCATCAAGAGATTCCAAGTGTCAGGTGTACTCATTGCCACATTGGTCTCGCTTGTTTTTGTTAATCTTTGGTTTGGATCTAAAATTCTATACCAAGAATATTTTAAGTCACAGAAGTTTCGTGATTTTATATTGTCGCATCTGACATATTTCACTATAACTGCAATTGCAACCGCTCTTACCTATGTTTGCTGCTCATTCATCCAATTGAATGGAATTGTCGGGTTAGTGATAAAGTTGCTGATTTGCTTGATAATACCTAATCTGATTTATTTGTTAATGTATCATAGAAATAATGAGTTTAAGGAATCATTGTCGCTTGTAAAGCGATTTATTGATAGAAGAAGTTAATATGAAAGTACTTTGGGTAACGAATACACTTTTTGAATACCATCGTACGATGATGGGTGGAAGCCCTGCCGCCGTGACCGGAGGCGGTTGGCTGAATGCGGCCTATTCTGCTTCAATGGGGGTAGAGAATCTACAGCTCCACATCGTGACTGTCGCTGGCATTCCTGAACGTAAAACGGGAGAATGCGATGGTAATATGTTCTACATCCTTCCTGGTGGTGGTAGCCGGAATTACGACATTGATTCGCAAGAAAACCGACATCTGTGGGAGGCTCTTCGTCGTGAAGTACAACCCGATGTGGTTATCATCTGGGGCACCGAGACGCGAGCTGCCTACCTTGCAGCAAAGGTAATGAAAGGCATTCCCATGGCAATTTATATGCAGGGTGTAATGTCTGCCATATCATGCCATTTCTATGAAGGCGTTCCGCACAAGTACCAGTGTCGCACCATACGAGATTATCTGAATAAGTTTGACAAAAGTGCAGAGTACAATCACTTTTCCAGGCAGGCGGCTCTTGAAGCTGAAATGTTCAAGATGGCTGATGCCGTAATTGTTGAGAACGACTGGTGCGAAGATATGTGTCATGTGGAGAATCCCAATCTTCGTGTATTCCGTAATGATCTACCAATCCGTGATGTGTTTTATCATGGACGGTGGTCTTTGGAGAAGATGGAACCGTATACCATCTTTACCAATGCGGGTGGTTATCCCATTAAGGGCCATCATATTCTTTTTGAGGCACTGGCAACAGTTAAGAAGCAATATCCTAATTTCAAGTGCTATTTGCCCGGAGAAAAATTGGATACCTTTAAAAAAATTAAACGAAGGACGGGTTATACCAGTTATCTTGAACGGCTGATAGAGGAAAACGCTCTGCAGAACAATGTGATTTATACGGGTGTACTGACCACAGAACAAATGGTCGAGCACTTGGAGCAATGCAATACCTACGTTATGCCTTCGATTGTAGAGAACCATTCGTCTTCGTTGATTGAGGCCATGATAGTTGGGGCTCCTTGCGTGACGTCTCTTGTGGGAGGGATCGCTTCTCTTGTGAAACCGGGGATTGATGCATTGCTTTACAATAGTATGGATGCTGATTCTCTAGCGGGTTGTATTATGCGTGTTTTCAGTAATAGCGACTTTGCTCAAAAACTTAGTGACAACTCTGTGGCTATTCGTCAGAGGCGTTCGCAGTTGTTCGGGAAAGAAATGTTAAGAATTTATACCGATTTGTTTAATGGCGAGTAGGTAAATGTATATTGTTATTATTTGCAGCCTTTTGGCCTTAATGTTGACATATCTTGATTCCACCAAGAAGTTTGATGGAGGAATGAAATGGGGGTTCATTCTAGTAACTCTCCTTGCTGTCATTCACTATGATTATGGTAATGACTACATGGGATACTATGACCTCTATAGACGTTTTGCTGGTTTCGGTTCTATTGGTGCCGTGCTTGATAAAGACCTTTATCGAGATATTGGTTGGTCGGCGATTAATTATGTTTTCCAGTATTTGGGTGGTTTCTTTAGCCTGGTAGCGGTAATAAGCATTTTTGAAGGAGTGGTTTATTATAGAGCTATCAGAAGGCACTTACCAAGGGAATTGTGGTGGTTTGGTACATTTATTTACCTTTTTGCAACCTCCTTCTACTTGTTAAATTTCTCAATGTTGCGGCAAGGGCTGGTTATTGCCATTTTTATTGCCCTTTATCCTCTCATTGAGCAGCGCAAGTGGTTGATTGCGGCACCTATTCTTTATTTGTGCTCTTTTATCCACGGCTCGGCTTTGGTGCTTGTCCCATTTGCCTTTTGGGGATTTCTTCCTGTAAAAAGAGGCAAAGCATTAGTGTTCATATTTTCTGTCTTTCTCGTTGCCATGTACGTGTCATCGCAGTTTTTGGCTTCCATTCCACAATTTGTCATGGAGAACACCGATGCATTCGAGTATTATGAAGATACTTATTCGGAGTCAGATACTGTCACGAAGTTTGGAATAGGCTTTATTATTTACCTTATACCAACTATTATTACAATACTATTTTTGGGTAATAAACAGGCGGAAGATGAAATGAAGCGGTTAGTGGCATTATCCTGCCTTGGGGCTTTCTTCACACCATTAGCAACCATAATCCCTATGATTGGTCGAGTGGGCATGTATTTTGGCGTATTCAGGATAATGGCGTTGCCAATAGCATATAAAGCAATCAATAATAAGCCCATTAGGATAGGGTTGATAGCTCTTTACATAGCCATTATTATGTATGACTATTGCCTTTTCTTCAATTCAGAGGTGTTTGGGGAGCATTATAGAGTCTTCCGGACAATTTTTGGACATATGTAAGTTTGCAACGATGAATATTTTATATATCACGCCCCTTCTTCCTAAAGTTTTATTGGAGCAAGTTTATGTGAAGGATAAGTCCCATTATGTATTTGCTCCACAGAAGTTTCATCGAAATTTAGTGGAGGGCTTTATCGCAAATGGACATCAAATACAGGTATTATCAGTGTTACCATCAAGTGTGGATTATGTTAGCAGGTTTGATGAGGATGGTATCCAGTATGGGTTTATCCCATTTACATGCAAGCCTGGCATAAAACATATTCAAATTGCAATTGGTGTTTATAGAGCGATTCGGAAGAATAAATCCTTTAAACCAGATGTGGTTATTTGTGACACCCTTAATTCTTCAATATGTATTGGCGCTTTTTTGGCAAAAAGAAAGACCAAGGCAAAATACGTAGGCATAGTGACAGACTTGCCTGAAAGTGTAAGCCAGTTCGAGAAGGGTTTAATAAATAGAGCATCAAGTTTTATTTCCTCAAAGTATATAAAGGCATTTGACTACTATGTGTTGCTGACTCAACAGATGAATGAGGTCGTTAATCCGAAGAATAGGCCATATATCATCATGGAGGGAGTCTGTGACATACAGTCTCGTATAGAAACAGAAAATGAAAAGACATACTATAAGATTAAAGACGAGAAACGCAGAATTCTTTATGCCGGAGGGCGACCAAGTAAAGATGGCGTAGATATGCTTATATCTGCATTCCGTCAGATCCCTGATAAAGATTTAGAACTGAATGTGTATGGCAGTATGCCGGATGTCGAGTTGGGGAAAGACCCCGACGATATGAGAATTGTTTACCATGGCAAAACAGAGAATAGTGTTATTGACGCGGCAGAACGAGAGTCATATTTACTGGTGAATCCCAGGCCGACAGGCGAGGATTATACCAAGTACTCTTTTCCTTCCAAGGTTATGGAGTATATGGCTTCAGGCACCCCAATGGTCACGACAAGACTTGCCGGTATTCCAGAGGATTATTTTAAATATGTATATACTTTTGATCAATGTACCACTGAGTGCTATCTTTCTGTCTTGACGGATATTCTTTCAAAAGATCGAGCAAGCCACTTGAATAAAGGGAAGGAAGCGCAACAGTTTGTCCTTGATAATAAGAACAAGGTAGTCCAGACAAAACGAATCATATCTTTACTTAACAAACAATAGTTTTTTACAATAATGGCTAAGAATTACAATCATAGTAAATTACACATTTTTCTTCGAGATAGGTTTTTGACCTTACTGTGTAAGGTGAGTCCCCAAACGGCAATCTCTTTGATTTTTCGCAGAGTGTTACACAAGAAAATGGATTGGAAGAATCCTAAGGATTTCAACGAGAAAGTTAATTGGCTCAAAATATATGGTGATTCCAATCTATGGGCCAGGCTGACGGATAAGTATGAAGTACGGGGATACCTAAAGGAGCGAGGCCTTGAAGAGAATCTGGTCAAATTGTATGGTGTTTGGGATAATGCCAATGACATTGACTTTGATGCCTTACCTGACCAGTTTGTGCTTAAAACCACAAATGGATGCAACACGGTGATGCTAGTTTCGGATAAGAGTAAGTTAGATATAGCAGATGTCAGGAAGAAATTCAATGAATGGCTTAAATTTCCTATGGGTTATGCGACAGTAGAACCTCACTATTTCAAAATTAAACCTCGTATTATTGCGGAGGAAATGTTACAGAATGATAACCCTGAATCCACCTCTTTGATTGACTACAAGTTTATCTGCACAGATGGTGAGCCTCGAATGTTAATGATTTGTGCTGACAGAGTGCTTGGAGAGAGAATGTCATGCAGTTTTTATGATATGGATTGGAATTACCTTCCGGAACAATCGCTTGGTCAGCACGCTGGAAACATCGTAAAGGTAAGCAAACCGGCCTGTTATGATGAATTAATTAGGGTGTGCCGTACGTTGGCAAAGGGCCACCCACAAGTTAGGGTTGACTTGTACGTAACAGGAAATCACGTATATTTCGGAGAAATGACTTTTACATTTCAGGGGGGGTATATAGATTATATTACTCCAGAGAAACTTCTTGAGCTGGGGAAAACCATAACTCTACCTACTAAACACTGAAAATGGTTACGCTCACGTTTTTCGGAGATTTTGTCTGCCAGGCCCCATTGAATGTGTCTTTTACAGAACGGTTCAGTGATTGGGCGAAAGCTGATATTGAGGTATGTAATTTCGAGGCTCCGGTAAAAACCGATGCGTCTCCGGCACCAAAGAGCGGCCCGAGTCTTTGCCAGTCGGAGGAGTCGCCCCAATTCCTGGAAAGAATGGGGTTTAATGTCATTCTTCTCGCCAACAACCATATAATGGATTATGGCGAAAAAGGATTACAAAAGACCATCAGTAGCTTTAAAGATTCATATGTCATCGGGGCTGGTCGCACCTCACTTGTCTATGAGCCGTTGATTATTGAAAGGGGGGGCGTTAAAGTAGGGCTAATATCGTTGGTGCAGCACGAATTTGGAATTGTAGATGACCTGAAAAAGGATGCTAAAGGTACTGCGTGGATTAACCACCCGATTGTCCCGACGATGGTGAAGAATGCAAAAGAGCAATGTGATGTTCTAATAGTATTGCCACATGCAGGGTTTGAGAATATCGACGCTCCACTTCCGGAATGGAGAGATGCGTATAAGGCATTAATAGACCAGGGAGCTGATATTGTGATTGCCTCTCATCCTCACGTGCCACAGGGGTGGGAAGAGTATAAAGGGAAGCGAATTTATTACAGCCTTGGAAATTTCTGCTTTGACAAGAAGATAGGGAACAACTCGTATTGGACAAAAAGTCTTTCAGTGAAAGTTACGATAACTGAAGAGCGTCGACTTGAGTTCTCACACCAGAACATAATATTTAATGAAGGGATGATAGATGTGGACGATTCAGAAGAAACACAGCGGCACAATGAATACTTACAGGAGTTGCTTCAAGACAGTTCAAAGTATGAAGAATACATTGATGCAGAACTCAGCAAGTTTTGGGAATCATATAAGTTATATTTACTGCGGGGGTTAGGTGGCTTTTCTTTTAAAGGTAGTTTTAATACGTTGCTTCATAGCGCATACGGAGTCTTGAAAGGCGAAGATGTGCCCATGTTAATCAACAATTTTCAATGTGAGACTCATTCTTGGGCGATTCAGCGTATTTTAAGAAACAAAATGAAATAATTATATGTACGAGAAGACAATTGGTTATATAAAGGAACTCTACGGCCAGGAGAATGTCCTGCTTGCAGTCCCTAAGTTTATTGGTAACGAGAAGAAATATCTCAACGAGTGTATTGACACTACATTCGTAAGTTCTGTCGGACAGTTTGTTGACCGATTCGAGAAGGATATGGCTTCTTATACGGGAGCCAAACGTGCTGTGGTATGTGTAAGTGGAACAAATGCCCTTCACATGAGTCTGATGCTCGTGGGTGTTAAGCGCGATGATGAGGTGCTGACACAGGCTCTCACCTTCATTGCCACCTGTAATGCATTGAGCTACATCGGTGCACATCCTGTATTCTTAGATGTTGACCGTTCAACAATGGGTCTCTCTCCTGATGCTTTGAAAGAATGGCTTCAGAAGAATGCTGAGGTTCGCAAGAACACCCGCATCAATGAATTGGACAAGAGCCATGATTTCGCATATCTGGAAGACGAGTATGCTTGCTACAACAAGAACAATGGCCGTAGAATCAAGGCTTGCGTGCCCATGCACACCTTTGGTCATCCTGTCCGTATAGAAGAGTTGTCTGCCATCTGTGCTGAATGGCACATTGAGCTTGTTGAGGATGCTGCTGAGAGCATTGGCTCCAAGTATAAAGGCAAGCACACCGGTCTCTTTGGTAAAGTAGGGGCTTTGAGTTTCAATGGCAATAAGACTATCACCACCGGTGGTGGCGGTATGCTGCTCTTCAATGATGAGGAACTTGGTGCATACGCTAAGCACATCACCACCCAGGCCAAGATACCTCACCGTTGGGAGTTCCGTCATGACCATATTGGCTACAATTACCGTATGCCCAATATCAATGCAGCCCTTGGTTGTGCTCAGTTGGAACATTTGGATGAGTATATAGCTGACAAGAGGGAGACCGCTGCTGCATACGCTGAATATTTCAAGAATGTGGATGGTATTGACTTCTTCACTGAGCCAGAGAACGCTTTCTCGAACTACTGGCTTAATGTGGTCATTTTGCCAGACCATGACAAGCAACTTGAATTCCTCCAGGAAACCAACGATAATGGCGTGATGACTCGCCCCATCTGGGAACTGATGAATCGTTTGCCCATGTTCGAGAACTGCGAGAACGATGGCCTTAAGAATACCATCTTTTTTGCAGATAGGGTTGTTAATATTCCAAGTTCTGTACGTTGTTTATAAACTATACCATGAGCAAGCACCTAATTCTTATTGGCGGTGGTGGTCATTGTAAATCCATCATTGATGTGGCCGAGAGTGCTGGATATACCATTTTAGGTATACTTGACCGGCCTGAAGAGGTTGGTAAACGAGTACTTGGATATGAGGTTATAGGGACAGATGATGATATGGTTAAATATGCTGATAAGGCGGATTTCATTGTTGCTGTAGGTCAGATTAAGTCGCCTAACCTGCGTATCAAATTGCATAAAATGCTGGCTGATGCTCATTGCCACATTGCTACAATTGTCGCAGCTACTGCACATGTGTCCAAATATGCACAGTTAGGAGAAGGCACAGTTATCATGCATCATGCATTTGTAAATGCAGATGCTCGCATAGGTAAAGGATGTATTATAAATACAGCCTCAATCATTGAGCATGAAGCAACGGTGGGTGATTACTGCCATGTCTCAACTGGTGCGACCATCAATGGCGGCGCCTCGATAGGACAGTGTACTTTTGTGGGTAGCCAGAGCGTGGTGAATCAGTGCGTAACGATAGGTGACAAAATAATAATAGGCGCAGGTTCTGCGGTGGTTAACGACCTTCCTTCAAATTGTATAGCAGTTGGTGTACCTGCAAAACCAATCAATAAAAACAACGAATAATGCGAAACTATTCAGAAAGAATAAAAAAGAAGATTATTTCTTCGGGAAAAACTATCATCCAAACCATGAAGTTGATGGATGAGGCTTGTACGAAGTTGTTTTTGGTTTTTGATGGTGAAAAATTCCTCGGCATCATCACTAATGGTGACCTCCAGCGGGCTATCATCGCACACATTCCTTTTGATATGCCTATCCAGCAGATAGTGAGCAATAAGGGTAAACTGTTTGCCCACGAAGGTGATGACCGAGAGAAGATTAAAGAGTGGATGCTTGCCAAACGTGCAGAATTGATGCCTGTTTTGAATAAGGAGGGAGAACTTGTGGATGTCATATTCTGGGACGAAATTCTTTCTGATACTCCCAGTGTTGACAACCGTCCAAAGATTGACCTTCCGGTGGTCATTATGGCTGGTGGCAAAGGAACACGCCTAAAGCCCATTACTAACGTTATCCCCAAACCTTTGGTGCCAGTGGGTGATAAGACCATCTTAGAGGTTATCCTGGATCAGTTTGAGGGTATTGGCTGCCATAAGTTCTACATGTCTGTCAACTATAAAGCAGACATGATGAAGTACTATATGAGCCAGCTTGAACATAAGTATGACATTGAGTTCTTCATGGAGGACAAGCCCCTTGGGACAATAGGGAGCGTAAGCCTTCTGAAGGGAAAGATTACCACTCCTTTCTTCGTGAGCAACTGCGACAGTATCAATGCACAGGATTACCGTGATGTATGGGATTATCATGTGAAGAATCATAATGATATGACCATTGTTACGATGGTGAAGTCATTTAATATACCCTACGGTGTTATTGAGACTGGGGAGGATGGCCTGATGACAGCTTTGAAAGAGAAGCCGGAGCAGACCTATCAAGTGAATACGGGAGTTTATATTTTGAATCCTGAACTGATTGATGAGATTCCTGAAGGACAGTTTTTCCACATCACGCATCTGATGGAGAAAGTTCAGTCAAAAGGCGGCCGTGTCGGATGCTTTCCAGTGAGTGAACATTCATGGAAGGATATGGGAGAGTGGCCGGAGTATTTAAAAATGATAAATGTTTTATAAGAATGGAGCAGCCGTTAGTATCTATAGTCACTATCACAAGAAATAGAGGGCGGCTAATAGGACGTTGCATCAGTAGTGTTCTTGGTCAGACATATACGAACATTGAGCATATTGTGGTAGATGGCGCTTCTGGTGACAATACAGACGAGGTGGTCGCGTCGTTTCATGACGACAGATTACATTTCCATAAGTTGGAATCCAACTGGTCATTAGAAAAAACTTATAAGTACGGGACATCAAAAGCACGTGGGAAATATATCTGTTTTCTGGATAGTGACGACGAGTATTTACCTACGAAAATTGAGAAACAAGTCTCTCTTATTGAGTCCTTACCGGAGGACTACGGGATGGTATATTGCTGGATGACATATTACGATAGTTCAAAGAACAATGCCGTGATAAGAGTCCACAAACCAGAGCTGAGGGGTTTTGTGCCGCTTGAGGCTGCAGAGAAGCCTACGGTATCTGGTACGCCGATTTATATGTTTCGTAAAGAGGTATATGATGAACTGGACGGTTGGGCCTGGGATATGCCAATAATCACCGATTGGGAAATGGGTGCACGTTGCTGTCAGAAATGGAAAGTGGACTATGTGCCGGAATCGCTTGTGAATGTTTATGAGAATCACTGTTATGTCCGCCAGACAGATGATATTCTAAAGCAGAAGGCATTCTATTCCAAGAGGGTGGCGATGCATCAATATTTTCTTGACGAGTTTAAAGAACTCTTTGATAAGAATCCACGTCATAGAGGGCATCACTATAGTCGTATGATGTACTTCTCTTTTAAAGGTGGCAAGTATGGCGATGCTATTAAATATTTTACAAATCTAATAGGCTGTAAAGTATTTGGAATATGAATCAGATAGATAATCCGAGTAACAAAGAATTGTATGCGATAGTATCTGTAGGGTACAATAGGTTGAAATCACAGAAGCGTTTATTAGAGTCAGTAAGACGTGCAGACTATAGCGGCTTTGAAAATGTGCCTCTCGTTATTAGTATTGATTGCAGTGGCGATGAGGAACTATATGCTTATGCTCGTGAATTTGAATGGCCATACGGTGATAAGTATGTCATTATCCGTGAGAAGAGAATGGGGTTGAAAGAGCATATACTAGCCTGTGGTGATTTGACGCAATATTTCAAAGGTATCATCCTTTTGGAAGATGACTTGTACGTAGCCAAGGACTTCTACAATTATACTGTGCAGATGGATAATGCATACGGAGATTGTGAGAAGGTTGCCTCCATTGCACTGTATTCCAATGAAATGAATGGTTTCTGTTGGTTGCCCTTGGCTCGTCTTCGTAATGAAGCTGATGTCTTTGCAGACCAATCGATTTGCTCGTGGGGTGAGTTTTGGAATACGAGGATGTGGAGCGAATTTCGAGAGTGGCTTGGGAAGACTGTTATTTTGTGGGAAGAACTGGATATGCCCCACCAGATTAAAGACTGGACAAAGGCATGGTCTAAATTCTTTTACGCCTATATGATAAAGAATGACAAGTATTCCATATATCCTTATACAGCTCTCTCAACGAACTTTAGCGATGCCGGTGAACATGGTGGTGCAAACAATACTATAGTTCAAGTTTCCCTACAGCAAGGCATTAAACAGTATGCTACTCTGCCGTTCGATAAACTTGTGAAATATGACGTGTACTCCAATAATATCGGTTTGGCTGAGGCGTTAGGCTATAATTTGGATGAAATATGTCTAGATTTATACGGGATTAGACCCAACGAGTTTAACAAGAGGTTTTACCTTACAGTAAGGCGTTTGCCGTATAAAGTGGTGAAAAGTTTCGGGATATATATGCGGCCACAGGAATTAAATGTCTTTGAGAATATTCCTGGGGATGGTATTTTCCTGTATGATACGACAGAAAAAGCACCCAAGCCTAATGGGAAAGGTATACAAAACCGCTTGCTCTATTATCTCCATGGATATAGCTATAAGCTTCTTCCTCTCGCTTGCTGGGCTCAAATGAAAGTGCTGGTAAGGAAAGCTTGGAAAAAATATGTTGTGAAATAAAACACCAATATAAAACTTATGGCAAGAGTACATTTCTTGAATGTGGAAGAAGGTGATTGCTCAATCATTCAGCACGATAATGGTGATGTCACGATGATTGATGTTTGCAGTGCGAAAGCACCCGAACCTGAGTTGGTCAAAGGAATGAAGACATTTTCAGACGCTAACGAGTCCGTGTCAATACCCAAAGGAAACTTCCATCAGAAATACAATCCAGAGAACCCCGTCACCTACCTGCATAATCTTGGTGTGACATCCATCTTTCGCTATATCCAAACTCACCCTGATATGGATCATATGGATGGACTGCAATACATATCAGAGCAGTTCTCGATATTAAACTTTTGGGATACTCCAAATAAGAAAATACAAGATTTTGAAGGCAACAGTAAGTATGATGAGAATGACTGGAAATGTTATCAAAAGCTTCGTAAAAGTGCTTCTAATCCAAAATCTTTAAATTACTTTGATGGGACAGTTTGTAAATATTTTGCCGAAGATGAAACTGGACTAAAAAGAGATGACTATCTTCAGATACTCGCACCGACGAAGAAATTGGTGGATGAAGCAAATGAAGCAGGTGATTGGAACGATTCTTCTTATGTGGTATTATACCATATTCAGGGACATAAGGTTCTGTTTTGTGGTGATGCCGGTAATAAAACATGGACGCACATTCTCAATAAACATAAAGACGATGTTTCCAATATTGATGTACTCATAGCTCCTCATCACGGTAGAAAAGGAACACTTGATTTTTCTTTTCTGGACGTTATGAAACCAAAATTGACACTGATTGGTAATGCCTTGAGTAAGTATATCGCTTATGATCAGTGGAACAATAGAAAAATGCTTCACCTGACAAATAATCAAGCTGGGAACGTGATGATAGATTTTGTTAATGGGGCTGTACGTATTTATTGCAGTAACCAGAAGTTTGTGGAGAGCATTCTTGCGGATAAGACTTGGAATACTTACAAACACAGAGATTTGGATTATTGGTATTTTGCAAACCTTGTAACACACAACTGAAGATGCAATTTAAATATTACGACACACTGAGTACTTTGATTTCAGGATTTGTATTGCTCTTTGTGCTATCACTTACTACAGAATGGCAAGTTAATGACATTAACGTGCTCGTGTTGACGGCAATCGCGTATGCCATTGGCTATTTCTTGAATACACTGAGTGCAATGGCAGAACCAATCTATTATTGGGTAATGGGTGGTATGCCTTCTGATATATTACTAACCCCACCCAAGTCAAGATGCTGCGGGAAAAAACGAAATTATACTGGTTATGGAAGAGTCTGGTTCTATGAGTATGATAAAGCGATACAACTATTGAGAAAAGAACTGGATGATAGTAACGCTAATGCACGAAAGATGTTTGGTAAGGCGATGTCGTACTCAAATTCGAATAATAACACTCGAGTTCCAGATTTCAATGCACAATATGGTTTTTCGAGAGTGATGCTGACCCTTGGTATTGTGGTTGTGGTCATAATGATGCTCCAATATTACTCGCTTTGGTGGGCTTGGGTGATTGCTGTTTTGTCTTTATTGCTCTTAGGCCATCGCTGCAAGGAGAGAGGGTATTATTATGCCCGTGAAGTATTAATAGAGTATATTAAATCCAGGAAATAACAATGAAAGAAACAAGATTTCGTGCATATCAGTTAGGAACGAGAGGCTCATCGTTTTCTTATACCGTAGGCAGACATATTACCTTAATAGAAGCAAGGTATAATGAAGTCAACAAGGAAAATGTAAAGAGTGAGATGAAAAGAATCGGTGAATCCAGAATAGACTGTTTGCATATTACAAGCTGGGATGAAGACCATTGCAATTACAATGAGCTGATGCAACTCCTCATAGATTTGTCACCCCGAAGGGTTGATTATCCGTGGTATCAGCCAGACACCTCAAACGGTTTGAAGTCAAAAGCTTTGATAGAACATTACCTCAATGAAGCGAAGTGTAATGGTAGTGCCATCTCACCGGAGTATATTAACGGACTTGAAGAGGCTGAACTGTTAAAATATAATGACATTTTGTACAACCCCGTGAGTGCTTCTGATAAACACAATGATAATTCGGTGGTACAACTATTTCGACAGGGAAGATTTACAGTACTTAGCCTCGGTGACTGTGAGAGTCCTGATATAGCTGAGCGTATTATGTACTCTACCATTGCCAGTAAAGAAGTAGATGTCTTGATTCTCGCTCATCATGGCGCAGATAATGGTTTTACTACAAAGGAATTCATTGAAAGAATTAACCCGAGGGTCGCCATCTGCTCTTCGAACTATGATAATCAGTTTGAGCATCCAAAGCCAGAGATACGGAAGATTCTTTATGATGCTTATGTCCCTCTATATACAACGAAGACAGGGGATATCATTATTGATTGCCCTTCTGGTGATGTGGCCCGTGTATATAACTTCATTAGTAATAATGAGGTCCTTAATTCATCAAGGAGTTTCAAAACAAAAATGACAGTGCCTGATTAACCACAATAAAGATATGTTCAACTTAGATAAATTCATTGCTGACAGTGTGACGTTCCGGCCGGTGAGTATGTTCGCGGCCGATATAGAGGCGAACAAAG
>JAEEGH010007926.1_pt1 | contig 25319 bp, 17 predicted proteins | sample 9134181 | NCBI WGS metagenome assembly JAEEGH01 (sample SAMN16246544, study PRJNA631951) | gut metagenome | biome: gut microbiome; feature: rumen; material: DP-attached | host: Bos | place: Iran: Karaj | collected 2018-10
TCACCGCCGAAGTGTTTTGCTAATACGTTAGTAATAGCAGCGGTTAAAGTTGTTTTACCATGGTCTACGTGACCGATTGTACCTACGTTAACGTGGGTTTTACTACGTTCAAATTTTTCCTTTGACATTATTGTCCCCTAAAAATAAAACACTAGAGAATTCTAGAATTATAAAAAAACACAACCATAATAGTTCGTACATTATCTTACTAATTACAAAAAATGTACACTAAAATTTAAAATTATTTCACTTTTCAATGTAGACTTATTATTCTCTGGAAAAGTTTAGGATTTTTATAGATTTTAAATCAAGGGAAATCATAAGATTACATTGGAGCGGGCAGCGGGAATCGAACCCGTCTCTCAAGCTTGGAAGGCTTGGGTAATAGCCACTATACGATGCCCGCATAGCAGAAATGGTGGAGAGGGATGGATTCGAACCATCGAAGGCAGAGCCGTCAGATTTACAGTCTGATCCATTTAGCCACTCTGGAACCTCTCCGTAAGTTGTTTCGGTGACCCCCGAAAACGTTATGCATGATATCCTAACATCTCAGGGAATGCAACACAAATATTCATTTATTTTCTTCAACTGAGTCTTTTTTGTGCTATTTTTAGTTTTTTTTGCATTTTTGGATGTTTTTTGCACTAAAAAGGCATCAAATATGCAAAGAAATCAGTTCTGTTCACCTTCTTCCAAGTCCGTAATTTTTTGCTTGAATGATCTGTCGGATATCAATTTTGTTAAATTTGACATTTGTGGTAGTATTACGCACATATCATCAACCTAAGTTTTCTCCATGACTACAGATTTAAATGAATTAAAAAAATCATCCTATTTCGATTTCGATCGTGAAAAATGGTCCAATCTGAGAAACGATGTCCCGATGACTCTCACTGAAAAAGAACTGGAGAGTATCAAAAGTATCAATGAATCAATCTCGGTCAAGGAAGTGACCGATATTTATCTTCCTCTGTCACGTCTATTAAATCTGTACGTAAAATCAAAACAGGGAAGAACCCATATCATTGAACAGTTTCTTAAAACCACCAGGAACAGAAAACCTCCTTTCATTATATCTATTGCAGGTTCTGTGGCAGTCGGTAAAAGCACCACCGCAAGGATTCTGCAGAAACTGCTCAGTCAGTGGTCGGAACATCCCAATGTAGCGCTGATAACAACAGACGGGTTCCTTTATCCCAACAGTTATCTTGAAGCCCACGATCTCATGATGAAAAAGGGCTTCCCTGTTTCCTACGATATGAAAAAGCTGATTAACTTTGTAAAAGAACTCAAATCAGGCGCACCGCATGTCAGAGCTCCTGTTTATTCCCACAAAGTCTATGATATTCTTCCGGATGTATATACCGATATTGAAAAACCGGATATCGTAATAATCGAAGGACTGAATGTACTTCAGTCCGGAATGGACTACCCGAACATAAAGCTCAGGGTTTTTCTTTCAGACTTTGTTGATTTCTCAATCTATGTTGACGCACCGAACGAACTGCTCAAGACCTGGTATCTTGATCGTTTTCTGCTCCTGAGAAAACAGTCATTCATTGATGAGGACAACTACTTCCATGCCGTTGCGCATATGGATATCAACGAAGCATTGGAACGTGCATCCTACATATGGGAAAAGGTAAACTATGCAAATCTGATCCAGAATATCCTTCCTACCCGAGAAAGAGCAGATCTGATTCTGACCAAAGGTGAGGATCACACGGTTCAGAAAATTAAATTGAAAAAATAACTTTCAGATACGGACTCTGCCGCTTCATAGAACAAATCAAAAGTAATAAAAAAGGCATGCCATACGGCCTGCCTTTTTTATCGAATCAAATTTTCTCTCTACAGATGATACAGTCTGCACGATCCCTGCAGATTCTGCGCAGCTTTTGACAGAGTAAGCGCATCACCGTTCTGTACATTCGAATGATTGGCTATCAGCTGAACAGATTCAGTGATATGTCTCATATTGTTTGAAATATCAGCTGTGGTTGAACTCTGCTGTTCCGAGGCAGTTGCGATCTGACTGATCTGGACATTAACCCTGTCAACCTTATCAAGAATTTCAGACAGAGAATCCTCAAGGTGCTCGGCATAATCGGCAACCGCATCCATTGATACAACACTGTCGGCCATGGACTTGGTGGCATTCTCCGTTTCCGCGTGAATAGCTTTAACCATTTCAGTAATTTCCTGGGTGGACTGCGTTGTTCTTTCAGCAAGCGCACGAACCTCATCAGCCACGACCGCAAATCCTCTTCCGTGTTCACCGGCACGGGCGGCTTCAATTGATGCATTAAGCGCAAGCAGATTGGTCTGTTCAGCAATTTCCTGAATAGTTGTAACAACCGCATCTATATGGTCAATCTGCTGACCGAGAGCCAGCACGGCGGCAGAATCCTCCTTGCTTTTAAGACTCTGAGATCTGATCTTCTCAACCGCACCCTTGACAACTTCCATCCCCTGGATCGTAACACTCTTGGCCTCGTTGGAATTATTGGTGGCCTCATGGCAGTTGTTGGCAATATTGGTTGTGGTGTTTACAAGTTCATCACTGGCGGCTGACACAGCCATAGACTGGGATACAACCTCTTTGGCGGAATGATAGATGGTAGAGGATATCTTGCCTATTTTTCTGGTTGAATTGATGAATGATTCGGAAATATCGACCGTTTCTGATACACTTCGATGATTTCTTACCACCAGTTTCTGAATGGATCGTGCAAGTTCGCCCACTTCATCATCGGTTTTAACCGAATCAAGAGACATGGTCAGATCACCGTCGGCAATACGCTGACATTTTGCATTGATAAACTTTATATGCTTAGCCACACCGGATCCGATCAGACCGGCAAGAACAATGCTGATAATAGACATCAGGACAATCAGGAAAAACAGCCACGTAATATCGGAACGTGCGTTAAGTTCAACGAATTCTTCATTCAGCATTACTTCCTGTTCATGGTTGAGATTGAAAAGATATCCCTTGAGTTTTTCCGTATAATTTTTGATGGTTACATTTCTGAATTTTACAAACTGCTGGAGATCGTTATGATCCACTGCAGGCAGCAGTGAATTGACAACCTCCTCATCATATTCGCCAACCAGCCGGTTGATCTGACTGATAACCGCAGCACTGGTGGATGAGGACAGTTTGGAGTATTCCTTCAGTGTTCCGATGATTTTACTCAGCGAACTGGTGTAATGTTCACGGGCGGAACCGAGATCAGTCTGATTACTTGCGACCATCATTCCGATACTGTTGGTCATCAGTTCATTCCACTGATTTTTAACATCTCCCGTCATTGAGAGGTTCATCTGAGTCTGTGCCTGTATTTTGGAAGACAGTGAAACCACCGATTTCATTTTAACAAACGCAAATATGCAGACCACAATCATCAGTAAACATGTAACAATGGCAACAAGAGAAAATTTGCCTCTAATTTTTAAGCCGTTAAAAAAATCCATAAAAACCTCTCCATGGATAGCTAGCTACAAATATCCATCTAGCCACTATTTTATGTGTTATAGATTTTTAATGACTTGATCAAGTTAAAAAAACACCAATAAAAAATAGTCATCTATCACATTTCAAAGTACAAAACGGTTCAAACCAGAGATCTGATCATCATAACCCCGTCGTGATTTCCATAATACCTCTTTTTCCCACCTGCCGGTCTGAACAGCAGCTTTTCATAAAGAGCGCGCGCTTCTTCATTTTGTACCGAAACCATCAGTCTGACGGTTACAATTCCGGGAAAGTTGTTTTTTAAATAGGATATGACTGATTTCATCAGTCTTTCAGCCACTCCTTTTCTTCGATGATTTACTGCCGTTGCCAGATCCTGTATTACCGCATACCTTTTATGAAGCTGAAAGCATATATACCCGGCAGGCTCATTATCAGCAGAGCAGAGCCACAGAGTCCCCTGACAGATCTTCCGTTTAAAATATCTGTCACTTTTGTACAGATAGGGATAAAACGCATATCTTTCAATTTTTCTTACATCCCCGAGGCAGGAACGCTGCGCCGTGAAAACAGCAAAATCTGCACAGCTCACGATTTTTCCCCGTTACGTTTATCCCTGATCAGTTTTCTTATGGTTCGATAATTCATAATCAGGAACGACGCCTCCATTATCGAAGGTCCGATCGAGACAACAATTATATTGTGGATCAGCCATAGAGAACTGCACAGAAACACCGACATACGAAGATTTATTCCGCTCAGCATAAACAGCCCTATTGTTCCTATGGTGGATCCGATCAGTGGAAGGAAACGGAACGGCTCATTGAAATAACAGGAAAAATCACCGGTTCTGAAACTCTCTGCAACAACCGGCAGATTGAACCCCACCAGAGACACCAGTCCCACCGACCAGAGCACCAGCAGAAAAAACACCATAACGGTTTTGCTGCGGGTTCTGGTTGACGCAAAAGCTCTGCAGCCGTTTATCAGGCAGCCGAAACCTGCCGACCATGCTGACATGATCGCGAAATGAACCGATTCCACAATACAGAAAACCGTCATATGACGTTTGAACGACAAATCACTCTTCTGTCTGAAGGCATTCAGCCCCAGCAGGAGTCCGAGAAATCCGACAGACTGCCCTATCCACCAAACCCAATCAACCATAAACTATCCATACAATCAAAAACAACCGCCGCAGCCAGTCCATGACAGAACAATAAACCCAGCAGGCAGTCGGGAAACAGAAAAACCGGCAATCACTCCGGAAAACGGACAATCACCGGTTCAGACAAATCATCATCCTGACAGACAGAACTGCAGCCAGACTACAGAATTTTACCGATCAGTTCGTCTGCCTGTGTTTCAGAAAGTCCTTTTCTGCGAACATAATCATCATACTGATCTCTGCCGATCCTGGAAATGGCAAAATATTTTGCTTCCGGATTGGCGATGTAATATCCGCATATGGATGATGACGGCCACATCGCATAGGATTCTGTCAGTTTCATACCGGTATTTTTCTCCACATCCAGAAATTCCCAGATCTGTTTCTTTTCACTGTGATCCGGGCAGGCAGGATATCCGGGGGCCGGTCTGATCCCCACAGAGGAATCATTTTTTTCATCAAACCATGGAGACTTTCTGTCTGTAAACACATACCTGTTCATATATTCGGCCGCCGCCTCAACCAGTCTGTCGCAGACACTTTTAACCAGAATGGAGCTGTACTCATCATGTTCTTTCTTGTACTGTCCGGCAATCTCATCGCAGCCGAGACCGGCAGTGACAGCAAACATTCCCATGTAGTCACCGCGGGGATCAAGGAAATCACTAAGACAGAGGTTAGGCTCCTGATTTCTCTGAACCGTCTGCTGTCTTAAACAGTAAACCGTAACCTTCTTACCTTCAAGATTGGTCAGTTCCAGATCATCCCCTCTGACCATGGCACTGAAAATACCGTAAACCCCTCTGATGCGGATTAATCCACCGTCAAGCAGCCGATCAATCATCTGTCTTGCATCATTAAGGAGTTTGGTTGCCTCCTCGCCGTATGTTTCATCTGTTAGTACAGCAGGATATTTTCCCTTGATTTTCCATACCATGAAAAAGAAATCCCAGTTGATGTAGGAAACCAGCCTCTCTTTGTCAAAATGATCAAGCACGAATACATCACCATTGGAAAAATCCGGTCTGCTGATCCGGTAGTTTTCCTGGGTATACCTGTTATCGCACGCCTGAGAGTAGGTCAGAAGTTTCTGCGGAGGATTCTGCTCCCGTTCTGAGAATTTCTCACGGATCCTGCGGTATTCTTCATTCAGTTCAGCCACAAAGGAATCGTGAAGTTTTTCCGACAGCAGACTCTGTGCCACGCCCACCACACGGCTCGCATTGGCAACATACACCACCGGATAACTGTACTCCGGCGCTATTTTTATTGCGGTATGCTCCTTTGAAGTGGTCGCGCCGCCGATAATCAGCGGGATCTTCATTCCGCGTTTCTGCATTTCACTGGCAATGTGCACCATTTCCTCAAGTGACGGGGTTATCAGACCGGAGACGCCGATCAGATCTGCGTTATGCTCCACGGCTGCATCCAGAATTTTCTCGCACGGAACCATCACACCGAGATCAATCACCTCGAAATTATTGCATTGCAGAACAACTGTCACTATATTCTTACCTATATCATGAACATCGCCTTTTACAGTGGCCATAATGATGGTACCGCTGTTGCAGCTGCCTCCTCCCTGCTTGAGTTTTTCAATGAACGGCTGCAGATATGCCACCGCCTGTTTCATTACTCGGGCTGATTTAACCACCTGTGGAAGAAACATCTTTCCGCTGCCGAAAAGATCACCAACCACATTCATACCGTCCATCAGCGGGCCCTCAATCACCGCTACCGGAGAGCCGAGAGCTTCCAGCGCCTCACCGGTATCCTCGCTGATAAATTCAGTTACACCTTTTACCAGCGCATATTCAAGACGTTTTGCCACCGGAAGCTGACGCCATTCACCCTGTTTCTGTTCTGTCTGGGCCTGGCCGCCGGCAGGATCGGCCTTGTACTTCTGTGCAATCTCAATCAGTTCATCCGTAGCAGCGGGATGGGTGTTCAGGATTACCGCCTCCACCTTTTCACGCAGTTCCGCCGGCAGATCATCATAAATAGCCAGCTGACCGGCATTGACTATACCCATATCCATGCCGTTTCTGATGGTGTGATACAGGAACACGGAATGTATAGCCTGTCTTACCTTGTCATTACCTCTGAACGAGAATGATACATTGGAAACACCTCCGGAAATCTTGGCGTACGGCAGGGTATCCTTGATTGTTTTGACCGCATTGATAAAATCGAGGGCGTAATTGTTGTGCTCCGCCATTCCGGTAGCTACAGCAAATATATTAGGATCAAAAATTATATCCTCAGGAGGGAATCCGAGTTCCTTCACCAGAATATTGTAAGCCCTGGTACAGATTTCAATTTTACGATCATAGGTGTCAGCCTGACCTTTCTCATCGAAGGCCATCATCACTATGGCGGCACCGAATTTAAGAATTTCCTTCGCTTTGTCGCGGAACAGCTGTTCCCCCTCCTTCATGGAGATGGAATTAACCACCGGTTTTCCCTGAATACACTTCAGTCCGGCCACAATCACATCCCATTTGGAGGAGTCGATCATTATCGGAACTTTACAGATTTCCGGCTCTGAAGCCACCAGATTCAAAAATCTGACCATGGAGGAATGTGCATCAATCATGGCATCATCCATGTTGATATCAATTATCTGTGCACCACCCTCAACCTGCTGGCGGGCAACATCAAGAGCCTCATCATATTTCTCCTCCTTGATCAGACGCTTGAATTTGGCCGAACCGGTAACGTTGGTACGCTCACCAACGTTGATGAACATCGATTTTTCACCTATATTCAAAGGCTCAAGACCTGACAGTCTGCACTTTACTTCAATCCTGCCCGGTCTGCGCGGCTTAATTCCATTTACTGCCTCCGCAATAGCTGCAATATGGGCTGGAGTGGTACCACAGCATCCGCCGATCATATTGATATATCCATTACGGGCCCACTGTCCGGCATAATCGGCCATTTCTTCAGGTGACAGATCATAACCGCCAAAGGAGTTCGGCAGACCTGCATTCGGATGGACGGAAACAAAACATTCGCAGATCTCGCTCAACTCCTCCACATGCTGTACCAGTTCCCTCGGTCCCAGTGCGCAGTTAAGACCGAATGACAGAGGTCTGGCATGACGAAGTGAATTATAGAAGGCTTCAAGCGTCTGACCTGACAGAGTTCTGCCGGAGGCATCGGTGATAGTTCCGGAAATCATGATCGGAAGTTCGGTATTCCGCTCTTCAAACACCGTCTTTATGGCATAGACTGCAGCTTTGGCATTAAGGGTATCAAAAATGGTCTCGATCATGAGCAGATCGGCACCGCCGTCCATCAGACCGTTCACTGATTCCTTGTAGGCCTCAACCAGCTGATCGAAGGTTATATTACGGGCCCCGGGATCGTTTACATCAGGTGAGATGGAGCAGGTGCGGTTGGTAGGTCCGATTACACCGGCAACAAAACGCGGTTTTTCCGGAGTCTGACTGGTAAATCTGACGGCAGTCTCCTTTGCCAGACTCGCCGCCTGACGGTTTATCTCATAGCTCCATTTTTCAACATTGTAATCAGCCAGAGCAATACTGGTGGCATTAAAACTGTTGGTTTCAATAATATCGGCTCCGGCACTCAGATACTGTTCATGAATACTTTTAACAACATCAGGACGGGTAATACAGAGCAGATCGTTACAACCTTTTAAATTTTTCAGACAGCTTTTAAAGGTATCCCCTCTGAAATCCTTCTCCTGGAGATTGAACGATTGAATCATGGTGCCGGTTGCACCGTCGATAATCAGGATCCGCTCCCGTAAAGCCTCTGTGATCTTGTTTTTTATATTGGTATCCATGTTCTGATTTTTCTCGCGCCTACTTGTTCAAAACCTGATTGTAAGGAGTATTCTGGTATACGTAATAGTTAAGCCAGTTACTGAACAGCAGGAAGCCGTGACTCTGCCAGGTTGAATGAGGTGTGGTATTCGGATCGTCATTGGTAAAATAGTTAACCGGTATTTTAGGATTCAGTCCCGCCTTGACGTCTCTTATATATTCATTGTTAAGAGTTTCAGCATCATACTCGGAATGTCCGGTCACATAAACCTGTTTGGAATCAGGACTTACCGCAAGGTACACGCCCACTTCAGGAGATGAAGCAAGAATTGTAAGATCAGTACGCTCCTTGATGACATCAATGTCAAAGGCGGCATATCTTGAGTGAGGAGCCCAGAAAATATCATCAAATCCGCGGATCAGCGGTTCATGAATTTTGCTGGTGTTGTGCAGATATACTCCGGAAAGTTTTTCCGGCAGAGTCATCTTCGGAATATCGTAGAAGACATTGAGAGCAGCCTGAACCGCCCAGCACAGGAACATGGTGGAGGTAACATGATCCCGGCTCCAGTTGATTATCTTAACCAGGGTATCCCAGTATGAAACCTGTTCAAACGGAACTTTCCCTAGAGGAGCCCCGGTAATAATGAAACCGTCGTAATACTTGTCCTTTACATGTTCAAAATCCTGATAGAAGGTATCAATGTGCGCCTTCGGGGTGTTTTTAGATACATGATCGTCAATACGCAGAAGATCAACCTCAATCTGCAGGGGAGTATTGGACAGTTTTCTTAAAAGCTGGGTTTCAGTTTCAATTTTCTTCGGCATCAGATTCAGAATAAGTACGTGTAAAGGTCTGATGTCCTGATGAACAGCTCGAGATTCCGTCATTACAAATATATTCTCTGCTTTAAGAATTTCATTGGCCGGCAGCGAATCTGGAATTTTAATAGGCATATAACTCTCCTTTGGTAAATTTTTATGTTGTTTTCAGATATCTTGAACAATAAAACGATCAATCATATTGAAAACCGATCAGATATCATAGTTACTCTGAATATTATCCGAAAAACGCTGATTTAAAAAATTAATGTTACCTGCGTAGCATAATCAGCAACTTTATCTTGTAATTATAATATCGCAACTCAAAAAAACAAGGTTGTTCAGTAATCAGCCGAATTTGAAACGGATTTAGTGTTGACGCGGGTACTTAATTAGTCGATAATCGATAATCAAATCATATAGTGCTGATCTTTCTTGTATCAAGATGTTAATGGGCAGAGAAGATGAATATTGAAACAATTGCCACTGGTGATGAAATCATTACCGGTTTTGTTGTTGACACCAACAGTGCATGGCTGTGTCAGCAGCTGCTCGATTTAGGTATTCAGGTTAAACGCAGAAGTACGGTCGGAGATAAACTTGAGGATATCTACAGACTTATTTCCGAGAGATCCAAAATTGCAGATGTAATTATTGTCAACGGCGGACTCGGTCCAACCTCCGATGACAACACCACTCTGGCAGCAGCCAGAGCAGCCGGGGTTGAACTGGAACGATACGAGGCCTGGCTGAATAAAATCACCCAGTACTATGCCATCCAGGGACGGCAGATGAGTGAGACCAACATCAAACAGGCAATGCTGCCAAAGGGTTCGGAAATCATTGACAATCCAATCGGAACCGCCTGCGGATTCAAACTTAAAATCAACAATGCAGTCTGCTACTTTACCCCCGGGGTACCTTCGGAATTCAAACTGATGGTGGAACAGAAAATTCTTCCTGAACTCAAACAGCTGACCAACAGCGAATCAACCAGTGTGAAACGGTATTTTGTCTTTTCAGTAAGTGAATCAAAATTAAGTGAAATTCTGGATCGGCAGATCTGGCCGAAAAATATCGTACTCGGCTACAGGGTTAATTTCCCTACCATCGAAATAAAACTGATCAGCAACAATGCCAGTGAAGACGACATAAACGATGCGGAAAAACTTCTGCTTTCATTTATAAATCCTTATCTTGTTGCCAAGAATGAACTCGACATTCCGTCCCAGATTTCAAAACTGACCGGTGCCGTTCCTCTGCAGCTGTTTGATAACGGAACCTCCGGTATGCTGATCGAGCAGTTTGCCACTGCAATGCCGCACATCACCGCAAAATACTTTCCTCTTCCGGGAAATGCGGACGAACTGCTTGAATATCTGAAAAAGGAAACCTGCCGCACCATTGCGGTAGGACCGGAGACTCAGGACGGATACTCCATTGCCTACTGGAACGGAATAACCGGATTTGTACAGACCCTCAAGTCAACCAGCCAGCAGCCGAAGCAGCGCAAAAAAATGATTGCCTTTGCTGCATTGGACATGGTTCGCCGGGTACTGTGCGGTCTTTCCCCGTTCGCACCGTATGAACAGCTGGTAAGAACAGCAGAAATATCCTACCGGAAAACACCGAATATACGCTAAGATCAGAGCTTTAACCTGTAAGTTGCAAACGGAGTAACGCACCGCTGACACGAATGGGTAAACTGACAATTCTGTCACGGCAGCGGGTATCAAAACAAAAAACCGGAGTTCTAAGCTCCGGTTATATTTCAGTCAAAACAATCCAATAAAAAACAGCACAGCGTTATGCGTTGTTTCTTGCCTCCACGCAGAGTCTCTTCATTTCAGCAACCGCTTCCGACAGACCTGTGTATACCGCTCTTGCAATTATTGAGTGACCGATGTTCAATTCATTCATTTCTGGAATGGCAGCAACATTCTGAACATTATGGTAATTCAGACCGTGACCTCCGTTTACCTTCAGTCCCTGACCGGCAGCATATTTTGCCATATCCTGCAGACGCTTGAGTTCAGAATTCTGTTCTGCTTCGGTAGCTGCATCAGCATAACGGCCGGTGTGCAGTTCAACATACGGCGCCTTCACACTGACAGCTGCATCTATCTGTTTCTGATCAGGATCTATGAAAAGAGATACCATAATCCCGGCATCGCTAAGTTTTTTTACCACACCGGTCATACGTTCAATCTGTGATGCCACATCAAGGCCGCCTTCAGTGGTAACCTCCTGACGACGCTCCGGCACCAGACATACAAAATCAGGTTTCAGTCTGCAGGCAAAATCCACCAGTTCATCGGTAACAGCCATTTCAAGATTCAGACGGGTTTTGATGGTCTGACGCAGAATTTCCACATCGCGATCCTTGATATGTCTGCGATCCTCTCTCAGATGGGTGGTAATTCCGTCAGCGCCGAATTCTTCCGCAATTCCCGCCGCATAAACAGGATCAGGATATGAAGTTCCTCTTGCGTTTCTCAGGGTGGCAATATGATCAATATTCACACCCAGGAAAATTTTATTAGCCATAGTTATCTCCTCATTGCTAGATATTGAGCAAACAGTGCTCTTGTATATATTTTATGATTTCCAATTCTGGAATTGATTACTTTTTTACAGATATGCTTGATCGCCGACAGCACCCGTCGGTTGCCGAACTCACGACGGGACATTGATGCCAGATCGGCTCCGATAAAGGTGTATTTTGAATTACTTTCAAATGTTACAGGAATAAATCCGTTGTCAGGTTCATAAACATAACTGACATTTGCCCGGATCCTGTTTCCCTGGTAATCGCTGATAAAATCAATTCCGTAGCCGATATTATCCAGCAGTTCCAGTTCAAAATTTCTCAGAAGAACTTCGATGTCAGGAGCGCCGCCTGCAAGCTGTCTGAGAACACCAAGGTAACTGTTGAAAATCTGCGGTTCAGGAATATTGTTCTCCAGCAGGTAGAAAAGAATTTCGTTCAGATATTGTGCACAGATCAGTTCCTTCTGTCGCAAAGGAAACGAACAGTTCAGCTCAACATCCTTCAGCGTGCACAGTTCAGAATGTTTTGATGATAAAACCGCACTGATATAGTTGAAAGGCTGAAGCAGAGATTTTAGAGGAGATTTCGCTTTTCTGGAGCCGTGCACCACCGCTGTAATCTTGCCGAACTGCTCGGTAAACAGAACAACAAGCTGGCCGTACTCCTTATAAGGAGTAGTCCTAAGCACCCACATTCCCTGTCTTGCAGCCTCTGCCATATCTACTTGTCGGAAAAAATATCGTTGTCTATATATCCAAGCGAACGCAGTGCACGTTCGTCGTCAGCCCAACCTGATTTAACCTTCACCCAGGTCCTTAAAAACACCTTGGCCTGAAACAGTCTTTCGAGATCCATTCTTGCCTCGGTTCCGACGGTCTTCAGTTTTGAACCGTTGGCGCCGATCACCATTTTCTTCTGTGAATCTCTTTCAACCAGGATCAGAGCATCAATGTTGTATATTCCCTTCTCGTCAACTTTGAAATTTTCTATTTCAACTGTAACCGAGTATGGCAGTTCATCACCGGTAAAGCGCATGAGTTTTTCACGGATAATCTCTGATGCCATGAATCTTGAAGAACGGTCGGTAATATAATCCTCAGGGAAAATGAATTCGCACGGCGGCAGTGATTCCTGGGCTATTTTCCTCAGTTCCTGAACATTGTTGCCGTGAACAGCGGAAATAGGAATAATTTCCTTGAAGGTCATCTTCTGATTCATCTCTGCAATGAACGGAAGCAGACTGTCCTTATCCTGCACCTGATCGATCTTGTTAATCACCAGGATTACCGGGATTGTCAGGTTTTTCAGTTTGTTGAGGACCATTTCATCATCTTTGTAGAAATGAGTACCCTCCACCACAAAAAACACCATTTCAACATTTCCGAGGGAACTGGATGCAGCCCGGTTCATCAGGCGGTTGATGGCTCTTTTTTCAACAGAGTGCAGACCCGGGGTATCCACGTAAATAGTCTGATACTGATCAACGGTATCAATACCGAGAATACGGTGACGGGTGGTCTGGGGTTTTCTCGAGGTGATTGAAACCTTCTGTCCCAGAATTTTATTCAAAAGAGTAGACTTTCCTACGTTCGGACGACCTACTATTGCCACAAAACCACATCTGGTCTCGATTGTATTTTCTTCCATTTATTCTCCGATTTTTGCCAGAACTTTCGAGGCGGCATCCTGTTCTGCCTTTCTCTTGGTTGTCCCGATCCCGGTAAACAACTCATCAAACATAGAAACTCTGCAGGTAACTGTAAATGACTGCTTGTGATTATCGCCTACAACGTTAAACAGTTTGTACTCAGGAAGAGGCAGACGACGCCCCTGCAGATACTCCTGAAGTTTGGTTTTAGAATCCTTCTGAACTTCCGGGCTGATTGAATCAAGACGGGAGGTAAACCATGATGTCAGCACATCATCCAGCAGATTAAGGTTGTGGTTTGAATCTATATAGATAGCACAAATCATCGCCTCCATGGCATCTGCGAGAATGGAGCTGCGGCGGAATCCGCCACTCTTTAGTTCACCGGCGCCGAGGATCAGAAAATCACCGAGATGGATTGTATTGGCCATTTCAGCCAGCGTTGTCTCCTTCACCAGGGATGATCTCATTCTTGACAGTTTTCCCTCATCTGCATCCGGGAATTTTTCAAACAGATGGCGTGATATTACTACCCCGAGGAGCGCATCCCCGAAAAACTCATACCGTTCATTGTTGTATACAGCACCCATGCTTCTATGGGTCAGGGCATGTTTCAGATGAGTCAGATCCTTAAATTTATAACCTATTTTCTTTTCAAGCAGGCTAAAGTCAGCAGTCATTATTCAATACCACCAATACGATTAAAACGAATACTATTCGGAATATGTTTCTCAAACCAGGTTTTAGGTTCAGGATTATATCCCAGACTGAACCAGATGAAGGATGCTTTTCCAATCAGATTCTCCTCCGGTACAAATCCCCAGAAACGACTGTCCATACTGTTATCGCGGTTATCCCCCATTACAAAGTAATGTCCCGGAGGAACAATCCATTCAATCTTGGAATGATTCATAACCGCCTCGCGCTCTTTTTCTGTATCAGCTCGGGTATACAGATTGTGACGGGCGGAGTTGTCAACATACGGATTGATCAGAATATCGTGGGTTAAATTCTCCGATATTCTTTCATGATAACGTTCAAGTTCAAGACCGTCATAATTGAATTCGCCTTTATTCACCAGTTCAGTCTCGATCTTAATAAGACTGTCACAGCTGCTTTCTGAATTTTCACAGAGCGGTTTGATAAACAGCTGCTTGTTCTTGTACACAATTTTTTCACCGGGCAGAGCCACTACACGCTTGATAAAATCAATATCAGGATTCACAGGATATCTGAATACCACTATATCGCCGCGCTTAGGGGTACCGGTATCAATCATGTTCGCATTGGTAAACGGATTCTTTATGCCGTAGCTGAATTTGGTTACACCGATGAAATCACCGTCGAACAGTGTTGGCATCATAGAGTCGGATGGAATTCTGAACGGTTCAAACAGGAAAGATCTGATAACAAGAACCGCCAGGAAAACCCAGAACAGACTGCGTGACTGATCGATGAAGAAATTCTCATGCTCCAGCTCCTCAAGATCCTTCTTGGTGAACTGGTCGCCCTTCTCCTTGATCGCCTTTGCTATACGTTCATTGCGCGCCTTCCGGCAGAAAAACAGATCGTAAATGTAGCCGATAAAACACAGTGCGGTAACAGTTACAATGATTAAAGTAAACAGGTTCATTCCATTAATCCTTACCTACATGCAGAATCGCCAGGAACGCCTCCTGCGGCACATCAACTTTGCCCAGGGCCTTCATGCGTTTTTTACCGGCCTTCTGCTTGTTCAACAATTTCTGCTTACGGGTGATATCACCGCCGTAACACTTGGCAAGCACATCCTTGCGCAAAGCCTTAACCGTACTGCGGGCAATAATCTGACTTCCAAGAGCTGCCTGAATTGCAATATCAAACATCTGACGCGGGATCAGCTCCTTCATTTTAACCACAATATCGTGGCCTCTGCTCTGCGCTGTAGAACGGTGGGTAATCAGGGCAAGAGCATCCACACGCTCGCCGTTGATCAGAATATCCATTCTGACCATATCGGCGGCTTCAAAATGGGAAAATCCGTAATCAAGTGAAGCATATCCACGGGAGGTTGATTTCAGACGATCGAAGAAATCAAGTACAACCTCCGCCATCGGTATTTCATAGGTAACCTCAACCTGTTTTCCATGATATACCAGCGATTTCTGCACACCTCGCTTCTCAATGCAGAGATTGATAATATTGCCGAGATAATCAGACGGGGTAAGAATATTACAACGTGCAATCGGCTCTCTGATCTCAGAAACATTACTGATCGGTGGAAGCGCCGCCGGTGAATCGATATGAATAATTTCACCGTCGGTTTTAAGAATTTCATAAACTACGGTCGGAGCGGTTGTAATCAGATTGATGTCATACTCTCTTTCCAGTCGTTCCTGGATGATTTCCATATGGAGCATTCCGAGGAAACCGCATCTGAAACCGAATCCGAGCGCGGTAGATGTCTCCGGTTCAAAAAACAGGGAGGCATCATTAAGAGACAGTTTATCAAGAGCTTCTCTGAAGGCATCGTAATCATCTGTTTCCACCGGGAACAGGCCTGCGTAAACCTGAGGTTTTACCTTCTTGAAACCTGGCAGTGCCTCCTCGGCGGAATTTTTGGCAGATGTCAAAGTATCACCGACCGGTGCCCCGTGAATGGTTTTCATTCCGCAGGTAACCCAGCCTACCTCACCGCAGTTAAGTCCGTCAGTATCAACCTCCTTCGGAGTTGAAATACCGATCCGGTCAACACTCCACACCACACCAGTGGACATAACCTTGATTTTCTGACCTTTTTTAATTGAACCGTTCTTAACACGAACGAGTGATACCACTCCGAGGTAGTCATCAAACCATGAATCGATAATCAGAGCCTGCAACGGAGCTTCGGGATCCCCTTCAGGTGCAGGAATTCTGGAAACTATCAGTTCAAGCACATCATCTATGCCTACACCGGTTTTGGCGGAACATCTTACCGCATCCACGGCTTCTATGCCGACGATATCCTCAATTTCCTCTGCCACGCGATCCGGATCTGCAGCAGGTAAATCGATTTTATTCAGCACCGGCAGAACTTCCAGATTCATATCAAGAGCGGTATAACAGTTGGCAAGTGTCTGAGCCTCAACACCCTGTCCTGCATCCACCACCAGCAGAGCACCTTCACAGGCGGCAAGGGATCGGGATACTTCATAACTGAAGTCCACATGGCCCGGGGTATCAATAAAATTAAGCTGGTAGGTCTGTCCGTCCTTGGCTTTATAATTCAAAGTCACACTCTGTGCCTTAATAGTAATGCCTCTTTCTCTTTCCAGAGACATGGAATCCAGCACCTGTTCCTGCATTTCTCTGGCGGTAAGGCCTCCGCAAGTCTGAATCAGGCGATCGGACAAAGTTGATTTACCGTGGTCAATATGAGCGATAATTGAAAAGTTTCTTATATTTTGCATGCGTATATTTATTCTTGTTGTCTTCGTTAAATTGATTATCGTTGCTATTGTAGTTTCAAGCAGTTACTGTATAAACACTTACTGCGATTTTATCCGTATATTATATAGTTAGTTTTCACTTTATGTACAGTTAGTTAACGGATTTTTTTCAAAGCTAGTGTGATTAAATTATGTACGATTTTTGCAATAAAAAGAAATCAGAAAGAAGCCACAACTGTAGCGGTTTTAATTTAACAGCATCGTCAGGTTTTTATTGAATACCAAGAATAGGTTGTCTTTGCCGACATTCCTAGGATATAAACCAATTGTCACTCTGTACGAGCATAAAAAAGATCCGGAAATCTCCGGATCTATTTATTTGTAATTTATAAAATTACTTTAGCAATATAATATTGTTACTGAACTTCTGTATATGACCACTTCATGGTTTCCTGATCAACAGTGATTTTATAATTACCTGTTGTTGGAACTTCAAAGTTGCCGCTTCCTGCTCCTCCAAGGTCATTGCAAGTCTTATCTGATACTAGAAGATATTGGTCATTGTCGCATAATCCCCATACGTTGGCATCAGAAGCCCAAGAATTACCATTGGTAAATATTTTGAAGCCTTTACCATTAGAAAAATCAATAGGATCTACTGATTCATACTTGCCATTATTAAAAGTCAATCCAATAGTTCCTTCTTCTGACCAACCGTTAACTGCACCTACGATACTCATAGATGTAAATTTCGGTTGAACCAGTCCTTGACCTTGCTGTTCGGTTCCTGAATCAGTTCCTGAACCTTCAGAAGCAACTTCTACAAGAGACCATTCCAAGGTTTTGTTATCAACCACAATCTTGAAGGTTCCTGTTTTTTCTGGTTTAACGTTACTTGCACCGCCTTCACCACATTCAGTATTGGTCTTCAATGTTGTATTATCAGAACCGCAAAGACCTAACTGTTCATCGTTGTTGCCCCAATCTGTATTACCGTTGGTAAAGAACTTAAACATGGATTCTTTATCAAGGGTGTATTCCTTGTCTGAAGTCCATTTATCATCCTTGAGAGTCATTGGATCTGGTGCGTTATTGTTCCAATCATTTGTTGTTCCAACAATGCTCATAGATTTAATCTCTTTGGTAGTATCTGCTTCGTCAGCCGGGGTAATCCAGATTGACATAGCCTGTGGAGCAGCAGAAGAGTTCTGAGCAACATCGTCGCCTACAGTATATCCGTCTGCAACCTTGGTCCAGTCTTCAACATTGGCAACTGTAGCTGCTTCTTTAGTACTGTTCATAACAACTTTGATCTTGCCCCAGCTGTCTTTTACAGCCTGACCGTTGATGTTGATAATAACAACACTGTCGGTACTTGCTTCATCAAGAGTTACGTTGGCAAAGATATCCTTAGCAGTAGTCATGCGGAATGCAGGATGATCTTTTCTCATCTTGATGTATGCTGCATAGGCGTCATTAACCTTCTGCCATTCACCTGCTTTCAGATCCCACTTGAAGTCGTTTGCACCTGTGGTGGTCTTGTAGGTGTTGTGGATTGGGCTTTCGGTATCATTCTTAGCTGCAGCCTTGGTTCTACCGAATTCCTCACCACCGTGGATGAATGAAATTCCCTGGCTTGCCATCAGAATACTGTGAGCATAAACCTGCAGTTTCTTTGCTTCTTCATCCTTAAGACCGGCTGCTTCAATCTTGTCGCGAAGAGCAAGATTGTCGTGAGCTGTGATATATGATACAGTTTGTTCCGGATCAGAAAAACCCTGTGCGGACCACTTATCTGTACCAGTTGCATCTGAATTACGAACGCCTGCTATCATACCGGTAAATACACACGCTTTATTGCCTTCTAAGGCTTTGCCATTTTCGTCGGTACCGTTGCCATCCCAACCATCATTCACCTTATCAAAAATGAAACCTAAGGCATCTGCGTTATCACTTGAACCTTTCAGACAGTTTCTGATTCTGTTGTTGAATGCACCAACGTGAGCACCTTCAGACTGCATGTGCATTCTGCCGGTACGTACTGGATTATCAACAAGCTCTTCGGCAACATCGTTATCAGCAGCCCAAGGTTCACCGTAAATTACCAGATTTGCATCAGGATGTTGCTTGTGGAGGTATTCACCCCAGTCTGAGTAATCTTTCATACTGAAAGCTCCAACCAGGTCAAATCTGAAACCATCGATGTGATATTCTGATACCCAGTAATCCAAAGAATCACGGATCATCATCCATACCATGTTATTTGCTGCATTGATAGTGTTACCGGTACCAGTCATATCTTTCGGAGCGAAGTATTTCCCGGTAATATTTTTGAATGCAGCGTCACCGTTATTGTATGTATGGTTATATACAACGTCCATAATTACACGAATGCCGTTCTTGTGCATTTCGTTAATCATGGTCTTAACTTCTTTGATTTTTGTATCGTAGTTGTCTGTTCCCCATACAGAAGTGTAACGGTCCTCCGGTACGTTATAGTTCCATGGATCGTAACCCCAGTTATAGCAGGTCTTATTCTGTGAATCAACATCGGAGCAGGTTGCGTAGTCGTAGATTGGCTGTAATTGAACGTGAGTTACACCGAGTTCCTTCAGGTGATCGATACCGGTCGTGACACCGTTATAGGTGGTACCGGGCTGAACCATACCGAGGTAACGTCCTTTCTTATCTGGATCAACATTGGAGGTATCATCAATAGTGAAGTCGCGAACATGAACTTCGTATACGATAGAATCTTCTCTGTTCTTTAACTCTGGCGCTTTCTCCCAGCCGCCTTCAGGATCTGATTTGCTCAGATCCATTACGATATTGGCATTGCTTCCGTCACCAACAACCATTCTTCCGTAAGGATCGCGTACATTATTGCCGTTAACAGTGAACTGGTAGGTCTTGCCAACCAAATCACCGTCAACCTTAACTTCATAAACTTCAGAGTAGCAAGGTATTTCGACTTTGGTCATTTTATAGGTGCTACCATCAACGGTTACGCTTACATCATTTGAGTCAGGAGACCAAATTCTGAAAGTGGTGCTTTCGCTGCTGTAGGTTGCGCCCAGGGTCTGTTTCTGCTTGTTGAGACGGCAGGAATCGTCCTTGGATGAAAATGATTTTTCAACTTTGTAGCTTGAAGTTACAGTATCATCGCCTTCACCGTAGCTAACGTGAAGTTCGGTTGTTTGGGTTTCTCCATCGTTTACTTTAACTTTGTCGCCGATTTTAATTTTTTCACCGTTTCTGAAAACTTTCGCAGAATCTTCATTGTCACCAAACCAGTATTTACCGGTTGTTTCAGCAGTAATACCTGCTCCTTTTATTAAGAGTGTTACAATTGTATAACCACTTTCTTCCTTTCCTGCAAGTTCTTGGATAGAAATGGTTCCATCATTGAAAATTCTTTGTCCATTGTTTTTAATATAAACGTCTATAGGGAATGTTGCAGGAAGACCTTCTACAGAAACACCGCATTCGGTAGCAGAAACAAATTCAGACTGATATTTTCCAGGACTACTTTGTTCATCATAAATTTTTAGGCAAGCTCTGTTCTGAGTGAATATATTGCCGTCACCGGTCTGTTTGCCGTTGTCCCCGTTATTAACGATAACTGAGAAACCCTCCATCGATTTACTTTTTGGAGCAACGTATTCTGAGACACCCTCCATCGATTTATCTTCTGGAGCAACGTATTTATGAATACTTTCGCTACAGGAAGCAAGAACATCATTTGTAAATTCAGCTCCTGGCCAGTCTGCTCCTTCTCCAAGGATATTTCCCTTGTCGTCATTCCAAATCCATGAGAAGTATTTTTCGAAAACATCACCCATAACAATCAGGGCTCCCTGAGGAACTTCACATCCTTCAAGAATAGCCGGCAAATCAGCTTCTGTAACAATGCTTGCATCATCGTATGTACCGGTAGTCTGAGCCCAGTCAAGAACTTCTGCTGAAGGACTGGATGAAGAATGATGGCTGCTGCCACCGCAGGCGCTTAATGCCAGAGAAACAACGCAAGGCATTGTTATCAGGGCAAGTTTCTTTAATTTACTATGCATATAAAAAATTCCCATACAACACAAATATAGATAAGAAAGAAAATCTTAAAAATTTTCTGATGTGAGTAACCATCAGATTTGTAACCTAATTGTTTTTCCCGTTTTTATTTTTATAACCTTTTTCCACAACTGCTATATCAACAGCCGCAGTTAATATCAAATATGTCAATTTATAGACATATAAATTTGATATCAAGAAATAAACCTTTGATAATTAGTTGGACCATAAATAACGCCGCAAAGCCTATGCTCATAAAAAGACACAGCACCAAAACAACACCTTTCATTATCATTTGTTTGGAGCTTTTGAAGACTTTATTCCACTTTTATCCTCAATCAGTGCGGTCCAAAAGACACCAATATAACACCACGAACTAAACATAGCACTTGTAATCAGACAATAACCTTATGTCGTTTTACATCGCGCCCGCATGCAAAATCAAGTACAAGCATCTAGGATGAACGGTTGAAAAATCGAGCACTAATTTTGGGCCAAAAAACTTTTTTTGTAATGTACTACAACTGAATAACAAAACATAAACTTCTACTTTTTTTAATAAACAAAATGTGCTCTGCTTCACATTAAAAATTAAAAAGACATTGAAATACAAATACTTACAAATCAGAAAAATGTAGAAAAGCAAAGTAGGAAAAGCTCAGAACTTAACAAAATGTATTTCTTCAGCTGTTGATATAGCAGTCCCGCATGTTGATTCAGGACAGTTATGAAAGCAAGAAAAACCGGGATTGATTAACTTCCTCCCGGCTGTAGAGGTCAAATTTCAATGAACCAAAATTGACCACAAAAGTTACAATTTTCAGAAGAGTTTCTGCATTTCTTCGGCTCTTGCAACGCACGCATCCATGGCAGCAGAAACCGAATCTTTAAGATTCAGTTCTTCGAACTTGCTTATTGCCGCAAAAGTAGTACCACCCTTGGATGTAACTTGGGCACGTAGCGTTTCGAGAGATACATCAGCATTTTTAATTGCCATTTGGGCAGCACCTAAAGCTGTTTCAACCACAAGAGTTCTTGCCTGCTCCTCTGACAGACCCATTTCTTTGGTGTGCTCAATCAAGTACTGCATAAAGAGGAAGAAATATGCAGGAGACGATCCTGATGCGGCAGTTACAGTATTAATGTCGCTTTCCTTTTCAACCCAGACAACTTTACCTACAGCTGTAAGAATTCTGTTAGTGAATTCTTTTTCTTCAGCATTAACATCCGGTGCCGCAAATGTTCCGGTTACGCCATACCCGATCAGAGCCGGAGTATTAGGCATAAGTCTTACAATTTTTTTATGACCGTTAAGTAAGCTTGTCAATCTTTCAACTGTTACACCTGCCGCTAGAGATATGATCAGTCTGTTTCCGTAATTATTGATCTTTGCTGTCAGCTGGTTCAGCATTTCTGCCATGAACTGTGGTTTTACCGCAAGTACTATCACGTCAGCATCCTTTGCAATTTCATAATTATCCAGGGATGTTTTTATTCCGAAATCTTTATTTAACGCTATCAGCTTTCCTTCGCTTCTGTTGGATACAGAAATAAGATTGCTGTCGTAGCCTGCTTTAATCAGTCCGCTGATTAAAGATCTTGCCATATTGCCGCCGCCGATAAAGGCTATTTTCAAATTATTCATTTTGTGTTCCTTGTTCTTTTCTATTTATTGTAGTTACGGGCGCCGAATATCCGGGTTCCGATCCTGACCAGATTTGAACCGCATTCTACTGCAATTTCCATATCTGCAGTCATTCCGATTGAAAGTGTATCAACCGTCGGATATATGGATTTCAGTTTCTGATAAAGGATGTTCATTCTGGTAAATTCGTCCTTCAGAGTAGCCGGTTCACTGGTATTCAGTGCAATAGCCATAAGTCCGCGAAATTCCAGATTCGGCTGTTTTGCAATGAATGCAGCCAGATCCATAATTTCACTTTCGGTATAGACGCCGCTTTTCTGCTCCTCCTCAGAAATATTAACCTGAATGCATACTTTTAGTTTACCCTTATGGAACGGACGCTGTTCATTAAGCCTGGTTACTATTTTGGAACGGTCACAGCTTAAAACCCAGTCAAAGTGTTCTGCAATCATTTTTGTTTTGTTGGACTGGATCGGACCGATAAAGAACCACTCTATGTCCGGGATATGTTCTGCATTTGCCCGTTCGATCTTTTCGCATCCCTCCTGGGCATAATTTTCTCCAAACCGTCTCTGTCCTGCATTGTATGCCTCCATTACGGATTCATAAGGTTTGGTCTTGCTGACGGCCAGAAGATTGACCGGATGGGAGATCTTGTATTTACTGCGGAACTCTTCAATTTCTGCAGTTACCTGCTTGATATTGTTGGATATTGTCATTTAATTTCTCTAAAAACTGAAAGCTCGATACATTTGTTGCCATGATATCACAAATCAGGAGGAGTTTTCTTTCAAAGCTGGAAACATTTCCCCTTCTGATTTGCTGAATATGTCAATCTCAAAATCTATAATATTAGTCTCAAAACGTTATCTACTTCTTAAAGTTCAAAAAAATGATCTTGTATAATTAAGGTTATTTTATTATTAAAAACTCAGGGATGAGTATTGATTACCTAAGGATAATTTATGGCTTTAGATATGACTGAACTGCTCCAGTATAGTGTGAGCAACAATGCATCCGACTTACATATGTCAGCCGGATTACCACCGATGATCCGTATCGATGGCGATATGAGAAAAATCGATTTGGAAGCGCTTCCTGATAAAGAAGTGTTCAAACTGGTTTATGATATCATGAACGACCAGCAGAGAAAGGAACTCGAAGACAATCTGGAGTGCGACTTCTCATTTGAACTTCCGGGAACAGCCCGTTTCCGTGTGAACGTATTCCACCAGAACCGCGGTATCGGTGCCGTATTCCGTACCATTCCCAGCAAGGTACTTACACTTGAACAGTTAAAATGTCCTTCAATTTTCAGAAAAATTGCAGAAGCACCTAGAGGCCTGGTTCTGGTAACAGGACCAACAGGTTCCGGTAAGTCAACCACTCTGGCGGCTATGATTGACTATGTAAATGAAAGTTTTCACGATCATATCCTGACAATTGAAGATCCTATCGAATTTGTGCACACTTCAAAGAACTGTCTGGTAAATCAGCGTGAAGTTCACAAAGATACCCACTCATTCAACAATGCGCTTCGTTCCGCACTCCGTGAAGACCCTGATATCATCCTCGTCGGAGAATTGCGTGATATTGAAACCATTCGACTTGCTCTGACCGCCGCAGAAACCGGTCACCTTGTGTTCGGAACTCTGCACACCAACTCAGCATCTAAAACCATCGACCGTATCATCGACGTGTTCCCTGGTGCTGAAAAAGGTATGGTTCGTTCCATGCTTTCAGAATCACTGAATGCCGTAATATCGCAGACTCTGATCAAGAAAATTGCCGGCGGACGTGTGGCAGCACATGAAATCATGATTGGTACCCCAGCTATCAGAAACCTGATCCGTGAAGATAAAATTGCGCAGATGTATTCCGCAATTCAGACCGGCGGTTCCGTAGGTATGCAGACTCTTGATGCGTGTCTGAAACGTCTGGTTGTAACCGGTGTTATCAGTGCACAGGATGCCCGTGCAGTTGCAAAAGATCCTACGACAATTTAACAGCTTTAAGGAATAATTTTATGGCAATGTTTGAAGGTGTTTTCAAGATTGATAAATTCTTAACAATCATGAATGAAAAGGGTGGTTCCGACTTATTTCTGACTACCGGTCTGGAACCTTCCATGAAACTCAATGGAAGAATTGTAAAAATTGATCAGGTCAAACTTACCCAGGATATGGTAATGGATTTGATGAAGGAATGTTTTTACGATCGTCCTGATCTTGAAAATCAGTTTAAAACAACTTTCGAAGCCAACTTCGCTATACAGCGCCCGGAGTTGGGAAGATATCGTGTAAGCTGCTTCATGCAGACTGGTGTACCTGGTTTTATTCTGCGTAGAATTGTAAGTGAAATTCCTACAATTGAGCAGTTGCAGATCCCTGAGATTTTAAGAAACCTAGTTATGATGAAACGCGGTCTGATCCTGTTCGTGGGTGCTACCGGTGCCGGTAAATCCACCACCCAGGCGGCTATGATCGGTCACCGCAACCGTTCTACAGAGGGTCATATTCTTTCTATCGAAGATCCTATCGAATATGTTCACCATCATGATAAATCTATTATCACCCAGCGTGAAGTAGGTGTGGATACGGAATCATTCGATGCCGCACTGAAGTCATCACTGCGTCAGGCTCCTGACGTAATTCTGATCGGTGAAATTCGATCTGAGGAAACCATGCAGTTTGCGCTGTCCTTTGCTGAAACCGGTCACCTGTGTATGGCAA
>JAEEGH010007929.1_pt1 | contig 25314 bp, 16 predicted proteins | sample 9134181 | NCBI WGS metagenome assembly JAEEGH01 (sample SAMN16246544, study PRJNA631951) | gut metagenome | biome: gut microbiome; feature: rumen; material: DP-attached | host: Bos | place: Iran: Karaj | collected 2018-10
GATTGTGGATCGCAAGGAAGCTGTGGTTTGGGATATCCTCGAGAACATCCTCAAGGGTCACCCGATCCTGCTGAACCGTGCTCCTACACTGCACCGTCTGGGTATCCAAGCCTTCCAGCCCAAGTTGGTTGAAGGTAAGGCAATCCGTCTGCACCCGTTGGTTTGTACGGCATTCAACGCCGACTTCGACGGTGACCAGATGGCTGTCCACGTACCGCTGGGCAACGCTGCCGTGTTGGAAGCTCAGATCCTGATGCTGGCTTCGCACAACATCCTGAATCCGTCAAACGGTGCTCCTATCACCCTGCCTTCACAGGACATGGTGTTGGGTCTGTACTATATCACCAAGCCTCGTAAGAGCACACCTGACCATATCGTTAAGGGTGAAGGCATGTCGTTCTACTCAGCTGAGGAAGTCATCATCGCCCATAATGAAAAGCGCGTTGATATGCACGCCATCATCAACTGCCGTGTCAAGGTTCGCGAAAACGGTGAGATCGTCACCAAGAAGATCGAGACCACTGTGGGCCGTGTCATCTTCAACCAGGTGGTTCCCGAAGGCTATGGCTACATCAACCAACTGCTGACCAAGAAATCGTTCCGCAGCATCGTCGGTGAAATGGTGCGTTTGCTCGGCACTGCCGTCACCACCAAGTTCCTCGATGATATCAAGAACATGGGTTACTATATGGCTTACAAAGGCGGTTTGTCATTCAACCTCGGCAACGTCCTTGTTCCTGCCGCTAAGGAAACACTCATCAGCGAGGCCAACGCCAAGGCTGCTGAGATCCGCGAATACGAAAAGATGGGCTTCATGGGTCCTAACGAGCGTTACAACCAGATCGTTGACCTTTGGACCGATGTCAATACCAAGCTGACCAAGGAGGTGATGGATATTCTGTCATCAGACGACCAGGGCTTCAACCCGGTTTACATGATGCTGCATTCCGGCGCCCGTGGTTCTGAGGCTCAGGTCTCACAGCTTTGCGGTATGAGAGGTCTGATGGCTAAGCCTATGAAAGCTGGTTCAGGCGGCGCAGAAATCATCGAAAACCCGATTCTTTCGAACTTCCAAGAGGGTCTGTCAGTGTTGGAGTACTTCATCTCCACTCACGGTGCCCGTAAGGGTTTGGCAGATACCGCTCTGAAGACCGCTGACGCTGGTTACTTGACCCGTCGTCTGGTTGACGTCGCTCACGATGTCATCATCACTACCAAGGACTGCGGTACCCTGCGTGGTTTGACCGTGTCACGTGGTGAAGAGCTCAAGGAAAAAGGCAAGCACTCCCTGCTGTACGATCGCATCCTAGGTCGTGTGGCTTTGCACGATATCTTCAGCCCCGTCACTGGCGAGTTGATCGTTGCTGGCGGTGAGGAAATCAACGAAGAACTGGCAGAGGCCATTGACGAATCACCTATCGAGAGCGTCGAAATCCGTTCCGTGTTGACCTGCGAGGCCAAACACGGCGTGTGCGCCAACTGCTATGGTCGTAACCTGGCATCCGGCAAACTGGTTCAGAAAGGTGAGGCTGTGGGCGTCATCGCCGCTCAGTCCATCGGTGAGCCTGGTACCCAGCTGACCCTGCGTACCTTCCACTCTGGTGGTAAGGCTTCGAAGGGCTTGGTGGCCAACAGCACCGAAGCCAAGTATGACGGCTATCTCGAAATCGAAGAGCTTCGTTCCGTTGAGGTCGACAAGGACGGCGACAAGTATCAGATCGTCATCGGTCGTTCGGCTGAGTTGAAGCTGCACGACAACAATACTGACGTCGTTTTGATGACGACCAACATTCCTTACGGTGCCAAGCTGTTCTTCAAGTCTGGCGACCAAGTGAAGAAGGGCGACAAGATTTGCGAATGGGATCCTTACAACGCCACCATCATCTCTGAATTCAGCGGTAACGTCCGCTTCCAGAACGTAATTGAAGGTGTGACTTATCGTAACGAGACCATCGCTGAGACCGGCTTCGATGAGCGTGTCATCATTGAAGGTAAGAGAGGTGCCAAGAACCCGCTCATCGACATCGTTGATGAGAATGGCGAGACCTTGGTTTCTTACGACTTGCCTGTCGATGCCCACGTCATCGTTAACGAAGGTGAAGCCATTGCGGCTGGTGACCAACTGGTGCGTATCCCGCGTAACGTCTCTGGCGGCGGCGATATCACGGGCGGTCTGCCGCGTGTGCAAGAGCTGTTTGAGGCTCGTAACTCCATCGACCCGGCTGTCGTTTCCGAAATTGATGGTATCGTCCATCTCGAGAAGAAACTGAAGCGTGGTAACCGTGAGGTCGTTGTGACGGCCAAGACAGGTGAGGAGAAACGTTACCTCATTCCTACTTCGAAGCAGATTTTGGCTCAGGAGAACGACTTCGTGAAGGCTGGCCAACCGCTTTCCGAAGGTGTTATCACGCCTAACAGCATCTTGGCCATCATGGGCCCGATGAAGGTGCAGGAATACATCGTCAACGAGGCTCAGAGCGTGTACCGTCAACAAGGTGTGGTCATCAACGACAAGCACTTTGAGGTTATCGTGCGTCAGATGATGCGTAAGGTCGAAATCATCGACCCAGGTGATACCCGTTTCTTGCAAGGCGAGTTGGTCAACAAGTTGACCTTCCAGGCTGAGAACGACGACATCTACGGCAAGTTCTTCGTTGAGGACAACGGCGCTTCCGAGAAGCTGATGAAGGGCGAAATCGTTTCGGCCATGAAGCTGCGTGAGGAAGAGTCCGCGTTGAAGCGTAAGGACTTGACCCTGCCGACGGTGCGTCCTGCACGTCCGGCAACGGCTACCCAGGTGCTGCAAGGTATCACTCGTGCTGCTTTGGCTACCGACAGCTTCATCTCGGCTGCCTCCTTCCAGGAGACCACCAAGGTGTTGACCAACGCCGCCATCGCTGCCAAGAGCGACTTCCTGCTCGGCATGAAGGAGAATGTGATCGTCGGTCACAAGATTCCTGCCGGCACGGGTCTGCGTGAGTATGAGGACTTGATTGTGGGCTCTCGTGAAGAGTACGAGGAGCTGCAAGAAAAGGCCGCTCTCTAACAAGTGTTGAACTGAGCGGGGACGGCTTGACAGCTGTCCCCGCTTTTTAAATAGAAAAATAATGGAAAACAACAATCAGAAAAACCAACTGAATATCGAAATCAGCGACGAGGTGGCTGAAGGCAAATACTCCAATCTGGCCATCATTACCCACTCGCCCAATGAATTCATCGTTGACTTCGCCCAGATGATGCCAGGCACGCCTAAGGCAAAAGTCCGTTCAAGAGTGATTATGAACCCCTTGAATGCCAAGCGTTTGTATAAGGCTTTGGCCGATAATATCGCCAAATACGAGCAGCAGTTCGGCACCATTCAGGATTTGGGTAGCAATGTCGCCCAGTTCCCGATAGGCACGCCTACGGCACAAGCATAACAATCACCTGTTGTTCAGAAATCGACCGCCTAAAAGTCCGTATGCCCGTCCTTCCATGTCATTCCTTGCTGAGGTAAGTGCGAATGGAATCTATGGAAGGTCGAACATGAAGTAACATAGGCGGTCGATTTCGTAAATATAAGCATCTGTAATGCAATGAAACATGTCCTCTTTTTACTGCTAGCGTTGATGGTCGGCCCTCTTTTGTTGGCTCAAGAAAACGAAAGTCAGTTGCCCGATACAAGCCTGTTTGAGGCCTGTCGTCACATCGAAGGTAATGACACGCTTCCATATCGACTCTATCGCTCAGAGAAAGCCGATACGATGACTGAAGCCTTGCCATTGGTCATCTTCCTGCATGGTGCAGGAGAACGCGGCAATGACAATTGTATGCAGTTGAAGCATTGCATCAAATACTTCCTTAACGACACTGTGACAAGCCGTTATCCCTTCTTGTTGATGGTTCCGCAATGTCCAAATGACAGACGTTGGGTGAATACCGATTGGAGCTTGCCAGAGCACACGATGGACAGCGTGCCCACGGCAGAGCTGCGTGGCGTGATGGCTGTGTTTGACAGCCTTGTTGGTGTTGGTGTCGTTGATTCAACTCGGGTTTACATTTGCGGCATTTCCATGGGAGGCTTTGGCACTTGGGATGCCTTGCAGCGTTGGCCTGGGAAGTTTGCGGCGGCTATTGCCATCTGCAGTGGAGGAGACCCAGCATACGCCGAGGCCATGAAAGATGTGCCCGTTTATATCTTTCATGGTTTGTTCGATGAGGTGGTCATGCCTTCGCGGAGCATACAGATGTACAATGCATTAAAGGATGTCGGCAATGAGGAGGCCATTCTGGTCACTTATTCCGAATTGGGTCATGTGTGTTGGGATGAGGCTTTTTCTACGCCAGGGTTGTTTGGGTGGTTTTTTGGGAAAAGGAAAGAATTGTATTAAGGTTGCATTCATCGAAATAATTTGTATTTTTGCAATCTAATTATCCTTGAAAATGGAATATAATCAGAATGATAATGAGATGACCAAGGCATCGGAGCCTGCCGTTGCTTATGAGGTATTAATACGTCAAGTGGACTCTGTGGAAATCGAAAGGGAATGCCTTTCTTTGGAAGAGTCAAAGCGGTTGTTACTTGAAAAGGTTCACAAACATTATCATTCGAAATCATGAAAGTCTTTATTGACAAGGCCGTACATGAAGAAATTGTGTCGTTCTATGAAGCGGCAATGAATCACCATATTACTCTTGACGAAGCTACCGTTCTTAAAAAGATTGACAGGTTGTATGATGCATTAGAGTCACTTGGCATTTATGCTGAGATTTACCCTATAGCCCGCTTGAAATCAGATTGGATTTCAAAAGGTTATCAAGAGTTTATCTGCGAGGATTTTCATTTTGCATATCGCATATATGTGTTAGAAGATGGTGAGAGGATTGTCCGTGTGCATGATGCGGTTCATAGTTTATTGTATCATTGAGGTGTTGATAATAATTTGTTTTGCAACGTATTGATTATGTGTATTTTATGTTGTAATTAACAAAATTCTTTGTTGATTTAGTCTGAATATCAGACCTTTTGTGTACTTTTGAAGCCTCGTTTGTACACAACAAGGCACCGAAACCTTGGTGACATCCCGTAATGACGGTCGATTAAACTTAAGGTTAAAGGTCCGGTGCCCTGTGGAAAAACGTTTACTTACAAAGATGCGTCACCTGGCTTATTCTGTGGTAGGGATTTCAGGTGACGTTTCTTTTCTGCCCTTACGGCGACGCACTTTGGCATTGTCGGTTCTGATTTGTGAATCGACAAGCTTGGCAAACGCATCGTAAGTGGCGGCATCCTCGTTGCATTTGGCTTCAAGATGCACCACCAACTTTTGGTTGATGAGCTCAAGAATGGCTTCTTTCAGATCAGTGGCCGATTCGGTCTTGTCTTCCAGTAGCTGGTGTTGATACTCCACCAGCATGTTCTCGAAGGACGTTTCTGCCTCGCGAAGCCGATCCACGGCTGTCTTCATGGTCTCCAAGCCCTCCAAATGAGAGGCCAGGTCTTTGTCGGACAAGCGAAGGAGCAACGCTTGGATGAGAGCAGTCTTGCTCTGGTAGTTGCCTGCCTGTATCGCGGGGAGATAATTCTCGAACACAGGCCTTAAATCAGTCCAATGGGACTGGAATTTCTCGTCGGACAACTTGTCATATCCTTTCTTGAGGTTGACCAAGGCACTGACGCATCTCATGCGGTGTGCGTCGTAGGTCTCAAGCGAGGAGATGAGGCGGTTGTTACGAAGAGCGTCAAGGATACGATCCGACAGGTCTTTCAGGTCTGCCATCACGTTACGCAGATAGACATCCGCACTGAGTGCGGTTTCGCAGCTTTGGTGTAAGCTGCACAGTGTATGGGCAAGGCCCGCCACTTCGGCGACCCTCAACCCTTGGAGAAGACGGTTCATATTATAACTTTTCATATTATAATGTGTTGTGACCGTCCTACAGGATATCCAATAATTGGGAATACTCGGTGCCAAAGCGCCAAGCAAAACGCAGGTTGACCTTTCGTCGGCGGAAAATGGTCGACCAAAACTTTTTTCCGCCAGTTTTCCGTCGTCAAAAGGCGAAGCAGGAAAAAAGTCGGTGATGCTCCGTCGCCCAAAGCCCAAGCCAAGCTCAGGTTGACCTTGCGGCGTGCGCCAAAAGGCGGAGCTGGCCATTTGTCTCCCTGTGCGCGATCCGGGAGCGCACGAGGGTGTGTCGCCTTGGGCAGGCTGAGAGGTGATGTCAAAATGTAGTATCATCGTCTATAGGTTGTTGATTGGGTTCTTCTTCAGGTAGGCATTTGTTCTCTTGCCTTGAGAAATGCGACTGCAAGCTTTCCTTGCGGTTGCGCACTTGCCTTTGCCGCCGCTCGCAGTAGCGGTCAAGTTCGTCGAGGCTCAATGCCTCCACGCCGTTGCTCTCGGCATATCTGCCCAGACAGCCGGAGTCGGTTAGCAGCATGTAGCCATTGCTTTTGGCCAAGGCCACCGCGATGTAGTCTTCGATGGTGAGGCGTCGGCTTTCTTCGCACTGCGTGAACTCTTGATGGTAGGTCTCCCATTCCTTCAAGGGAAGTGTGATTTCGGCAAGGTTTTCTTTTTGTTGTTGGAGACGTTCCATGGTGCCGCTGCTCAGTTTGTCACCTTGGTAGAGGTCGAGAGTGAATAGGGTGATGCCGATGGCTTTGCCCCTCTTGGGCATGTCCTTGGCAATCAGTTTGCAAAGCGTTTCTATAGAGCAAATAATCTTCATTTTGTTTATACAAATACTAATTGTTGAATGGTATCCACCTCAGCGCCGAGCAGCGAAGCTGCCTTAGCGGGGGTGATGAGTTCGTTGCTAAGGGCTTGCAGCACGAGGCGACGCAAGTAAGTGGTTGTTTCAGGCTGCCAGAGGCTTTCTCGCACCTGGTCGCGGTAGTCTACGTTGGTTTTCTTTTTTAACTTAATGTTGAAATGTTTGAAATAGGCATCGTCGATGATGTCGTGTTGGTGGGCTTTGTACATCAGCGCCTCGACGGAGATGCCGTAGTCGCGTTGCAGGCCTTTCAGCTCTTCGAGGGTGAGGGTCTTGCGATGGTTGCCCAACCGAGTGTACAGCACCGAACTGGGGATGAGCATCTCGCTGGCGAAGGTGTTGCAGAGGTGTTCGACGTCGGCGCCGATTTCGAAATGGAGGATGAGATGTGCCAACTCATGGAAAAGGGTGAAGCGTTTGCGCTCAGGGGTGTAGGTGGCGTTGAGGACGATCAGAGGGGTGTCGTCAGCTTTGGTGCTGGTGCCGTCGAATTTCTCGTCGGCCTCTACCTCGACGATGCGGACGCCGAGTGACTCGAGCAGTTCGATGGGGGCGAAGATGGGTGCGTTGCCCAGACCGAGTTCGCGGCGCAGGCGTCGGGCCATGGCGTCGGCTTGCAGGTAGGTGGCGACGGTGGTGTCGCTGTAATCGAGTTGGAAAGGTTGGTTGATGTTGCACACCTGTTCGATGTCGTTGATACGTTCCATCTGGTCGGTGGCGGATTGCTGGATGGCGGCGATTTGTTTGTTGCCAAGGGATTTGCGTTTGCGGAACTCCCAGGCGTTGGCAGGGATGCTGACGGTGAAGGGGTGGTGGAAATAATCGACGTCCACTCCCAGGGCGATGGCGAGGGCCGCCTGAACCTCGCTTGTCGGCATCATCTTGCCCGTTTCGTACTTGGCGATGGCGTTGGCCGACAGCTGGATGTCGAGCCTCTCGCTCAGCTCACGTTGCGAGAGGCATCGCATCTTCCGGGCGTTGGCCAGGCGTTGCGCAAATACCGTGTTCGTTCCTTCATTCATTTTTTCCATTTTTGTTGTTGTTGGATTTCTTTTCTTTTTCTTTTTTTTCTTTGTGCTTATGCTTTTTCTTTTGTACTTGCTATTCTTGTTTGTTTGTGATTATTTCCATAGTCTTTTGGTTTGCAAAAATTCAACTTTTTTGAAATATTGTAAACTTTTGAAAGAAAAAAATGAAAATAATGTTGTTTACAACAGGGAAATGTTCCCATCTTGTGGGATAGGGTAGGTTGGAGACAGCGATTGGTTGGCCTCTGGTATAGTTTTGTCTAGTTAGAGTTTCCTTTTATAAAAACCTTCGTTTGTTCGGATTTGCAATCCGAACGCATTGAATATCAGCATTTGTAATGTGGAACGAACATCAATATCATCACCGACATTTTATTTGTTGAGGGTGATTTTATTTGGTCATTTACTTGGTCAATTGGGTTGCGAGGCATTTGAAAAAGAAGGCGATTAATCATATTGCCTGCCAAACCCTTGTTTTGCCGCTTCCAAAACAATGCACCATACACACATCATCATAACAAAAACTGAAAAAAGTGCATCTCATAATTATCGTATTTCTGGTGCTGGAATTATTTCATATAACTTGTCTAAGGCCATTTCTTCCCTTACATTTTTTTGTTTCCACGTTAACAAATCTAAGCTATCAATATTTGCCAAATGAGACAAGTCTAATTTATACGATATTCTCAAAGATTCATCAAGACTGTCGCTGAAATGTTTTGTTCGTGTCCTTTTCTTCTCAATCATCTGACTAATACCAATCTCTGAATAAATCCACGGAGACAATGTTCGAGTCTCTATGTCTGACAAGTCAATTGAATTGGGAGTGTTCAAGAAAAAGAGACATTCGGTCTTGTCTATCATTTGCATTAATGCCATATTTAGCATCATGTGCACATGACTTGTGGAATAATTTCTGCTTTTGTAACTATAACTTTGCCTTGTTTCTCTACAGTGTTCATCATCAATTATTTCCAACAAATCATCTGCATATCCCCATATACATGAATCTATGAACGAGTATAATCCAAATGTTTCATACAGCCAACCTGCTAAAGTAATTGCCAAGTCCTCGTCTTTGTGTGAATGAGAGATAAAGATGTCACAATTGACAGTAGGGAACCAATCTTCTTGAAGTTTTGTGCCGTCAATAACACCTGAATCGCCAATGATATATTGAACAAGTTCGGGGCCAACCTCTTGGTCAAATTCATCAAACATTGTTTTTCCTATCCTATAATAACGTTCATGGTTGGTGTTATTATAAATGTAATTGCGCAATGAACTACTATTTTTACTTAAACCCTCGAAATCAGACAATTCAAAATCCAACTTAAAACCTCTGTACATATCTCAATTGATTTTTTAATAACCGCAAAAAAGGTGGCATATCATGTCTTTTGCTTCATATATAATCACCAGAAGCACCACTAATGATGGTATCCCGTAAAAAACTCTTAATGTCGTGGAAAACATTATGCAAAAATGGGATTTGACTTCTTTTTTAAATCGTTCGGGCTCTAAATCATATTGAAAATCCATCCTTCCCTCTTTGCGCTCTTTTAAGACCCATTCGTACATCTTTCTATACATCTTTTCTGTACGAAGAAAGAAAGCATCTAAATACCAAAAGCATAATAGAGGAATAAAGACGGAACAAAACAAGAATAGGGGATTTAATTTGTCTGCTGTTAGTGCTAAAACAACTGCGAGTAAAGAAATAGCCCACCCCTTTAACATAAATGAGTTTTTCGCCATTCGGTCGATACAGTTTTGTATCAAATCAATTTCCTTGTGCAAGTTATTGTTATCCATAATTATAAGTTTTTAATTATTCTATAATTGTTAATATGATTCTTTATTTCAATAGCGGCATCAATATATTCATTGAACGCTTTTTTGTCATAGAAATCATCCCATTTCACTGATTTGATATATGACGATTCTCCTCGATAATGGATTCCTCCACAGGTTTGACATATATAAGTATTGGGAATCTTTTCATTGAACATGTTATTTTTCAAAATATCAAATAGGAAATCTGTATGTAATGTTCTGCAACAAAGATTGTTGGTGATAAAATAATCATAACTGCCGTTTTCGTCAGGTAACACAACAGCCAACATTGCATTGGTTTTGCTTCTGCCATAATTTCTTGACTGCTCTTTTAAAGAATATGATATTTCCCATGGAATCCATTGCTCTTTTTCAGGTACACCATACTCTTTCATGCCTTTTGAAATGAATACAATGGTTACAGAACTATCAAATATTTTATCACCAAGTTTTGATCCTATTGTGGCATCTGCAAGCGAACTCATATCCTCGCCATCATCTTCTCCTTTGTTAATGTTATCGGTAGCATCAATAAGGTTTTGCAAAAGATCTATATAATCTCTTACTGTGGTTTGTTGCCACCAAGGAAATTGTGGAAGGTGGCGAACTTTGCTGTCGGCGTATTTGTATGAAATAAAAATTTTTCTACCCATATTAGTTCGGTTTTATTCTTTTTCTATCTCCTTCTCCACCATCATCTTAGCCTCATCAAGCAACCTCTTGCTTTCGGCTTTCAGTGCAAAACTCTCTTGAATCTTTGCTGAAATAGTGTCTTGAATTGGCTTTGGCAGTTTGGGTATTATTACTTGTTCTATTTCTGACGGTTTCCAATGTTGTATGATGGCTCCGTTTGAATCACGCTCGGCTTGCATTTGCACCACAATGGAATTCAGCACAAGGGTAAGATAGTCGGGGTTGTAATTCTCGTTATAGACCGTCAAATGAAGCATTGCACCCGATGTGATGCAATCTATGTCCTTTTCCACCTTGTAGGCAATGCCAACACTGCCATCTTTCGACAAAAGGATGGTGTCTTTCTTGGGTTGTAGTTCTTGCAAATCGAAATCATTAGGCGACAGGAAAATGTTTGGGTCGGAAATTCCAAATTTGGTTACATCTGAAACCCTCACAAACGGTATTCCTTCATTTTGGTAAGCTTCGCTTCCAGGTTCCACGGATTTCTTTATGTATGCAATGTCTTTGATGGTATCACATTCATATTTTGACAATTGGGCAAACAAAGCATCGTATTTCGGCTGGTAGTACTCGGCATCCAAACGGCCCGAGGCTTTGCAGACCGAATAATTCTTGATGGAATAGTTTGCTGTAATGTCTGTAACCCAAATTTCAGAATACAATTCTTGCAGCAATGTCCATTCTGCCAACCGATAATAATATGCGCTTTCTTCTATCATCTTTTGGTATTTTATAACTAATTGATTTTCAGTCAAATACCACCCCCGTTTGTAATTTCAGATTCAACCTTAAGTTTCGCATTTTCAAGCAGTTGCTTTGCCTCGCCACGTAATGACATGCTCTTTTGGACATACTCTGCGATTTCGGTTTGAACTTCTTTCCGAATCTTCGGCATGACCAAGTTTTGGAACTCTGTTCTGCCAATTGCGGTTAAAATTGTTCCCGAGCAGCCTTGCTTCAACAGGTTTTGCATAGGTTCCGATTTGAACAATACCAACAAGGTTTCTGGATTAATGGTTTTGGAATTAACCACATAGAAACCTGTGGAACAAATGGCTTTATCGTATTCTTCCGTCACCAAAGCTGCACTTTGCAATGAGCCTTCAATGGAAGAAACAATGACATCATTCGTATGTACCAAGCGTCTTGCCCTTGACGGCAGTTCAGCGCCAATAGAGGTTGTGCATCCTGTAATCTCTCCCGAATTGCCTATATTACTCAATTCGATATACTTATACTCGCTATCATCCAACGGATTGTAATTCTTGTCATTTACAGAGCAAATACTTGCCAATGTATCCGAGCCGCCTTTGTATTGTTTGATGAACTTGGAATAATTCTCGTATTTCTGTTGATAATACTCTGCGTCTAATCTTCCACTTGCTAAGAATGATTCTTTCAGTTGCTTGATATTTATGGGATTTTTGTTAGGCCGCCAATCTTTCAGACCTAATTCTGATAACAATATATTTTCCGCATCTGAATAAACCGTTTGAGATAACATTTGTTTTTCAATAGATTTTTTGATGATTGATTCTATTGAAACCTGAAAATCGTCATCTGGAAGATAAACAAGAATCCTTTTCACCCTTTCGAGTGTCAATTGATATTGTATGGTCAATTCCCGTGCTCTCAATAATTGACTAAATCCATATTTTGATCTTAAAAATGCAAGAAGATAAAAAGGATTAATACCATGTATATCTTTTAATCCCATTACAGTTCTTGAAAGCGCAACAACATCATGTTCATATACAATGCTTGCAAAACATGGCGAGCCTACCTTTGTGATAACTATATCATTTTTGTTAAGCAAACTTATTCCATTATTCTCTTCAACAAAAGCCATCGGTATTTTCTCAAAAGAGTTGTCCTGCTTTTTTGTAATAAGAGGATAGTTTATACAGTCAACACAACGAATAAACGGGGTGTCACCTATTTCATATAATTGAGTAGCAGCGGGGTAAAAAGCACTAGCAACGAAACTAGCAAAACTCCGTAGTTCAACCGCCTTATGCTCTTTTAACTTATTCTCTATTTGAATATTCTCTTTTGTAAAGAAATCAGCATCTATTCTGTCTCCTAAATCAATATCACTTAGCCAAACCTCGCTAATCTCCAGCCCTTTCAACAACGCCTTATACCTCTCCTCGTTGAAAGGGCTACTCAAAAAAAAACTTAACCCTTCCTTTTTAGCAAACTCGGCAAAGGCTTCAGCAATGCCGTCTTTGGTTAAACCATCATGGTTGAAAAGGTCATGCTTTACAATCAGATGGCCATGGCTATCCAACAGGTACTCGTTGTTTTCACTGGGATTATTTCCATAATGTGGAACGGGGTCGCAAAATACTTTTCCTTGCAAAGGTGTTTCGGATAATGTATCTACAGGTTGAGGATAATCGCTTTTCTTTACAAAAATCTTCTCTCCGCTGTTGTCTTTGCTTGGTTCTTGCATGGTAGCAAAGAAAATGGGATAGTCCTCTTTTTTGGGGCACAACACATCATCCCATTTCTGCACAAACAACACACTTGTTTTTGTTCCTGTGTGCGGTTTAAACACATTGCCATGCAAGCCCACTACTGCCAAAATGCGGCAACGCTCGGCAATGTAATCACGGATGTATTTGTCGCTGCTATTGTTGAAACGGCCTTGTGGCAAAACGATGGCCATGCGCCCGCCAGGTTTCAGGAAGTCTAAATTGCGTTCAATGAAAAGAATGTCGCGCCCAACCTTGCTTGCCATCTTGCCTGCGGCATTCTTGCTCAATTCGTATTTTGATAAAATGCGACTCTCCTTAATATCACCTGCAAACGGAGGATTGGCCATAAGAATATCGAACTGGAAATCACGGTTGGAAGCCTTACTCGCACGCATTTTCTTCAACTTGTTCCAACCATTGATATAGGTTTCCTGCCAGTTCTCATCTTTCAGGTTCTCGTCCCAACGCTCATAATCCAAAGTGTTAAGGTGCAATACATTGGTTTGCCCGTCACCAGCAATAAGGTTCAAAGTTCTTGCTACGCGCACTGCTTTTTCGTCAAAGTCAATGGCAAAGACTTTGTTCTGGACATAATCAGTACACTCTGGCGGCTTTTGCTCCAAGGTAAACAAATGACTCTTTTTTAGTCCTTTGTCTTCCAAAATCTTTTGCCAAACATAGAAAATGGTATGCACCGGAAAACCGCAACTGCCAGCAGCCGTATCAATCATAGTTTCGTAAGAAGATGGATTCAGCATCCGTACACACATGTCAATCACATAACGCGGCGTGAAATACTGTCCCTTTTCACCCTTACTGCTTTTGTTGATCAAGTATTCAAAAGCCTCGTCAACCACGTCCAAATTGGAATTGAACAGTTTCACATCCTGCAACGAACTCACACAAACCGACAAATGCGATGGCGTAAGCATCAGTTTGGCATCCTCAGTGAAAACACCCGACCATTTTTCTTTTGCCTCGTTGAAAAGGTTTTGAAGTTTCTCCTTCAGTTCGGTTTCAGTGTCTCCATAATTGCGGAACTCCAAATGGCGGTCTTTCTTTCGACCGCTTTCCATTTCATCGTACAATTTGGTGAAAATCAGTTTGAAAACCTCCTCAAACACATCAACACCAGCATTGGCAAGCACCTCGTCTTCCATTTCCAAAATCAAGTCTTTCAGCGATTTGCGCTCATTGACCAATTTGTCTTTCTTCACCAAATCATCAATGAACCATCTCTCACTCAAAATGTCGGAAAGTTTCTCGTTTGCTTTGGGAATAATCGGAATATCCTCAAAGAAATTCGGGTCTTTACGATGATAGTATGAAATACTTTCGCCATTTGTCCACACGCCGATTGGAGCACCTGTACCGTTGCAATAGCTTTTGAGTTGTTCCTTTCCGTCCTTCAGTTTTGGGCTTTTCAGTTCAACGATAATATAAGGCGTGTTGGTCTGGTCTTTATCGAAAACTACAATATCGGCACGCTTTTTCTCTCGTCCAAAAGTAACTGCAAATTCCAATTCCATTCTTGTAGCAGGATAATGGAAATCCTCAGTCAAAACCATGAGATACAATTGGCGGACTATTTCTTCTGGAGTGAGTTTTATCTCCTTATTCCTCACCAAACACTTGAAATAAGGTGTTGGTTTTCCTTTCACCTCTTTTTCAATGATATTGTTTTCCAGTTGAATGATTTTGTCATTGCTGAATTGTGTCAGGCTGTATTCGCTGCCTTTTAGTATTTCTGAAATGGTTATCATGTATTATTACATTAAAAAATTAAACTCCAAAAGTACGATTTTTTTCAATAATTCAAGGAGCTTCTTTTGAACCTTGTAGAAAAAGCCATGGCAAATTTGTAACTTTGTGGGATGGAAATGACAAAAAAGTTTCATTTGTGGTTGTTTGTAGCGTTTTTATTTGTATGTTTTGTAATCAACATGCCCCCCTTGCTTCCCGATAATTCAGCGCAACAGAGAGGTCTTCGATTTTTATAGATTACGCACGAACCCTCAAAAAAAATGAAACAAATGTTTGTCAAATAGAATAGAAATATATACCTTTGCATCGAGTTGAAAGGACTGCCCAAACGGGACTTCGGCATCCAGATAACCCAAAATAAAGAAATACAATAATTAGAGGTTCCCATAACCTATACACCAATTAACAACATGGGGGAGGTTTGTAAAATTATCATTAAATTAAAAAAGAAGATTAGTTCTAATACTACATCATCATTATTTCGATTTATGGAAACATGCATCCATGTTGGGAAGATTGAAGAAGAAGAATTAGATGAGTTAAATGCTTTCGCCAATACTGGTGTTGAGGTTAATCCCACTAAGAATGATTTGATTGGATTAGATGGGTTGGACGAAATCAGATGTATTATTGGTAAAGAAAAAAAATATTGTTTTTCAATTGTCGTGGATGCGCAGGATGTAAATAATCCTGCCGACCTGATACCATTACTTTTATTACAGAGAGAATATGCTGGTCTGGTTTATATTGGTATCGACTTGGATGGTTATGATGCTAAAGAACAACAGGACGTGATTTTCAAATTCAGCGATTTCTTGCTGTTTTTTGAAAATAATGGAACCAAGTTTAGTTATCATAATCTTTATTTCATCAATGAAAAAAGCGAAAATCGTAATGAAGATTCCGATGGAAAAGGAGTAGTATCATACCATTATGTATCCAGCAATCGAGTTACAGCCCTTCGCTATAAAAGTACGCGCTCAAACAAGTCCATTGATGAGGCTATTTCTAAGGCTATCTCCAAGGCTAGTCGTTATTATCAACCACTGTTTCATATTGATCGTACTCTTTTTGGTCGATTGTTTCAAAATGCCCCCTCGGGCGACAGTCTTGAAGTAAGTTACGTCGAGCGGTCAATTGCCAAACTCTCTGCAAGCTTGGATGGTATAGTTCGGTTGAACCACTATTATTCTTCGTTGTTTGAACAATGGTTTTTCCTTGCATTTTACCACTCGCTTTCCAAAAACGAATTGAAAGAGCTTGACATAGAAGGACTGAACGCAACGCTCCACGATTATTACATTGGTATTTATGAACTTGTACAAAACATCATCTTCCATACCAAGCAAAATGAAGGATGGCTCTATGTGATGTTTTGCAAAAAAGAAGACCTATCGGACGATGACGGGAATCATTTTGGCATAGAAGGACCGACAGAAAAGGTGGATAGGTACCTAAAAGTGGGGGTATATGATTTCAACGAAAGGGGAATTGTTGATACTTTTTGTAGCAACAATCATCTTACAGGTGTCGATTTGTCGCAGATGATCAATCCAAGCAAGATGCCTGAAATGAATGTTGCGGGCGATGGTAAAGCAAATGCCCTGTTGCTTACCTACGCTGCACATTTGGGAATAAAAATGTTGGTTTCCTCGGTCATATTCCATAAGGGGTGGTTTCGGGTCGAAAGTAGCCAGAATAACAAGAAGCACAGTATATCGGGCTCTGCTTCTTACATCAGCGAACCTACGAGCATCAACAATGTCAAAGGTACGCATTACGAATTGTTGCTTCCTGTTGCCCGCTTTAATCGTAGAAGCGATTATCCGATGCAGTCTTCTTCGGTGAGTACATTTTTGGAGGAACTATTAAAACACCCTGCTTTTGTAGATGCCATCAACATCTCGGAATGTGTTGGTGATTCAAGACAAGCCGATGTGTTGTCTTCGCAGGACCAATGGCGGTTTATTGAAGAAATTGCCGAAAAAGTTATTGAAAAATACGTTGAGAGGTCGAATCAAACTTCGTCGGGTATTTGTGCGTTGAACATGGACGGCGTCGTTTTTACGAATGCAAATCAGTTGCTAAAATTGTTGGCTCATATCCAGTTGAGACTCCAAGCCGTAGATAAGCTGGTTTTGGTTAACTTGTCTGAAAATATCATAAATCATATTATTCGAGCGGTTGCACAGGCGGCGAGTGCAAGGTCAACAAAACAACAACCCTTATGGTCAAATGACCATGCCGTTGTGATTTACGGCAATTCCATTGGTGCATGTATATTGTGTGGAGAGACGATAAGCGAGCTTAATTGTGTCAATTTCAAACTGAACCAACTCTATCCAGGTTATCCAAATTCGCTGCTAAAATCGGGTGCTTCTAGCAATTACGATGATACAACACTGCCCGAATATATGAAAAGTCTAGCGATGCCATACGAATGTTTTGTCAGAATTAATGGCACCCCGTTGTTCCTGCATCAAGTGAAGCAAGAACTCGACAGTTTACTGGGCGACCAAGCAGGGGGCTATTGTGTAAAAAGTTTTCATTCTAAGCTTGGAAGTAAGCTGTATATGGATTATTTCTATGAAGCGGATACCATGTTTCAAAACGGTTTTTTTGTCGACCGTTTTGCATACTTCATAGCAAAAGACATCCTTGAACGGCGCCGTACACTTGATGTCAATCAGAAGGGCAAACCCATGGTGATTATTGGTTATCTTGCGTATTCCGAACCCCTCTCGCGACGGGTTCAATATTACGTCAACAAAGTCGCCTCTGGCTGTGTGTCGAAGGTGATTACCGCCATCGAACGCGAAGGCGCCAATGACATGGCTTTCCATTGGCAAGGCATACGAAAAGATTTTCTGTCGCAGTTTGACGATCGCTACGTTTACGTGCTGATTGTTCCCATTTCGTCTACTTTGTCGTCGAACGACAAGACCATATCTTTCTTTAAGAAAAACACCACACACAATTCACTTTTGTTCCCTTTTCAATATAGTGTTTTGCTGATTCACGACAGGGATGTAACCGAACTGGCCACCGACATCGAAAAAGAATGGGGCATATCCTCAATAACCGACACCGTTGTGTTCGCGAAATATAAAGACACTAAAGAGGTGCATTACCTGATTGGCAAACAGTCTTTTTGGCACAACCTTGTGGACAACAACACCTATCCTGCTTGTTTCAAGGACGAGATATACTTGAATCGGACAAAAAACGCTTCGCTCAATACCAGGGATTTCTTCGGGTTTCCTGCGGCGGCACTCCCTTCTAAGGAGGAAATGCTGCAAGAGCTGGGTTTCATGTATCCCGAAAAAGACTTCGACAACATAGCAAAAGAATATTACGGGTTGACATTACGCCGACTACAAGAATTCAGTGCAGACATTCATATTGGCCATATAGAACATCATGGCAACCACCATCGCTATTATTTCAACACGGAGAATTATGTTGGGCGCGAGGATAAGAAGGAGTTTAATAAATGGATTGATTATCAAAAAGATAGACTGGATAATTTGGGTGCTTTGAAAGGGTCTTGTGTGATTATTTCACCCGATGTGAATCAGGAGTCTTCTTTGGTAGACCGCATCAATGAAGAAATTTTCGAAGGCAGGGCATTTGTGGTACATATTGATGTGGACAGTATCGAGCAAAACATCGGTTTCAAGTATTCGTTTTTAAGTCAGCTGGCCAATGGTGGTAGCAAGTTTTTCTTCGTCGACCATGCTATACTAACGGGCGGCACTTTCAACAAGACTAGGTTGCTTCTGTCGTTTGCAAACAAAAACAAGCCGTTTAACTTTGATGGCGCTTTGACGGTGGTCAACAGGCTTTCACGCAACCTGTTCAATCGGGTAAAATCGGAGGTCGGCAAATACAGTCTCGCTTCATACGTTTGGTTTTCCGTTCTCCCCAGTCAGAACACCCACACCGACTGTTCACTTTGCGGACTGAAAAATCACTATGAGTATTTAGGAAAATGCACTGTGTCGCGTGACGTAAAGAACGTTTGTGAAAAGAACACCAGCAAATTCGTTTTGTCACAATTGAGGTACTACGATTCAATAGACCCCAAAAAAACTTATGCATTCGACACCGCCAGCGATGACCGGAAAAAGTCGCGCATGATTGCCCGCTACAAACTTTTTTACTACATTTCGTTGTTGACCGATGACGAGGGAAAAGGTATAAGCGGTATCGACGCACCGTCTATAGAGTCTCAAAATAAAACAGCAGACAAAGTGACTTCGTTCCTTCACGATGAATACAATTCGATAAAGGATAATACAGATGAGAAAATATCGTTTCTGAAAGCCGTCACATTCCCGCCGTTGTCACAGTATGTTTATATTAGGAAGTTCGCTTTTGAAACCAGTTTACAGGAATTGTATGATGTTCTTGCCAAGAAGGACAAAACTCCCGATTACACTGATTTCTGTTTGCTCAAAACCCTTCTGAAGCATTTGTCGTACCTTTCTTCAAACGCACTTGTCAGGAAGGATGTTATCATGGATGCCTGGCAGTTGTGTTTCAAAGTGTTACAGAATACGGAGAAGGCTATCTCGAACTTAAGCAACAAGGTTATACCCGATTTGTTCCAACCTACATTTTCAGAACAGTGTAAACAGCTTTTCAAACAAAAAAATGAGTTGAAAAGATTTGGTACAGACCTGTTGTTCTACATTAAGAATGCTATCCATATCGACGAAGCAAAGTCGTTCTGGCTAGGTGAATTGCTACGCACAGGCAAGGAACCCGACATTACACAACTTCTCGAAATGCACCCCTCTGAAGAGACTGCTTTTGCCGATGAACGGAATGGGAATGATGTTTTCGCAAAGTTTCTTGACAGACTCTATTACGACAATAATGCCATTCTGAGAAAGACATTGAACAATTTCGAGAAAGAAACCAAAAAGAATTCAACAGGATTAATACGTCTTTTTAGAAAAAATGAAAAAGAACTCTTGCCTTTGGATGAGTTTGAAAAAAATGTCAATACCATAGTTGAAACCTTGCTTGATATTATCAAAGATAATTATTATTACACATGGTTCCGCATGTATGTGACGGAGGATTTCGTCAGCAAAGGACAACTGATTGACATGAACAAGGACGGTGTACCGCTGGTGAAGAAGCTTATATATCTTCTTTATGCTAGACAGCTACTTGATGGTATCGACAAGGGCAACAAGCATGAATTCAGCAAAGATGTGGATACGCTGCTGAAGGTGGCCCGAGTAGTGATGGATGCCGACGATGCATTTGTCTCAATAAAATACAACAAGCAGTATAAAATGCTTGCCCAATGTGGCATAAATGAGGTAAAGGAAACATCGGAACCCTCATACAGCGACTTGATGTCGGAATTGTCGAAAGATATTGAACACAATTCCTTCCTGATAGTGGAAGACGAAAAGGTCTTTTCCAAAATACCTACGGCAAATTATAAAAAAGGATGCTTCCTGCCACTTTTTTACAAAACGCCAAATCATTACACACTAGAACTTGGAGCCGTAGTATTCCTTTATGATGCCGAGCCACTCAAATTCAGTATCAGAAAACGCGAGTGCGGACGGCTGCTGATGTTGCTCAGCGATGAGCTTGACAGATATATTGAACACTGTTCGTCAGAGAAATCTTTTGAACTATGGTATGACCAAGACGAAACCAAACGAAGATATCGTAAAACCAATTTTACTTCTAATCATCGATTACAACTGGGTAATTGGGATTTTGAGTCTCTTGATATTGAAAGTTTCGTGAAAATCCATAAAGGACTTTTCATGATGTCAAACGTTGTTGTAAGCCATGTCTATTCGGTTATTTCAGAAAAAGGCCGTGTTGATTTTGAGTCTCGTAAGATGTCCATACGAGACATATTCAGTAATAAGTATATTGCACTGTTATCCAAATTCAACGAAGAGCGTTGGGGTGGTACACTTGAGAGGGTAAACCTAGAGAATATTGATTTTGATTTGAAATGCAATGAGGTTATTTTGCAATCGCTAATAATCCAATGTCTAGAAAACGCATCTGGAAAGTATGCTGACAGGGCAAAGAAAATCAGTATTACATTTAGCCCGAATGGGTTCGCAATTTGTAACACAATAGTGAATGTTGCACCGAAACAATTGGCCCATGATAGAGATGTTTTCTACAAAAAATATGATGAAAAAGTGTTGGAGGATAATATTAGATTGTCCCATCTGTCAGACTATGGCATGACGTTGGTGTCGCTAAAAGTGTATTGTGAGTCGGTTGGCATGACATGTCGCTGGGAGTTCAGCGATGGTCCTGCTCCTTTTTTTAATGTTGAAATTTCCGTAAAAAAATAAAATAATGAAAAGAAACAAAGTTTTAATTATTGAAGACGAAGAGCCTCATTATAGGGACATCAAAGATAAAATTATCCCTCAGGAAATGTTCTCTATTTTCGATCAGGAAGGCTCGGCAGTCGGCAGTCTCTCTGTGGAGGAGAAAGATTCCGTTACAAAGTTCCATTCCACTGAAACAGGAGCCTTAAGGAAAAGTATGGATTTCATAGTGGAAACTATCAACAATCATTATCAAGAGATTGGCTTGATTATCTGTGATCTTCGCATTAATGGTAATAATGAAGCTGGAGGCCGGATTATTGAAACAATTCGGCATAGCCGGTTCCGTTTCAACAATACATGGTATGGAAAAGAGGTGCCATTTTAATAGTCTCCGAGTTGGTTGATAGAGATAAATTGAGAGCCTATGAAAGGTCAGCCGGTAATTGTATTTTTATTTCCAAGATGACGGCATTTAGCGATGAGGGGTCGGCTAGTTTGAGTTCTGTTTTGCATAGTTTGGCTATGCAGTTTGACGAGAATTCAAAAATTAAGGATTCGAAAAAGCAATATAAGGTAGCACTCTCTTTTACCGGAAGCAATGTTGATGCAGATGGAAAGGAACTAAAGATTAGAGGCTTCATTGAGGCACTTGCGAATGCTTTGAGCAAATATTATACAAGCGATGGGGTGTTCTTCGACATGAACCATCAAGAAGCTTCCAATGGGAAAACCTCTGACCAGTTTGTAAAGACATATAATAATGCTGAATATGTGGTGGTGTTTATTTCTGAAGGGTACAAAAATAAGACAAGCAGATGGTCGGCAGCAGAGTGGGAGGTAATAAAAAAACTTGATTTAAAAAAGCAAGTGATATTTGTCGCTATTGATAGTACATTAAAAGAAAGTGAGTTTAATACAGATTTAGGGATTGATGAAGTAATCTATAAAGATATGTTGGGTTTCTGTTCTGAATACAATAATCTATTAAATGTAGCTGATTCAGAAACTGTTGGTTGGATAAAAGAAAATGTTAGTAGTCTCCCGGTTACTCAGATAGTAGCCCATGTAGTGAAGAGCTATAATGAAAAATCATCGAAGATAATCGAAGAAGCAGCGAGTTTTATCGTCAAAACAATTAAGAAAAGAGAGACTTAGTGATGAAATTTAAACAAACCAACATGGTACTACCAGTAAATCTTGTGTTATAACATCCTATTACTATTTATTATAAAGTATTACTTATTCCCAAAATCACTTTTTCTAATTGCAGAAAAAGATGAATATGGTTTTTGTTTTGTCGTAAAATGGTGTTTTTACGACGGAATTAGATGTAAATAAACAATAAACTTGTTGAAAACTATATATTTGAAAGCATTAGAAAATGAGGAGGGGATAAGCTGCTTTTCTCTTCGGATTGGGTGTAAGAATTAAGGCTTCTGGTATTTGAATTGATTGCTTCGATGGAAGAGGAGGAGGCTGACAAAAATGGCTCAAAAACGGAAAAACGAAATCGAAATGAAGAAAATCGGCGACAAATCGTGGATTTTATCGCCGATAACGGGATTTCGGATTCAAAATCCATTTCGAAAGCCATCGGACTCAAGCCTTCAAGGACCCGTGACTACCTCAAACAACTCGTGGACGAAGGCATCCTTGAGGTGGAGGGGGAGTATAAAAACAGGAAGTATAGGGTTAAGAAGTGAATGGTTGGCTTGGGTGGGAGTTTGGTGTAGAGATACAGAAAAATTATTGGGAGTAAGTAATCGTTTGAAATTAACTTGGCTGTAAGCTATCAGCCGTCAGCTATCAGCTTGGTAGCACCAGGGCTGACTGCTGATGGCTGACTGCTGACCGCCAAATCCTCTTGCCTTTTGTGTAAACTAAATATGCTCATCTACTTAATTCACGAAATGGCTGGTTTGTATAAAAGTTGTAAATTTGTGGGCTGAAATGGTTGCCGTTGGCAACGGTATTATTCCAAATCGGTGAAGCCATGAAAAGGTATACGATAACACAACTACAACAGATGCGGGAGTCAGAAGACCATGTTGAGTTCAAGAAGGGCGAACACGGGAATGTGTCCTATAATGGAGGCGACAAAGTGAAACCCAAGGACCGCCGTAAGTGTATTCTCGGATATGTTACAGCACTTTGCAATGAGGGTGGCGGACGAATGGCCATCGGCATGGAAGACGAGCATCCGCACAAGGTTGTTGGCACGAGACAGAATGAGAATGCCCTTGGCGAGTTGGAGAGCAATATCTATAGGGATTTGGGCATTCGTGTGGATGTTTATGAGTTGTTTGATGATGAAGCCAACAGGACAGGCCGAGTCTTGGTCATCGAAGTGCCTTCAAGACCTACGGGAAAGGCTTTCAGGTTTGAAGATGTGCCGCTCATGAGGGTTGGCGAAGACCTGTTGCCGATGGACGACAAGACGTACCTTTCCATCATTCAGGAACAAGAGCCTGACTTCTCCGAACAATTCTGCAAAGGAGCCACCTTTGAAGACTTGGATGTTGAAGCCATTAAGGTGATGAAGGAGAAGTATGCCAAGAGGCAGAACAATCCTTCCTTTGTTGCACTTGATGACCGACAGGCTTTGAGCGACTTGAACCTCATCGTTGGCGACCGTGTGACCAATGCTGCGGTTTTGTTGGTTGGTAAAGAGGTGTTCATCAATAAGCAGTTTCCACAAGCCAAAGTGATGCTGGAGTACAGGAATACCGAGGCGCAAATCCATTTCGACAACCGTATGCAGTTTGGCCAGCCGTTCTTCCTTCTGATAGACAAACTTTGGAATGCCATCAATATGCGCAACGGCTCGGTGCCTATCAGAGAAGGATCGTATATCTTTGGCATTCCGTTCTTTAATGAGGATGTCATCAGAGAGGTGGCAAACAATGCTTTTGCGCATCGAAGCTACAGAATAAACAGTGAAATCGTGGTCAAACAATATCCTATGAAACTGATCATCATCAATGCTGGTGGGTTCCCCAAAGGTGTGACCATCGACAACCTACTGACAACGCCAAGCATACCTCGCAATAGGTTGCTGGCTGATATTCTGGCCAAGACAGGTATCGTGGAGCGTTCCGGCCAAGGCATGGACAAGATTTTTCTGAACACGCTTTCGGAAGGCAAACCAGAGCCTGACTATTCAGAAAGCGATGACTTCAATGTGACGGCCATACTGTCGGCCAATGTGAAGGATAAAGCTTTTGCGATGTTTGTGCAAGGCATTCAGCAGTCGATGCCCGAGGACAAGAAGTTGACCGTGTTTGACGTGATGACGCTTTGCGAGGTGAGGGATGGCAAGAAACCACTTACCAACAAGCAGATAGCTCAGAAGCTGGAGCAGATGGGATTCTTGGAGAAGCGGGGCAAGACAAATGCCGTCCATTATATTCTGCCAAGACGATACTACGAGCTTGCTGGCGACATGGCATCCTATTCTTTGGCAACAGACTGGGACATTGATCAGGTGTGGGCGGTAATCAAGCCGTTCCTGCAGAAATATGGGAAGGCAAAGCGGGCAGATTTGGATAAGGTCGTGGGAAACCATATTTCGGAGAAACAAATGCGGAGGTATCTTGATGAGCTCAGAGAGAAAGGATTGGTCAAAACAGAAGGGAAAAGGAATTACATGTATTACATGATTGGAAAGGGCGAAGAAAAGGGCGAAGAAATAGAGTGATTACACTTTATTTAATAGGTGTATTAAGTTGTAATTATCTGATTATTAACATTGTTTTAAGGGCGAAGAAAAGGATGTATAAAAAAGTCTATAGATAGATGCATTTGGTATTCGAGCCGATAGCTTCGATGAACGGAGAGGAGCCTGATAAAACGACCATAAAACCCAAAAATCGAAATCGAAATGAAGAAAATCGGCGACAAATCATCGATTTTATCGCCGATAACGGGGATTTCAGACGCAAAAACCATTTCGAAAGCCATCGGACTCAAGCCCTCAAGAACCCGCGACTACCTTAAACAGCTCATGGACGAAGGCATTCTTGAGGTGGCGGAGGAGTATAAAAGCAGGAAGTATAGGATTAAGAAGTGAATGGCTGGTATGGGTGGGAATTTAGTACAGAGATACTGAAAAGTAATTGGAAGAAATTCACGAAATGACAGGTTTGTATAAAAGTTGTAACTTTGTGGGCTGAAAAAGAAATCGGAATCGTATGACAGAGCAAGAACTTGTTGAATTATGCAGTTTGGGTGAAAACACCACTGTGCAGTTTAAGTTGGAATTCACCACTCCAAAACAGATTGCAGAAGAGTTGGTGGCTTTTGCTAACACTCACGGAGGCACCATTGTGTTTGGTGCCGAGGATAAGACAGGCAGAATGGTGGGACTCACTTACGAACAGTTGCAATATACTTCACGCGAATTGGGCAATACTGCCAATG
>JAEEGH010007931.1_pt1 | contig 25309 bp, 21 predicted proteins | sample 9134181 | NCBI WGS metagenome assembly JAEEGH01 (sample SAMN16246544, study PRJNA631951) | gut metagenome | biome: gut microbiome; feature: rumen; material: DP-attached | host: Bos | place: Iran: Karaj | collected 2018-10
GCCCGCTTTAATTGAAGCAAAAGAGCGAGCAAAAGCCGGAGCTTGCGCCCCGGCCAATGCCCTTTGCCTTATTAGGGTGGAGTATTGAGGAAATGAAAATTTGAAAAACCTATGACTTTTTTTTCTTTGCTCTCTTTGCAAGTACAACACTCTGTAAGAGAATAAAGAAGCACAACATTCCGCCGGTGGTAATGCTCTGCCACCAGGGATCGTTAAGTCCGCTGGAAACAACTATCTTCTTAATAGTTGTAAGTGTAAGGGTTCCGAAAAGTGTACCTACAACATTTCCTACACCGCCGGTAAGAAGCGTGCCTCCGATAATCGAAGAAGCAATCGCATTCATTTCCATACCCGCAGCATTCGTTGCATTTCCGGCACCCGTATGCATCATAAATACATATCCCGAAATACCGCTTAAAAGTCCGCTTAAAACATAGCTTATAAAGCGGGTTCTTTTTACGTTGATACCAAGCATCAGGGCGCTTGTCTGATTGCCGCCCATCGCATAAAAGTTACGTCCGAGTTTGATGTACTTAAGTAATATGAAAATCAGTAATACGCAAGCAAAAGCAACCACTACGCCGAGTTCTATACGGGCAGGAACTCTGTTTCCGTTTTTAGCCGTATATCCGAGCCAGGGGATTACAATCTTGGCATCACGAAGCTTCGCAAATCCTTCATGATCTACCTTCTGGGGATTAACCGAAAGGATTGTCGTAAGTCCTCTTGCAAAGAACATACCGGCTAATGTTACTATGAATGGCTGGATTTCAAGATAACTTACAAGGAATCCGTGAACCAGACCGAAAGCAACTCCGATACCGAGTGCAAGAAGAATTGACACAAATATATTTCCGCCGTTATTTAAGTACAGTATGCAGCTCATCACAACCAGACTTGTTACCGCGCCTACACTGATATCGATTCCACCGCCAATCATTACAATGGTCAGACCGCAGGATACGATTATCAGACTGGCATTGTCATTAAGCATATCGAAAACCTGCTGTACATGAAGGAAACCGCCTCGTAAAAGTAACATTGCAAGCAGATACATTGCTACGAATATGCAGATTGTAATTGTCATAAGAAGCTGAGTATCGGTCAGCGGTTCTCTGCGAAAATCTTTGTTCTTTTTCATAACTATTCCGCTCCTTTCATCGATACTCTTTGTCTGTTGCTTTTCATCTTGGCCATAAACTTCTGGAATTTGCTCTTAATAACCGGTGAGCCGATTACAACCAGGATGATAATTACGATAGCTTTGTATGCTTTTACATCCGTGGAAGGAACCTTCATAGCATAAAGCGTAATTGTAAGCATCTGAATAACGTAAGCACCAATGATACTTCCGCTTATCTTAAACTTACCGCCGCCTAAGCTGTTACCGCCGATTGCAACCGCTAGGATGGCATCCATTTCGATATCAAGTAAGAGTGTCTCGTGGTTGATAAGGCCGAGACGGCTGACACCGATGGTACCTGCGACTGCAACGCAAAGTCCTAAAATTATAAATGACAAAAGCTTAATAAATGTTGAATTGATACCGTTTAATCTTGCAGCACTTCCGTTGATACCTACGGACTGTGTGAAGAGTCCGAGAGAAGTAAAGTGGAATACCAGCACGAATATTATTGCTACCGCTGCAACTATTAACACGGGCGTGGGAATGGGAACACCCGGGATAAAGCTTCCGATCGCATTGATAATCGGACTGCTGACTGTGGGTGTTGCACCGCCGTTAATCCAGTATGCTATCGAACGTCCGCATGTGTACAAAATCAACGTCGCTATCATCGGCTGTATCTTAAATACCGAAACGAGTGTTCCGTTAAATGCACCGAAGAGCATTGCAACCACACATGCAAAGAGAAATGCTGCTACTACAGTCACGCCGGTAATGTTGGGTGATGATTTAAGTATTTTTACAAAAGCACTGCCCGCTATGGCTGCTGCAGCTCCGACACTGATATCCTGTCCGCCGCAGGCTGCGGTTACAAGCGTCATACCCATTGCAAGAACGGCAAGTTCGCTGGCACCGTTTATAATACTGATCAGGTTTCCGGCCAGAACTATGTTTCCGTTGTTGTTTAATGTAGTCTCAATAGAGAAAAACGACGGATCTCTTATCAGATTAAAAATCACCAAAAGGAGGATGGCTATAATGGGAATCGTGAGCTGGCCGAGTCCGCCTTTAAAGATTCTTTGAAATTTATCCTTCATTCTGCGTCTCACCTCCGGCAATAGTCTTCATAACCTGGGCCTGATTCAGATCCTGCCCTTTTAATTCTCCGACAACATGTCTGTCTCTCATTACGATAAGACGCGAACATGTACGAAGCATCTCTTCAACTTCTGACGAAATGAATGTTACGCTCACTCCGTCTTCGGCAAGTTTTAATACAAGTTTCTGAATTTCAAGTTTTGTACCTACGTCAATACCTCTGGTAGGCTCATCAAGTATGAGATAATCGGGATGGGTCAAAAGCCATCTTGCCAATATAACCTTCTGCTGATTGCCGCCGCTAAGCGATCCTACGGGAGTTTCGCGGCTCGCAGTCTTAATGTTTAAAACTTTGATGTATTCATCGGCAAACGCTTCCGCTTCACTTCTGGAAATGGGCTTAAAGAATCCCTTCATTACCTGAAGTGCCAGAATAATGTTTTCACGAACGGAAAGCTCGGCTATAATGCCATCACGTTTTCTGTCTTCGGCAAGATATCCTATGCCGTGTTTCATTGCATCAACGGGCTTCGTAATCTTTACGTTTTCGCCCTTTATCTTAACAGTGCCTCCACTGACTTTGTCTGCACCGAATATTGCTCTTACACTCTCGCTTCGTCCCGAACCAAGCAGACCGGTAAAACCGTTAACTTCGCCCTTGTGAATACAAAAATCAAAAGGCATTGCATCGCTGCTCGATAAAGACTCAGCTTCATAAAATATATCTTCACTACTGTACTGTTTCTCTTCGATTTGTCCGAAATCGCTTAATTCATCGAGTTCCTTACCAATCATCTTGGCAACAAGATCTACCTGAGGCAGATCCTCTATTAAATATTCACCTACAAGTTCACCGTTTCTAAGAACCGTAATACGGTCACATACTTCGTAAACCTGTTCAAGGAAGTGTGTAACAAATATAATTCCTACACCCTGTCCTTTAAGATCTCTCATAAGATCAAAAAGCATATTTACTTCTTTGTCATCCAAAGAAGATGTAGGTTCGTCAAGGATTAAAACCTTGCATTCCATATCCACCGCACGTGCAATCGCAACCATCTGCTGAACTGCGAGCGAACAGCTTCCAAGCTGCTGAGCCGCTCTGGCGGGAATACCGAGTTTTTTTAATATTTCATCTGCACGTTTTTCATAATACTTATGTCTTACCAGTGCGGTTTCTTCACGGCCTATAAACATATTCTCCGCAACCGTAAGGTTGGGGCAGAGTGTAATTTCCTGGTAAACCGTACTGATACCTTTGTTCTGGGCATCCTGAGGGGAATGAATGGATACGTTCATTCCTTCAACGATAATCTCACCGCCGTCCATTCCGTAAACGCCCGTAAGGATCTTAATAAGTGTTGATTTTCCGGCACCGTTCTCTCCCATCAAAGCATGGATTTCACCCTTTCTTAAAGTAAAATCCACGTCACTTAAGGCCTTAACGCCCGGAAAAACTTTATTTATATGTCGCATCTGCAGTAATGTTGTTTCCTGCATAACCCGTTCCTCCAAATATTGTTTTGGCGCAGCCGGGCTGAATGTTTCACAGCCCAGCCGCGCCATTTAGGTAGGTTCAAATTTAATTATTCGCCTAAACCGTAGTTATTGATGTCATCATCTGTAAGAGTCTTAGCATCGAAACCTTTTTCTTCGTTGATAATCTTCTTGGATGTAACTGTCTTCTTGCCCTGGATAATGTCGCTGATGATCTGTGCCTGGAAAGGTGAGCACTGTCCGTCATAGTTCCAGTTGCCGGCCTTTAATTCTCTTAAAGCCCACTTGTTGCAGTCAAAGCCCATAACAACAACTTTGCCGTTGATACCATGAGAGATACCTGCTTCGTCAAGAGCTGCTACAGCACCTTTAGCCATACCATCGTTCTCTGCGTAGATTACGTTGAAGTCATCACCGCTGTTGATAACGGATTCAACGATCTTCTTAGCTTCTGCTTCGTCCCATGTAGCTGTCTGCTGAACAACTTTGTTCATCTTGCCTGATGCAAACTGAGCGTCGAGAGCACCTGTACGTCCGATCTGAGCATCTGAACCCATAGCACCCTGGATATGGATTACATTGTACTCTTCGAGGTTCTGTGCAAGTAACCAGTTAACTGCTGTTTCGCCTTCTTTGCTCATGTCTGAAACAACTGCTGCTTCATAAAGGCTTTCGTCAACATCGATCATACGGTCGAAAAGGAATACTTTAATTCCGGCTTCTTTAGCTTTCTTTAAAACTTCATCCCAACCGGTTGTTTCTGCTGCTGAAATAAGCAGATAGTCAACACCTTCAGTGATAAATCCCTGAGCTGCCTGAAGCTGCTCATCGTTCTTTAAACTGTAAGCTGTCTTAAGTTCATAACCGTTAGCTGCAGAGAAAACAGCTTCCATGTCCTTAACGTTAGCTTCACGGTAACCTGATTCTGAAGGAGGGTTGTTTACAACACCAACCTTGATAGGTCCCTTTGATCCGCCTGAAGAACCTGTTCCGCCTCCTGTTGTACAAGCTGAGAATAAAAGCGTTGTAACAAGTGAAGCAATGAGAAGTAACGACCCAAATTTTTTCTTTGTCATCTTATTTTTTCCTCCTTATAATTTGTCGCACCGCGACTGTTTAACTGAATGATAGAGCATAAAAAAAAGAAGGTAAATCAAGCATCATACCGACTTGGTTGAATATAATCCTGATTTGCCTTCACTTTTTTAAAAACAGTTAAAAATTATTTTATTCCGGTTGATTTTGATACTGCGAACGATAATCCGACGGCGTCATTCCGACATTTTTCTTAAAGATATAACTGAAATAATGAGAATCGTTGTATCCTATCTCCGTTGCTATCTGAGAACTTTTAAGATTGCTAGTCTTTAATAGTTCTTTAGCTTTGCTTAGTCTTAAATATATAAGATATTCCGTAAACGACTGACCGGTTGTCTGGCTAAAAACGGTAGAAAATCTGCTCTTACTCATATTAACCGCTTTTGCGACATCCTGAAGCATCAGGTTCGCATTGGAATAATTTTGTGACATGTACAATTTGGCTTCGCTTATAACCGAAGGCACTTTTTCATCGGAAACCTCGCCCATTTCCCTGACTCCTAAAATAACCGCACGCTCGTCCTTTCTTTCTGCAAGAAGGTGTCTTATATGCCTTGCGGTTTTAAAGCTCTGGAAAATTTTCTCGGGATTGTCTACTATTTCTCCTATGCCCACACGGATTTCCTTACACTCGGATCTTTCGAGTTCCTGTGATAAAGATGTGGCAACAGCGTATGCTCTCTCTTCCGCATCTTCTGCGGTATCTCCTAAAACAAGCAGTCTGGTACCTGTACGGCTTGCGGATGCATTAACTATTCCGCCGCTGCTTTCCGCTAAAAGAGCAGCCGCTTCCTGGCCTGTACCCGTAGGTGAAAAAGCCGCGTCAATAACAACGTAAAAATGAGCAGGCACGGGACATCCCATGCTGCGAAGCTGTTTCAAAACATTATGTGCATCCTCTAATGCGGTTTCATCGGAGAAAAGAGAACCAATGAGCTTTTCTTTTAGGAACTTGCCGCCGTCTTCCATTCTTGCACGGAGACTTGCAGCATGTTCGAGTGTTTTTCTTTCTTCTTTTAACTGTGCGCTTACCTTGTCAAGCGCTTCTCTTAAATCTGCGGAGTTAATCGGTTTTAAAAGATATTCTCTTACGCCGAGCTTGATGCACTGTCTTGCATATTCAAATTCATCGTAACCGCTTAAAACTATAATGCCTATCCAGGGCATCTGGCTCTTTAATTCCCTGCAGAGTTCCAGGCCGTCCATAAAAGGCATTTTAATATCTGTTATAACTATATCGGGGTTGGTGTCGCGAATAATAGGAAGCGCCATCTCTCCGTCAGGTGCTTCTCCGACAAGCGAATAAGGAGTATCTTCCCACGGGAAAGATTCTCTTATTCCTTCTCTTATTACTATTTCATCATCAACCAGAAATACTTTCATGTTCCGATATCTCCTCTTTCGTTCTGAAAGGTACCTTGAAACTTACCTTCGTACCTTCCGAATTACTTTCTATCATAAGTCCGTCTGCCTGGTTATAGTACAGACGAATTCTCATATTTACGTTTACGAGGCCGAAACCGCCTCCGCCACCCTCACTGACGGAAGGCTGGCCTTTTTTCATTCTTTCGTTTAAAGCTTCAAGCTGTTCAGCGGTCATTCCCGAACCTGTATCGGAAACGGAAAAGCATAAATATCCGTCTTCTGCTTTTCCCTCAACCTTAATCATACCGCCGCCACGTTTGATTTTAATTCCGTGGTAAAGCGCATTTTCGATTAAAGGCTGAAGCATCAGCTTGAGCATATAATATTCACCGATTTCATCGGGAATATCGATTTCATATTTCATAATATCGCGGTATCTTGTCTGCTGAATCTTAAGATAACCTTCGATATGTTTCTTCTCCTGACTGATGGGAATCCAGTCGGCACCTGATGAAAGGCTGATTCTGAAGAAGTCGCTAAGCGCACTTGTAAGCTGGATAACTTCATCTTTTTCGCCTGCCTCTGCTTTCCATACAATAGCATCAAGCGTATTGTAAAGGAAATGCGGATTTATCTGTGCCTGGAGAGTTCTGAGCTCTGCCTTTCTTAACCTTTTGGCATCAAGCTCACTCTTTTTCATCATGGCTTCCAGATCGTCGGCCATGGAGTTAACCTGCCTGGTAAGGTTTCTAAGCTCTGTAACATCCGTGTCGGGAAGTCTCGCATCAAGAGTACCTTCTGCCAAAAGAGCCGTTACTTTTTCAAGTTCTTCGATGGGCTGTCTGACAAAGGATGCAGTCTTTTTCATCGATCTGTTTCTAAACCATATTGCAAGAATAACAATGATTACTTCGGCAACGGCAGTAATAATGATAACCCATAAAAGACTGATACTCATCTTGGCAGATGATTCGATTTCTTTGGCTACATATTCGTTTAACATACTGTCGACGAGCGCAGCAACGTCTCTGACTTCAACTAACACCGCTTCGTTTTCAACAACCGGAACCTGCTTGTCGATATTGTCTCTTATGATATCGACATAATTTTCCAGCGTTTCCATGGTACGGCCTGCGACCATCAAAGAAAGACGGTTCTCCTCGCTTGTTTCCTCGGAAATTCTTTCTACCGTATCTTCAACATCATGCATCATGACATAGATTTTGCTCTCCGCAAAAGTCTCACGTCCGCTTATAATGTTCCACGCAGCTCCGGGAATGTCTTCCGCAACAACGGTTTTAAGACCTGCAATTGTTTCCATTCTCTGAATGGAGCTGTGATATTTATACGCGTAAAAAAGCATCAGCAAAAGGCTGATAATAATGGGGAACACAAGCATGAGAACGATTCTGTGTGAAAGATCGTTTATTCTCCCAAGTATGCTTTTTTCTTTTCCTGCTCTTTTCATCAATATCCTCTGTCGGGAATCTTTGAGGTATCCTGCTCATCGGAGAAAACCTGCTCCACAGGATGGATAACTTCGTTAACTTCTTCGCCTGCTTTAAGCTTAATCGCGGTCTCCATTACTTCTTTGCCAAGCTTGGGAGTACATTCAACAACGCAGTTGATTCTGCCTTCTTTTAAAACGTCGATGGCTTCCTGTCCGCCGTCGATTGAGATAATGATTATATCTTTGCCGGGAGCAAAGCCTGCCTTTTCAATCTCAGGCAGTGCGCCGAGTGTCATTTCGTCGTTGTGAGAATAAATAACATCAATACTGTCTCCGTATGTATCGAGTAAGTATCTCATACACTCTGCACCGCGGCTCTTTAAGAAGTCTCCGTCTATGCTTTCAAGAATCGTCATTCTGCTGTCGTTTGCAATTGCATCCGCAAAGCCTGCCTGACGCTGTCTCATGGGAGTGGAGTTTTCCGTACCCGTAATCTCAACGATATTTACATGCTCAAGTCCGAGGCTGTCGGCTTTTCTTATAAGGTACTCACCCGCCATCACGCCTTCGTTATAAAAGTCTGCGCCGATAAGACATGTGGTAAGACCTTCCTTCTGAGTGCTTATGTCTCTGTCCACAAGGATAACCGGAATTCCTGCGTCCTTTGCTTCAGTAAGCACATTGTCCCAGCCCTCTTCGACTATGGGCGAGAAAGCAATAACATCAACCTTGTATGCAATAAATCTTCTGATGGCGGCAATCTGATTTTCCTGCTTCTGATTGGCATTTTCAAACATCAGATTAACGCCGTAATTTTGTGCCTGATCTTCTATATCTTTCGTATTGCCGATTCTCCATGCACTCTCGGAACCAATCTGCGAAAAGCCTAAAATAAGACTCGAATCACTTTCCTGATTAGAGCCTTTGGTGCAGCCCGCAAACATCATAAAAGACAAAATCAGGCCCAATGCCGTGCATAATATTCTTTTTAATAACCCTTTTTTTACAGTTCCCATATCATTCATCCTCTTAAAAGCGGAATTCATTTTTCACATAAAAGTATATATTGAAAAGGTTTATTTGTCTTTAATAACTTTTTTAAACGGCATAAGCATTCCTTCGGTCATCTTGCCGTTCATTTTCTTTTTTATTTTAGGATTTCTCATCATACCGCCGACTAAATACATTGCAAGCATTGCACCTTTTTTCTTCTGCGGGAAATCATAAAATTTATGTTTCTTATAAAACTTGTGATCCTCTCTCATAAGGCCCTGCATCTGCCAGATAAGGTCTCTGAATATCTTCATGCCGCCGACACCGTAGAAGTTCTTCGGAGGAAGATATTTTTTATCAATGATATAGCAGAGCGACTCTGCGAGCTTGTCTATCTCTTTGTCGGGATTGTACTGATTGCTGGCAACTCCTGCCAAAGTATTGCCACCGACCTGCGCTCTTGCTTCCATTAAAAGGCGAAGATTCTCTTCCGCATCAATATTACCGTCAACAAGATATCCGACAGGTTTTCCCATCGTAACGGTACGATGTCCGTTGCAGAACTGTCTGTCGTCAAACATCTTAAAACGGTAGCCCATGCTGTGATCTTTTATGGTATATGCGTAAACCGTAGCATCTGCGGTCTGAATGTTATCTCTTAAAAATGAATCAAATCCGTCCTTGTAAATGCATTTGCCGTCTGCCGCACAGTTAAAGCATCCTAAGCATCCGCCCGTAAAAGGAAACTCCGCGATATTAACAATTTCGGTCTCGCAGGGAAGAACGTTTTTAAGTCTTTCGCACATATTTTCAAGACGGTTGTCGGTTGAATTGGAATAGTCTGCAACTATTACGATTCTTTTAGGAGCTTTTGCATCTATCATCTTTCCGACAGGATTTGTTTTCTTTAATTTCACAGGCTTCTTAACCTGAGGCAAGTCTTGCGAAAAGCCTTTTTTGATATTCCATAAAACAAACTCAAAGTAAGACAGCGCTTCTTTCTGACCCTTGTCATGAAGCAGATCTTCCATATCGGCAGAAAGTCCGCGGATTACCTTAAAGCCCATATCCGCACAGTTTTCCTCTATGAAGTTATGAGCCGTAATATCATAAAAGTGAAGCGACGTGCTAACCTGAGTAGCATATTTGCTCGTAAAATCAATGCCGCTTTCCTTCATCAGTTCAATAAAATGATGAAGCTGCGAAGGCACCAGAAATGTGTAAACGGGATAACAGAAAATAACCAGATCCGCAGCCTTTAAAGGTGCTGTCCAGAAATCTTTGTCTGTTTCCATTTTTCTTATCTGCTGGCCCACATGGAGCACTTTGTATTTATGGTCGGGAAAATGTTTTTTGATATAACGAAGCGTGCATAAAGTGATACTGTTTTTGCCGGTCGGCGAACCGTTAACAATGAGAATATTCATAACCCTCTCCCCTCAAAAAAGAAAAATAAAAATACCAGGCACCCGCAGGCGCCCGGTATGAAAATCAAAAATAATTACAGTTCTCTGTTTCTTTCAACGCATGCTTCCACAGCATCCATAACAACGCCTCTGAAGCCGCCTTCTTCAAGAACCTGTACTGCAGCGATTGTTGTACCTGCAGGTGAGCATACCATATCCTTTAATTCGCCGGGATGTTTGCCGGTCTCAAGCATCAAAGCAGCACTGCCCTTAACTGCACTTGCAGCAAATTCGTAAGCCTTGTCTCTTGTAAGACCTGCTGCCACGCCCGCGTCAGCCATAGCTTCGATAAACATGAATACATATGCGGGAGCACTTCCGCTGATACCGACAACCGCATCCATCTGGCTCTCTGTAACTTCAATTGCTTTGCCACATGCAGAAAGAATACTGATAGCAGTCTTCTTATCTTCTTCGCTTACGTTTTTATTTGCACATACGCCTGTACATCCTTCACCGATAAGTGCGGGAGTATTGGGCATACATCTTACTATCTTTTTATCGGAACCGATATTCTCTTCAAGCCATGCGATGGTCTTGCCTGCTGCGATTGAAATAACAAGTGTGTCATTATTCCATGAATCTTTTATATCTGCAAGCATGCTGCCCATGAACTGGGGCTTAACCGCAAGAAGAACCACATCCGAGTTAGCAAGAACTTCTTTGTTATCAGAAGCAGTCTTGATTCCGTACTTTTCGGATGCTTTATTTTTCATATTATCGTTTACATCAAAACCGATAATGTTTTCTTTGGAAACAATTCCTTTGGAAACGATTCCTCCTAAAATGGCACCGCCCATGTTTCCGAGTCCGATAATTCCGATACGCATTTTTTTATCTCCTTTATATCACGGAGTCAGGCACCCTGCGGGAGCCAGACACCTTTTCATTTACAAATTATAATAATATAAACCTCATTCTTCAAGAACGGCTTTACCATTTGGTTATACCATCCTTCCATGCAGCAACAAGAATGTCCTCAATTTCACCAAAAGCCTTCATTCCGTCTTCAGGCATATTGTCCGAAGTAATTCTGTAAAATTCTCCGTCCACGGTAAACCTTACAACATACATTTTACCGGTCATTCCGCTTACATCTTTCCACTTGGTCATTTTGTATTTTTTGACCGCTTTCATGCAATCATCCAATACAGTTGCGGGTACAAGGCGCGCGAATGAATGTTCGGGACCTCCGTCGTCCTTCGTGTATCTTACCATAATCAGGTATCCGCTGTAATCACTGGTGTAAAGCACATATTCTTCCGAATCGTTACCGCCGACAGTTGCCACAACAGCTTCGTAATAATCGAATACGATATTGTCTCCGACAGCACTGTTTAAAAGATCTTCCTCGGTAAACTCAATCTGCGAAAGATCTGCCAAAGGCTCATTGTTTTCTTTTGCGGGCTTTTCGCATCCAAACAAAGATATCATCATTATCACCCCAAGAATAATTCCAGATAATTTACAAACAGATTTCATAAAAACTCCCGGTTAGCATTTCCCTATTCATACATTCATATCTTATCACAATACGAGACAAAATTGAATTTAAATTAATTCCAATGAAACCTTAAAAGCAATCATTCTCTCGGTTTCACTTGAATCAAACTTAATCACATAAGCCTGCATTTCCTGATCTATGGAAATAATGCTTCCTTCTCCTAAAATCATATGTTTAACCCTGCTGCCCTCGGGTAACAGATCACTCTTGTCTTTTATGAGAAGCTTATCGCTTAATTCGACATATTCTTTTGTTTCTTTTATGAGTGCATCGTTGGGCTCGTTTATGTATTCGAGGTACTGTTTTTCAATATCGAATAAAAATCTTGAAGGGAAGCGCGGCGAGCCGTCGAAGTTTCTGCCGTTGGCTTCGGTTAAGAATAGTCTGTCTTTTGCACGGGTGATTGCAACGAACGCAAGACGTCTTTCCTCTTCCATTGCAACCTGCGTGCGGATTTTCTTCGAAGGGAAAATGCCTTCGTTTAAACCGCAGATAAATACATTCTTAAATTCGAGACCTTTGGCCGCATGAATGGTCATAAGTTTAACGCGGTCCTTGGTATCTTCAAGATCGGTATTTGTATAAAGAGCAATGTGCTTTAAGTAACTGTCAAGATTCGTCTCTTCGCCGCAGGTAACTTCATAGTCGTAAACCGACTGCTTTAATTCTGCGAGGTTATCCAGTCTCTCCTGCGCGCCCTCGGTTCTTAACGCTTCCTCGTATCCGCTCAAATCAAGAACCTTGGTTAAAAGTTCGGATATGCTCTTGGTTTCAAAATTCTCGGAAAGCTTATCGATAAGCTCCAGGAATTCTGCGGCTTTTGTGCCTTTGAAAATCGGATTGTCGATGTTTTCTTTAAGCGAGTTAAAAAGAGTCGTCTGATTGTTTTCACTTACTTCCTCAAGGAATTTAATTCGCCTCTCTCCCATGTTTCGCTTCGGTGTATTTATGACGCGCTTGAATGCCAGGTCGTCAGCAGATACAAGCATTCTAAGGTATGAAAGCGCAACCTTTATTTCCACGCGGTCATAAAACTGTACGCCGCTGTAAATGACGTAAGGAATCTGCTTTGTGAATAATGCATTCTCAAGACTCCTTGTCAGGAAATGCGATCTGAAAAGAATCGTCATGTCCTTAAAGTTTTCATTATTCTTTTCTTTTATCTCAACGATTTTCTCAGCTATAAAATCAGCTTCATCATCCGCATTCTTCGCAAAGTATGCTGCGGTATTCGCACCCTCGCCTCTAATTGATACAAGATTTTTCTCTTCTCTGTATTTGTTCTTTGCAATAAGGGAATTTGCAACATCAATCACGCTTTTAACAGAACGGTAATTGTCATTCATCATGATGGTCTTTGTGCCTTTAAACTTTTTGTCAAAGTCCAAAAGATAATGAATATCCGCGCCGCGCCATGTGTAAATAGTCTGGTCGGGATCGCCTACCACGAAGAGGTTTTTATGATAATCCGAGAGTACTTCCATTAAGTCGTACTGCGGCTTGTCGATATCCTGAAACTCATCGATCATAATGTACATGAGTCTCTTCTGCCATTTTAAGCGGGATTCTTCGTTTACCTTGAATGTGTAAAGCGTAAAGATAATAAGATCGTTGTAATCGAGGCCGAAACATTTCTTTTCCTGATAGAGATAACCGTAAAAGATAATGTCCTTAGGCGTAATTGCGGAATCGTACTTTTCTTTTAGAGTCTCTAAAGACATATCAAACATGTCGATGTAATAGTCAGGGCGCTCGAAGAGTTTTAGCATTTCAATCATATCGCGCGCCTTTGAGAAAGTCATATCGCGAAGAGAAAGATTTCTTTCCTCGTAAATGACAGAAAGCATGGCATCGATATCTGAATTGTCCAAAACAAGAAAAGACTTCGGGTAATTAAACACGAAGCTTTCTTCTTTTAGCACGTTCGCACAGAAACCGTGGAAGGTATTGATGTACCCTGTGTCTCTGTCGCCCGTGAGCATATGTATACGCTGCCTCATTTCGTTGGCAGCCTTGTTTGTAAAAGTCACGCAAAGAATATTGCCGGCCGGAATGCCGACTTCATTTACAAGATATGCAAATCTGTGCGTAAGCGTTCTCGTCTTACCGCTGCCCGCACCCGCTATTACGCGCACATATCCTTCGGTGGTTGTAACCGCTTCTTTTTGAGAAGAATTTAATTTATCCAGTATCTGCTCTGCCATATGATATACCTTTTTTAACCCTGATAGATGCATTATATCATAAAGCGAACAAACTTTCGAGTATTATTTTAGTTTTTTAAGAATTCTTTCCATCCGCTCGTTCTTTACATGCCACACGTTTGTTAGTGGCCACGGAAGGTCGAGAATATACTGTCTGTCTTCGGGTGATAAAACTTCAAGAGATTTCTCAAATGCGTCCTTGTTTTGATAAATGCGCTTACCGAAATCTATCTCAACATATTCCTTTAATTCCGTATCCTCCGTGACAACCTGCTTAAAAGAAGTTCTGCCGAGACTGTCCTGCACTTTTTCATAAGTCACACGCTTTTTTGGTTCGGCCGAAGGTGCATCAAGCAGTATCACACCCGTGTCGATAAAATGTTTCCATACCGTGTCGCGGATTCTTTCAACAGGGGTGGGAAAATCGAGTCTTTTATGAATTTCACTTACGGAATACCCTTTATCCGCCAGGGTGCGAATCGCATCGCCCGAGGCAAAATCAATCGTAAAATCTGCAAGAGCTTTTTTAAAAATTTTATCGCTCATAAAATCACCAGACGGTTATCGCAACTTTATCCGAACTTTTTGTATAATAAATGGTACCTGATGCTGTTTTACATTTATACAAATCTTCGTCGATGCCTTCCTCAGGATCATATCCGATATGAATCATATCGGGCGAAGGATGTTTTTTGACTATGGTGAGGCCCCTTATGTCTATGCCGTCATGCTGGAATGTTTCCATTCTGAATGTTCCGCCCGTAATATAAAGAGTACCGGTTAAGGTCAAATGTCCGCCCTTTCCGACACTTATGGCATCATAATCCATATTGGGAAGCGTGCATTCACCGATATCCATCGTAACATCGGTACAGATGTAATACCGATTGTTCGAGGTCTGTCCGGTCATGCTGTGGTATTCTCCGTTTTCAAAAACCTGTTCAAGAACCTTTATCTCTTTTTCATTACGTGCATCATAATCATCTGCGGGCCCAGCCACTCTTAAACATATTTCGTCCGGTTTTGTCTCATATACACAGTAAGGATCAAATATGGAATATGTTTTCTCACTTCTTTCCACGCGGTCACCCCTTACAAATAATTCGGGAATAATGATATTACCTTCGGGTGTACCGAAAATGCGCACTATATCAACGCATGAATTCTGAGTATTCCAGTAAGCCTGCTCTTCGGTTTCTTCCGGTCTCGGTCCGCCGGGTTTGAGGGTTTTGGCAGATTCCATATCGACATTAAGCCCTGACAAATCAACGCTTCCTGCATTTTGCAAAGTCAACGGCTGAACATTTTCTGTGTCAACAACGAAATTTCCCGCTATGGTTATCTTTTGACCGTTGCAGTCAAGCGTGATATCTTTATACTGAGAGGAACTATTAAGCGACAGCGTTAAATCCTTTGTAATCTTTATAGAACGTACGCCCTCGATGCCTCGTTCACGCATAAAATTCATAACAGAATCCAAATCAGACTGGCTCGCACAAATCCATTCATCCGTTTCCTTGTTATAATTCGGATGGTCTTCTTCCGAAGGGCGGCCTTCATCTCCGGGAACATCTTCATGATGTGCAGATTCCGTGAATACCATTCCTTCAGGTATCGAATATTTAACTTCGCCTGTTTTGTTTCTCTCTTCCAAAGCCGCATTTGCTCCGTCGATGGCTCTCTGAAGCATTTCGCTGCCTTCTTCGTCGCTTAAATTATTTACAATAAGAGCAACCTGCATATCCTCATTCTCCGTATCTATCGAAAAATCATCAATCGACATTCGGAAAATCTCTCTCGTCGCTTCAAAGCAGTCCCCCTCCAGTATGGCGGCGTGCTCTGCCACTTTCATGGCCTCATTGTTTTTCATTTCATATGTAATCATTCCGCCTCTGTCGTTAAGATATATAACAAACTCGGCCCTAATTTTTAAATAAATCGCATAACCGTACTGCTCCGGCACTTCAGGAACTCCCGGCATCGCAGCATAATTAATCTCACCGTCTCCGTCGAGAGGGTGTTCATCAGGTTGTTCGTTCTGTTTGCAGGAACAGCCTGAAAACAAAAGAACCGTCAGCATATTGAGTGCCAGGAAAACACGTATTAAATTTTGAATATTACTTTTCTTTTTCATGTGCTCTCCTGAATCTGAAAAGCTCAAAGGCTCCTAAAAGAAGGCAACCGACTCCGTAACAAAGAATATCTTTTAAGTCAAATACACCGCCTATAAGCACTCGGAAAAATCTGCTGCCTCCAAGGCCGAGTAAATCCACGATGTGGAAGTACTGCAAAACTTCAACCATTACCGCGAAGAGAAAAACATACAATGGTAAAAGATATACTTTTTCGGGAATAATAATTCTTACAAAACAGTACACTACGACAACTACAATCACATCGCCAATGTACGGGCGAACGAAATTGTCGTGCACAAAAAGTGCAATCAAAACTTCAACTGCAATTAATATAATTGTTGCCAGTGCGAAAATAAGTCGTTTTTTCATTACAAAAATTCTACCACTTCACCGATATACATATCATGCTCGGCATCGCCGTCATAAAATGCTCTTGCCTGTGCATCAAGGATATTTGCGGGCTCAAGTCTCTGCTTGAAGAGTTTTCTGCAGACTAAAGTTACCTCTGCTTCTTCAAAGGTCATGGAATTGTTTACTTCCTTTGCTGTCAATCCCGATGCATTCATCTTATCCATATCTCTGCCGGACTTGGAACCAAGAACAGCAAGAGTTTTCTTATAATCTTCGGGATAAAAACTGATCGTAAAATAATCTTCTCTGTCCATAAAATCATGAGTCAGTCTCGATGTACGAACATAAGTTGTAACCACAGGTTTTCCCCAGAGTGTACCTGCACCGCCCCAGCTAATCGTCATGGTATTAAAACTCTCTTTGTTGCCTGCGGTAAGCAGTGCCCATTTCTTGTCAAACTGACTGAAGATATCTGTTGTAAATTCCATTTTCATTTCCTCCTAATCACTTAATTCATTTTGTATTTTTTCGATTGTTTCCTCAATCGTACTGTCGCGTTCTTCGATAACAATATCCGCATATTTCTCATATAATACACTGCGGTTATCATACATCTCTTCAAGGGTTTCGCCCTGCTTTAAAACAACTCCGCGTTCTTTTATGTTTTTAAGTCTTTTAAAAAGCTCAGCTTTCTCAACTTTAAGATATATTACGGTTCCGTTTTCTTTTAAATGCTCCATGGCTTTTTCGCCGTATACGGCACTTCCGCCCGTCGCAATCACGGTATTGTTTTCATCTACAGAGAGAATCGCTTCTTCCTCTCTTTTCATAAAACCTTCGACGCCTTTTTCTTTTATGATATCTGCTAAAAGAGCATTTTCCCGCTGCTGTATCACAAGATCAGTATCTATGAACTTTTTGCCTAAAACCTTTGCAAGAATTACACCTACGGTACTCTTGCCTGAAGCAGGCATTCCTATCAAAACGATGTTAGTTTTTTCCATAATGTTTTACCTGAAAAATAATATCTCTCAAAATATTATACCACAGAACCAGAAGAACCGTCCCTCTGGTTCGATTTTAAAAAACCCGGAAGCAAATGCTTTCGGGTTTTAGTTAACTAATCATTAATTGAAGCCACAGGCTCGCGGTTTGTAATTATCGTTACGCTTCCGCCGTGGTCGTTGAAATAATCTTCTATGTGAGCAATCTCTTCATTGTAATCATCATATTGTGTCGTACTGATATGATCGATGATAAAAGCATCTCCGCCTTCTGCGTGAATCCTGAAATTATCATCATAAATCATTTCGTAGCCGTACGTTTCACCGTTAATCTCGCACTGAATTACGGTCTTGTAATAGTTCGTATTCGAAGCCGCCTCATATCTTAAAAGAATCAGAGCACCAATGTACAGAAAGCATAAAAGAATAAATCCTACAATAACCGAAGCAATAATGATGATTATTCTCTTTCCGGTCTTTCTTTTACGCAAAGCCTGATTTGCAAGCTGCTCGTTTAATATTGCAAGCTGCTTTGCAATTTCTTCCATTCTCGGGTCGGTTTCTGTCGCGGCTTCATCAATTTTGCTGCCAAGCAGCGTGCTGACGGGGACCTCAAAAAGTTCCGAGAGTGAATTTAGCATTTCGGCATCGGGTACCGATATTCCTTTTTCCCATTTGGAAACGGTCTGTCTTACAACATTTAACTGCTGTGCTAATGTTTCCTGTGAGTAGCCTTTTTGTTTTCTTAAGATTTTAATGTTTTCTCCAAGCATAAGCTTTTCCTCCTGCGTTTTTTTGATAGCTCAATCTTATGGCTAAACACGCCATTGCCACAAGCAACGCATTTTAACATTCCATTATTTCTTAAGAACATTTGCAAATTCGAGCGCTTTTCCCATGTCTCCGTCGACTTTAAGTTTGCCCATGGTGAACGCAAGAACGGGATCGAGTTTTCCGTCAATAAGTTTGTTGAAATCTGTCAGGCTCATTGTAACCGCACAGTTTCTGTCATTATATTCGTAAGGCTCAACATTGATTTTTCCGTCTTTTACTTCCACATAAAAAACGCCGCCCTCTTTGCCGGTCAAATTAACCTGAACCGCAAGAAAGCCTCTGTTAGTTGCATCAACGCCTGATGCAATATTTCTTACCTTTTCAACTACTTCTGTGAATTTCATATCTTTCTCCTTTTAAGGTTATTGTCTTCGTTGTCTGAAAATCTCATACATCATAAGCGATGCGGCTACCGACGCATTTAAACTTTCTACTTCACCGCACATCGGAATAAATGCGGTATTATCACACTTTTCAATCGTGCTTTCCTTAAGCCCGTTTCCTTCATTTCCAACGAAAAAAGCAACCGGCTTTTTATAATCGTATTTATCATATGCTTTGGCTTTTTTATTGAGTGCCAGCGCGTAAGTTTCGATATTTTTTCTCCTAAAAGAATCAAACACCGAATCGATATCGACATAAGCAAATTTCATTCTGAAAACACTGCCCATGGTTGAACGGATTACTTTGGGATTATAAATATCCACGCAGTCCCTTGAAAGTAACAAACCGTTAACACCCGCGCCTTCTGCAGTACGTATAATCGTACCGATATTGCCCGGATCCTGAATGTTTTCAAGCACAGCTATTATAGGATTTTCGTCGGATAAAATATCTTCGACTGAAGATTCGCGAATTTTAATTACGGATAAGATTCCCTGAGGGGTAACCGTATCCGTAACCTTCTTAAAGACCGGTTCGGATAAAACTTCATATCCCGTCCGCTCTAATTTCTTTTTTGTTTCTGTATCAAAAGAATCGTAAGCACCTTCTTTTATATATACTTCGAGCACATCGCCCTTGGGTGCTTCGTTAAACATCTTGATGCCTTCGGCTACAAATTTGTCCTCAGAACGTCTGAATTTAGATTTTTGCATCAAGTTATCTATATATTTTATTCTGCCGTTACTTGCAGATGTTATCAAGTCTGTGTCCTCCGGAACTTGGAGATGTGTCCCCAAGTGGTAAAAAAAGCCAAAATAGAACCGTCCCCAAATGGTCGTTTTACATCGAAAGCATTTTGCTTACTCTGTATTCATATTCGGAAATTTCTTTCTGCATTGCGAGTGCTTCGTCGATATCGAAGTCCACGAACTCGCCCTTGCTGTGAGCAACCACTCTGTTGGTCTTGCCTTCGCAGAGAATTTCTGCTGCGTATGAACCCATAATGGATGCATAGAATCTGTCCTTACATGTGGGTGAACCGCCACGCTGCATGTATCCTAAAATAGTCGCTCTGGTTTCAATACCTGTTGCGGCTTCGATTCTTCTTGCCATACTGGTTGAATGACCGATACCTTCGGCATTGATAATGATATGATGTCTCTTACCCTTTTTTCTGTTCTGGATAATGTTGTTAATTATGGTCTGTTCGTTGTAATCGTATTTTTCGGGAATAAGAATATCCTCTGCGCCGTTTGCAATACCGCACCAGAGTGCAATATATCCTGCGTTTCTGCCCATAACTTCGATGATACTGCATCTCTCATGTGATGACGAAGTATCTCTTACTTTATCAATGGCTTCCATTGCAGTATTGATAGCCGTATCAAAACCGATTGTATAATCCGTACATGCGATATCAAGGTCGATTGTTCCGGGAATACCGATTGTGTTGATGCCGTGCTTTGAAAGCGCAAGCGCACCTCTGTATGAACCGTCACCGCCGATTACAACCACACCGTCGATATTGTGCTTTTTACAAACTTCAGCACCCTTAGCCTGGCCTTCTTCGGTCATAAATTCAGAACATCTTGCGGTTCCTAAAATCGTACCGCCTTCGTCGATAATATCGGACACACTGCTTCTGTTCATATCAACGATATCTTCAGCCAGAAGTCCCGCATATCCTCTCTTTATACCTTTAACAGCCACACCTTTGCAGATTGCCGTTCTTACCACGCCTCTTATGGCCGCATTCATTCCCGGTGCGTCACCGCCGCTTGTAAGAACACCGATAGTTTTAATCTCAGCCATTTTTATTCCTCCTTGATTATCTGACAACAACCGAACCCACGCCGAGTATTTCCTCAAGTCTTGCTACGAGCTTTTCGTCGGCATATACTCCGAGTTCTCTTTTCGTAATTGTTTTTAATTTATTCTCTTTGATAATGCGGATGTTCACATCATCAATTCCTCTGTGTTCGTTAAGGATATTATTAATCTTTCCCCATAACTCATTATACTTGTCCATATCGTCAAACTTCAACCATAATGTTTTGGGAACTTCCGTAAAAGAAGAGATTTCTTCGGCAATAAGCTTTGAATTTACGTCTTCTTCGGCTGATACCCTGCCTGATACAAACACAAGATTATCTTCAAGCAAATACTCTCTTAATCTCTCGTAAGCCTTCGGGAATACCATGATTTCGACTCTTCCGACCAAATCTTCGAGTTCGAAAATAGCCATGGTTTCTTTTCTCTTGGTGAGTCTGACATTTAAGTTTGTAACAATACCGCCGATTGTAACTTTCTTACCGTCGGGAATTTTGCTGCCCTGAAGTTCTTCAAGATATTCGAATTCATCCGAAGTTGCAGTCACGTTCTTTTTCCAGATATCTTTTACGTCATCAAGAGGATGTCCGGAAATATATACTCCGAGCACTTCCTTCTCCATCTGAAGGATTTCATCCTTGGAAAATTCTTCAACGTTCGGAAGTTTAATTTCCATTGCTTTTCTTTCTTCCGTTCCAAGAATGTCAAAGATGGTCATCTGATTGGAATTAAGTTTTTTGTTCTCTGCAGCAACATCATCCATAATGGCTTCATAAACCTGGATAAACTGCTTTCTGTTGCCTCCCAAGCTGTCGAAAGCGCCTGCTTTTATGAAGTTTTCAATTGCACGCTTGTTGACTTCCTTGGCGCCTATACGGCGTATAAAATCGGAGATGCTTTCATATCTGCCATTCTCTTCTCTCTCCTCAACTATGCGGTCGATTACCTGGCTTCCGACATTCTTGATTGCATGGAGTGAATAAATCAGTTTTCCGTCTTTTACGGTGAAATCATTCATTCCCTCATTGATGTCGGGAGGAAGCACTTCTATACCCATTTCCTTCGCGGAATTGATGTAATATGCCGTCTTAACGGGGTTATCAAGCGAGCAGGTGATAAGCGCTGCCATGTATTCAACGGGATAATAATATTTCATGTATGCCGTCTGGTAAGAAATAACGGCATATACCGCCGAATGGGATTTGTTGAAAGCATATTCGGCGAATTTCTGCATTTCCTTATATATCTGAACAGCTGCGCTCTCAGAAATCTGACGTTTGATACATCCGTCAATGTTGTGTTCTTCGTCTCCGTAAATGAACATTTTTCCGTACTTTTCCATATCAGCGGCTTTTTTCTTTGACATGGCTTTACGTACGTTATCGGAGTCTGACATTGAAAATCCTGCGAGATCTCTTACTATCTGCATTACCTGTTCCTGGTAAATCATACAGCCGTAAGTGGGCTCGAGAATAGGCTTTAATTCTTCGCATAAAAATCTAACGTCTTCGGGATTTTCCTTACACTTAATGTAGTTGTCTATGTACTGCATGGGACCGGGTCTGTAAAGTGCAATACCCGCCATTACGTTTTCAAGGTTCTTAGGCTTAAGTCTCTTCATAAAGCCTCTCATACCGCCGGATTCAAGCTGGAATATACCATCCGTGTCTCCGGTTCCGATGTATTCGTAAACCTTATCATCTTCCATGTTTATTTCTTCAAGTTTTATATCTATGCCTCTTGTGCGTTTAACATTCGCGCAGGCTTTTTCAAGCACGGTCAGGGTTCTTAGACTTAAGAAATCCATCTTAAGAAGTCCGAGAGATTCAAGCGTGGGAGCTTCATACTGTGTAACCAGAACATCGTCGGTTCCTTTTGCAAGAGGAACATATGTCTCAACTTCTTTGGGCGCAATAAGTACACCCGCGGGATGAACGGATGAATGTCTGGGCAGATGTTCAAGCTTCATTGACATGTCTACAACTTTGCGGACATTGTCATCGCTTTCGTACATTTTTTTAAGGTCCTGACTTACTTCAAGCGCAACCGCAAGCGTAACTTCTTTGGTCTCACCGTCATTGATTCTCGCAGGAATAGCCTTGGAAATTCTGTCGCCGATTTCGTAAGGAAGTCCCATAACTCTGGCTACATCACGAACCACACCTTTGGCTTTCAGAGTACCGAAAGTAATGATTCTCGAAACCTTTTCCTCGCCGTATTTATCTATTACGTAATCGATAACTTCGTTTCTTCTTTCATCACCGAAATCGATATCGATATCGGGCATGGTTACACGGCCGGGATTAAGAAATCTTTCAAAAATAAGACCGAATTTAATCGGATCGATATTCGTGATTTTAAGACAGTATGCAACGATACTTCCTGCGCCCGATCCTCTTCCGGGACCGACCATAATATCGTGATCTTTGGCGTATGCAATGAAGTCCATGACTATTAAGAAATAGTCTACAAATCCCATGTTTTCGATGACTGAAAGTTCGTAGTCCAGTCTGGCCTTTGCCGTACCGTCGTCATTCGGATATCTCTTCTTTAAACCTTCCTCGCAGATATATCTTAAGTAACTCTCCGAAGTAAATCCTTCGGGAACTTCGAAATGAGGAAGTTTGGGTGTTTTGTCTTCAAGATTGACATGGCATCTTTCTGCTATAAGCTGAGTATTGTCTATTGCTTCTTCGGCATACGGGAAAAGCTCGCGCATTTCGGCTTCGCTTCGAACATAAAACTGACCGTACTCATACTTCATTCTGTCGGTATCGGTTACTATTTTTCCTGTCTGAAGACATAACAAAAGATCGTGTGCATCTGCATCCGATGCATACGTATAATGAACGTCGTTTGTAGCAACGAGCGGTATGTTTAATTCTTTGGAAAGTCTGTAAATCTCGGGATTAATCTGTCTCTGTTCGGCGATTCCGTGATCCTGAATCTCAAGGAAATAATTGCCTTCTCCAAATATGTCGAGATACTCAAGCGCAACCTTTTTAGCCTCGTCGTAAAGGCCAAGCGTTAAGTTTACCGCTATCTCGCCCTGAAGGCAAGCGGAAAGACAGATAAGACCTTTGGAATATTTTCTTAGAACTTCTTTATCTACTCTGGGCTTGTAATAATATCCGTCCTTAAAGCCTATGGAAACAAGGCGCATCAGATTGTGATACCCCTCATCGTTTTCAGCTAAAAGAAGCAAGTGGAAATACTTATTTTCACCGGCCTCTTTGTTAAATCTTGAGCCCGGAGCCACATAGACTTCACAGCCGATAATCGGAACAATACCCTCTTTTTTCGCCTGATTGTAAAATTCAATACAGCCATACATCGTACCGTGATCAGTGATAGCAGCATGCGTCATGCCGAGTTCTTTGACACGCTTTAAATATTCTTTTATTTTGTTGCTGCCGTCCAAAAGACTGTATTCCGTATGGACGTGAAGATGTGTAAATGCCATTTTTTACCCCATTATCTTACTAAGATAAATTCAAGACTGACATAATAATTTTATCACAATAACCTCGAGTATAAAAGAAATATTACTCAGCTAATATTAATAAAAAAGCCATGGGTAATCACCCACGGCCTTTTTTTGATTATAGTCTGATATCTTCCAGATCGTCTTCTTTATGAACCTTTATGTAGATAATCGCGCCTACAAGAATCATAAGCATTATCGAAGCAAAAAGAATATATGGTAATTTGCTCTCGCCGGTTTTTAACGATTTGGCAGTCGAATTATTACCTCCTGCTCCCTTAATCTGCGTATCGATTGAGGTGACCGTTATATTTGATGTATCTTTATTATCGCTTGAATTCGATGATCCATCCAAATTGGAGCCGGTGTTCGTGTTCTTGCTTGCAGTACTTGTATTGTTTGAAGTGTTTGTATTACTTACAGTTGTGTTGCTTGGATTTGCGTTGCCCGGATTTGTGTTGCCTGGATTTGTGTTGCTCGGATTTGTGTTGTTTGCGCTTGATGTATTAATCTTTACAAGATGCTCACTCTTTTGTCCAAGACTTACATTAACAGTGCTTTCCTTACCTACTGTTACGGTAGCACCATCCGGTACGCTGACGATTTTAATATTATATTCTCCGACAGGTGAAAGATAAACATCATTTCCTTTTTTATCCTTAACAGTTTTTATATAATCTTTTACTTCACCGTCTGCATCGGTTACATATGTTTTCTTGCTTCCGTCAGGTTCTGTTACCTCAAGGCTCACACCCTTTACAGCTTTGCCTGTTTCTTCGTCCACTACTTTTATAAGTAATGCTCCGCCTTCAACCAGAGTAACTTTAGCGATATGTACAGTTTCGTTTCCTTGTGTTACCGAAACCTTTTCGGTTTTTCCTGTCGTGACATTATATCCGTCAGGTACTTCGGTTACCGTTATTTCATAAGTACCTACTGGAGTTTTATATTCACCGGAAGCTGTTTTGGAATACTCTTTAACCTCTCCGTTTTTGTCCGTAGTATAGTACTTGGTACTTCCATCCGGCTGCTTAACGGATACTTTGGCACCCTCTACCGGATTTCCGGTAACTTCATCCTCAACCTTAATTGTTAAACTTCCGGTTTCTTCAACATAGAATTCATATTTTGTTGTATTTCCGTTTGTTACAGCCTTTTTCTGGCTTGCTTCTCCAAATACATGGTAGTTAGCAGGAGCTTCGATTGATACCTTATAATCTTTGGCTTCAAGATCGCTCTTTTCGACCCTTCCTGCTTCACCCGTTGTTCCAAGCTCAACGCCATCTAAAAATACTTTTACTCCTTCTACAAGGTCTGTTGTACCTTTCTTGTATACAATTACCTCGATAGCACCTTTTTCAGGTGTGACTGTCTCTTTTTCAACATAGAAGATATATGTTGTAGTATTACCGTTTGTTACGGTATCAGTCTTACTTGATTCTCCCGATACTTTGTAATTATCGGGGGCAACAACAGATACCGTATA
>JAEEGH010007932.1_pt1 | contig 25309 bp, 24 predicted proteins | sample 9134181 | NCBI WGS metagenome assembly JAEEGH01 (sample SAMN16246544, study PRJNA631951) | gut metagenome | biome: gut microbiome; feature: rumen; material: DP-attached | host: Bos | place: Iran: Karaj | collected 2018-10
ACCCTTACATTCAGGATGTGCCAGTACCAATGCCTGTGGATGGGCCTCTTTCAGTTTCAGTATCTCAGGTACGGAGAAACGCTCATGCACATGACAACCACCATTCCACAGCAACATCTCTCTGCCTGTAATGCTGTTGATATACGAACCAAGGTTATAGTCAGGACCAAATATCAGCTTGGCATCCTGTGGGAAGGTATCCACTATCTTCTTGGCATTTCCGCTGGTCACTACCACATCGGTCAATGCCTTTACGGCAGCCGTAGTATTCACATAGCTGATGACCTCATAGCCAGGATGTTCCTCTTTAAACTTCTTCAGGTCCTCTGCCTTACAGGAGTCAGCCAATGAACAGCCGGCATTCAGGTCAGGACACAGCACCAGCTTGTCAGGAGACAATATCTTACACGTCTCAGCCATGAAGTGAACACCACACATCACGATAATCTTCGCATCTGTATTGGCTGCTTTTCTTGCCAATGCCAGAGAATCGCCAATGAAGTCAGCACAATCCTGTATCTCACCATGCGTGTAGTAATGTGCCAGGATAATGGCATTCTTTTCTTCACACATTCTGCGAATCTCTGCTTTCAGATCTGTTCCCTCTGGAGCCGGCTCATTGATGAAACCCTGCTCCGTCCACTGCTTTTTCAACTCCATATATTCATTATTTTTTCTTTTTTCTTTCTTTTTAAAATAGAAATGAGTAGTATGAATGGGTGTTGATACGTTGAAAACTTTTTACATTTTTTCTTGCATCGTAACTTATCAACCCGTGGTTTTTACTTGTCCACCCTGCGTGTTTATACTTATCGACTGATTTTTAGCAGTCTAAGTTATTTATCCACATTTCTCAATTCTGGTGCAAATATACTAAGTTTATATATTTTTCCCATCATTTTTCGTGGAAAACTTATGCAAAACCCCATAATAACCCTGTTTATATCCCTTCTCCCAACCCCTAATTTGGTATTTCGTGAATAAATCCACGAGTTATTCACGCACTTATGCACACAGTTATCCACAATAAAGTTACCGACTCTTTTCTTATATATTAAAAAACTCCCCGTCAGTCTTTCTCTGACAGGGAATCCGTAGGTAAGCCTCCCCCTTCGGGGAGGTGTGGTGGGGCTGTTAAGGTTCTGGTTCAGGGTCCTCCTCAACAATCGGGTTGCTGATAGGAGTCTTCTTGTAGATGGGACCGTACTTCTTCTGGGCATCCTTGTAGCCAGTGATCTCAATCTCGTCACCCCATACCAGGGAGCACTTCTCCTTGAAGACCTTGCTGGTGATGTTGTCAAGGTCACTTCCTTCAGCCTGGAAACGGATGCGGATACCCTCCACCTGGGTCTCAGGACTCATGTTCTTGGCAGCCTCAATGCTCTCCAGTCCACCGTTCTTGTTGTCAGCGGTGGGGTAGAAGGTTCCCAGACCGTCCAGCTTCACGGGCACACCCTGTGAGAGCAGCTCAGGCACACACTGACAGAGCTTACAGAGCACACCCTCAATCACATCGCGGGTGAAAATGCTGCCGTGGTCAGCAATGTGCTTGGCCAGACCCTTCAGACTCAGGGTTCTCTTTCGTTCCAGCTCAGCATAGTACTTGCCGAACTGGTCACTCTTCTCGTTGTTGTTCTTTCGAAGGTTAACCTTCAGTTCAATACTGTTTACTGTACTCATAGTGCAATTAGATTTAAAAATTTAACAAAAGGGTTGATTAACTCAGTTCTTCCTTGGGACTTTGCCCCGTCCTTTGAGTCAGATACCCCCGGGCTTTCACATGGATAGGCCGGCACTTTCAAGTGGATACCTCGGGGCTTTCTCAGCAGGGCTCCCATCCCTTATACATTTGCAAAATTACAAAAAATATTTGAAACCACCAAATATTTAAGCAATTATTTTACAGGAAATTGAGTGTAGTTTGTTAAAGTGTTTTCTTGAATGGCGAAAGTGGAAAAGTCGATACTGGACATCAATGAGAAATCAGGGAGTCAGGAGGAAAGATAATCAGTATTTCTTCATCTTATTATTATTTATATAGCACAATTTACTGTCAGCTGTAACTCTCGTTTTTCTGTTCCCGTCCACCTTCGCTTTGTCTATTTGACGTGTTTTTCAAAAAAAAACGAAAAATGTTTGGTGGGTTCCAAAATTTAAGTTATTTTTGCATCCGTTTTAACATTGTGCATTTATAATGTATTATATATAAATTAATTTATATGATGGTTTTAAAGAGAAAAGTAACTATTAACAAAATCAGGCGTTCGGAAGAATATCCTGTTGATGTGAAAAGAATGCTAAATTCTTGTTGTTTTTTTATGATGGGTAGTATTGATGCTATATCAGTTGATCAAAAGAATATAGCGGATTATAAAAATGCAAGAAAAGAATTTGATAAGGATAAACAAAATAATCCTGAAAAACCTTTGTTGTTTTTGGGGACAAATCCTTATACTTTACTTGATATCTATACGCCAATAGACCATTTCCCCTCGTCATGTCATGATGATGATTTTGTTAAAGAAGCTTTGATATTTCTACAGGCAAATAAATTAATATCAAGAGATGTTCAAGAAGATCAGTGGCTCTACATCATGGGGCATGGACGTGAAAGGCCAGAAAAACTAAATAAATTGAAGTGGTTAGGGACAAAAGAGAACTTGAGACTTTTTTTGACTCTTTGGTATGAGAGAGAGCTTAATAATAAGTATATTAAGTTAAAGGATATATGTAAACATGTGCCATTATGCTTTCTTGACAAAAACGAAAATCCCATGTGTCTTGCCAAAAAAAGGAAAGAACTGAGCGGAAATTCTGATTTAATAGAAAAATTCTTCCGACCCAACTAGAATAACTCATAGATTGTTTATCTACTACAATTCATCATTTTCTCCGACCATTTCCGACCTGGATTTGGTCGGTTTTTTTGTATAAAGTATTTTGGTACAATAAGTTATAAAGATTACCTTTGCGTCGCAAATCAGTGATAAAGCTGAAAGCGATGCTTCTTTTTTCTATGGTACCTTGTTCATGAACGGGAAAGTTGATGTTTGCTGATGCGAAAACTGAGATATATTATTAGTATAATTTTATAAGAAAAAGTGTTATGGTAACATTTCAAAAAAACTATTTCGATCCCATGCTCCCTCTCATTGAGGGGGCAATGGAAGCAGCCATGAAGGTGGCAGACGTGAAGGTCAAAGAGTACCGCAAGGTACTCAACGACCTTGAATCTAACAACTGGGGAAAGTACATACAGTCCCCAGAGTTCAAAAGGTGGAAGAAGACAGAGCTTAAACGCAACCCCCGTCTGATCAGTGAGCCTGAGAAGCTTGTCAGGGCTTGGGCTGCAAGCATTAAGACCAGTCTTCCTGCCTATTGTTTCTCAGCTTTCTTTGATGAGAGCATAGGTAATAAAAGCTACAACAAGGGAAAGAAGGCTTGCTGGCGTGAACAGCAGTATGCCCACCTGACAGGTCTGGTAGTTTGTGACTTTGACCATGTGACTGACCCACACCTTATATATAATAGGTGGCAGCAGTCGGTTGACTTCAACAAGGAGGGCATCATGTCCGTCTTTATCACCCCGTCAGGCCAAGGGCTGAAGGTAGTCTTCAAAGCCCGTATGGAGTGGGGAAACCTGATAGACAACCAGTACAGCATGGCTGAACTGCTGGGTCTGGAGGCCAAGATAGACAGCAGTTGCAAGGATGCTTCACGCATTGCCTTCACCTCGACCACCACAGACCTCCTTTATCTTGACAAGGAGCTTTTCACCTACAGCAACGAAGAGTATGAGCATCGTTATGGGCAGGACTACCGTGAGGGTAAGACTGCCCCCACTATGCCCAGATGGTTGCAGAAGGAGGGTAGGGTGTCCACAGCCCCTACTACTGCCAAGCAGCCAGCGACATCCAGCGTTGATGCCCAGCAGTTGGCCAATCAGCTGTATCGTGAGAAGTATTCTTACGCTAACATCACCCAGCATCTGGTGGAAGTAATCGGTGTGCCTGCCATTGGTGATCGTCATGCCACTATGATGAAGGTTGGCAGAATACTCTCCCTGATTACAGACAACGACCCTGCTCTTCTTACGCAGATTGTCTCTGAGATACCGTTTGTGAAGGACATCATTGCTGAACGCAATGAGGATGTTGCCCGCCACATGCAGTACATCTGTGACCATCCCTCATATTTCCGTACTCCCAAGGAGCTGCAAAAGGCTCTGAGAATGTCAGGTGTCGTGGAACGTTTGGATGATAAAGTTGTTGACCCTATGGCCATCCTACCGGTTGACAGGTGGTGTGACCAGCTAGAGCAGCTTTTTCCGTACTTCCCCTGTCTTCGCGAGGTATGTGAGCCTCATCCCCGTGCTCTCTGGCCTATGCTGTTTTTCGCTTCATCAGCCCTTTTTGGCACTCTGATGACTAGGTGCTGGTACAGGTTTTACGATGACTACTATGAGAAGAAACGCTTGAACTATAACATCAATGGCATCGGCGACCCTGCCAGTAACAAGCGAATCATTGTTCATCTGTATGAAGTACTCACAGAACCCATCAAGAAGTCTGACCAGCCTGGTATTGATGCTGTCAACAGTTACAACAAGACCAAGCGTGAAAGGGAAACTTCCAAGAAGGAACAGGAAAAGTCTGCTCTGGTGAAGCCCACTGGCATCATCCGCATTCACCCTGCCCGTACCAGTAACTCCACGTTCATAGAGGACATGATCAATGCTGTAGAGACCATTGACAATGAACCTTGGCATCTGCATATGCTGACGTTCGATTCAGAATTGGACAATACCATCAGGGCTCAAAAGGGCGGGCAGTGGATTGAGAAACAGACGTTCGAATTAAAAGCCTTTCATAATGAATGGGAGGGACAGGCGTACTCCAACACAAATTCAATTCGTGGTGACTTCCGCGTCTATTGGAACATTGTGACTACAGGCACACCAATAGCCCTGCAGCATAAGGTCAATACCAACACCTTTGCCTCTGGCTTGGCCCTGCGTCTGGCTACCCTGCCCATCCCCTCAACAGGCTTTAAAATGATGCCACTTCATAAGCCTGCTGATGACTCTGGCAACAATGATACCTTACTGCGTGAGTGGGCCTATAAGCTGGATAAGCGACAAGGCGAACTACCTTTGTGGACATTAACAGAACATTGCTGGCAGTGGTGCAGCGACCACATGGAGATGGCTGGGTTCAATCAGGACAAGGCTGACGAGATGCTTATCAAGCGCGTACCCCACTATGGCATGAACGTTTCTGCTCCCTTCATTGACATGCGTCACTGGCAGGAGCGTGAAGAGACAGGCAGTTACCAGATTGATGACATAGACAAGCAGCTCTGCTCGCTGGTACTGGATATTCAGTATCGCAGTCAGCACTACTTCTTCGGGGACTATGCCCGTCAGTACTTTGAGAACCAGTTGAGTGAAGCCTCTGCCCTTGGCAAGCGCCGTACCACTCACTTCACTGACTGCTTCCTACAGTTACCAAACACCTTCACTTTGGAGCAGTTTACTCAAATCTTCAACTATGCCAACCCTCATTCTGCCCAAAAGGCTCTCACCCGTCTGGTCAATGACCATTCCATAGAGCGCCTGAAACGAGGGAACTACCAGAAGAAGGTTGACTCGTTGGAATTCTAAGCTTTCTCGATAGTTTTTACCATAATTGGTTTAATTTGAGTTTATTCTGGGGGCAGGTTGTCGTGATGGCACCCTGCCTTTTTTCTTCATTTTTCTTTGGCGGTTTCATTTTTTATGCTTACCTTTGCCGATGCATCAATGATGATGCACTTAGATTTTGCTCAATCACTTCTCGAACTACCACCTCGGAAAGATAACGAGCATTATTACAAACTCTCATGGAGATGCACCATAGGTGCAGACTTCACCGTAGAGAGTTTGAGGCTGTGGTAGGCCTGAGAAGTGTATGGCGATTGTCTGCACTTTTCTTTTGTAGATGTTAGTGCTGGCATTATTTTGAGTTTTAGTATTAACATTTAAATAGTAAATATTATGAGCAATAAAAATTTATTGAAATTGATGAGCATTGTTTTGGTTGCAATGCTGAGTTTTGGATTTGTTTCTTGTGGTGATGACGATAATGATAGTCAAGAAGCTAAAGTAAAAAAACAATTGGTTGGTGTTTGGTATACGTCTATTAGATATAATCACTGGACTTATATTGAACTAGAACCTAATGGTACTTTACATTTTGGATTGTGGCTTAATGATACCAAAGACAAGATTTTCTATAGTTCACAAGAATACCGAAACAATGCTCATTGGGTTTATAACGAAACCGATCAAACCATTTCCATGTACGCTGACTATGGAGATGAGAATGCATACTCCTTTAAAGTAAATATGTCAGCAGATGGTAATAGCTGGGCAGGTTATACAGACGGTCAATCAAATACTGTATCATTCAAAAGGATTAACTTAAAACCTGAGATCCCATCTAGTAATTAAAAACACAGCAGGGTATCCGGTGTGCACTCTACACAAACATCCCCCGTCATTCCAAAGTTCTCTGGAGTAGCGGGGGAAAAATGTCGAGTAGGGGGAGATATATTACTTTATAACAACCTTCTTCACCGTACCATCACTCATTTTTATGATGTTGATGCCGCTACGAGGTTGTTCTATGGGTTGGCCATCAAGAGTATAGTATTTTATCTTACATTCTAAGTTGTTGATTGCATCAATTGTTGTAGTATAGCTACCATAGATGGTGATGTCGTAGGCAGGCATAGTCGTAGGATGTGAATTCCAACTTATAGGATTTCCATTACTGTCGGTCGCAGGTGGAACGATAGTTGCCCCATATTCCACATCCTCCGTTGCAATCACAGTTTCCTCAACTTTGTAGGTTACTTTGTACTTGTTGATGGTAAACGTTCCTGTTATTGTTACATCATGGGCAGGCATTACCTCTGGTATTTCACTCCAACCACTAAATGTATAACCTTCCTTCATTGGAGGAGTCAATGGCGTTATAACAGAATTGAATTCTACTTCATTTTCATTATAGAGCTCTCCATCCACCTTATAAGTCAGTTTATATTTATTAATGGTGAATGAACCAGTTACCGTCACATCGTGTGCAGGCATCGTGGCAGGAATCTCGCTCCAGCCTGAGAAAGTATAGCCTTCTTGTACAAGGGCAGGCTCGGGAGTGATAGACGTTCCATATTCAACATCATAAGACTTATATTCCTCACCATTCACTTTATAAATTAGCTTATACTTGTTTACTGTCATAGACCCTATAACTGTCACGTCATGGGCTGGCATAACTTCTGGTATCTCACTCCAACCTGAGAAAGTATAACCCTCCCGAATAGGATCTGGTTCTGGTATAATAGTTTGACCTTCACATAAACTATATGACTTATATTCACTACCATCTAAAATATAAGAAAGCACATACTCTGTATCATTAAGCCCAACAATATGTCCGAAACCGCTCCATGGTTCAGTATTCCTATAAGCATTGATAGAGGCGTTAGGCACATGAAGAGTTGCATTCTGGAGGTTGACCATATTAAAAACGGATTCTCCTGTGCTAGGTACAGTATGCGCATAACAGTATACATCTGTCAAACGGGTACAATGTCCCCAAACATAGCTGCCTATGGAGTTGACACTGTTTGGAATTGTCACTTTTCTAATGTTATAACACTCCCAAAAAGCGTAATCCCCAATATAATCTACATAATCTTCAATTATTACTGTCTCTATATAAGTAGATTTAGTTCTCCAAGGTGCACCGTTCATACCATCAACTGCACTAACATAATTGAACATGCTTCCATATCCCGAAATGTTTAGAGTTACTGTATTCGCGTAGAACACCCATGTAACATTTTGACCACAGATACCTTGACTTGCCCATGAAAGCGTTGGGAGATAAAAAAGAACTATTATTAAATAAAGAATCTTCCTATTCATTTTGTTTTTTGATAATAATTTAAGTGCTGACTATACATAAAGAAACGTGAGCAGTTAGTGATGCTTAATGAATGATTGCCTTGACATTCCTATTTCCAATTTTCACAATAGCAAAGGAACCTGCCTGAAGGTTAGTGCTGATAGTGGCAGTTCCTCCCTTGCTGACGGTTGAACCTGCAAGGATACCTGACGAGGTGTAGATGCTTATAGGGGTACCATCGTCAGCTCCCTGAATGGTCAATTTTCCTCCATCTGAATGAATAAGGACAGGTGTGGCAGAGAACTCTATGGCATTGCCAATATCATTCGTAATCGTTGGCTCCTTGTCTATCCAGCAGAGTGTGGCATAAGCAACGTCACTATTCTCCATTCCTGACTTGGTAGCATACACGCTGACGTTATAGGTGACGGTAAGTTGCACCTCATTACCACTACCAGACTTTATGTCAGCATCAGTAATAGAATACTGACAAGTTGCCCCTGACGTAGTACTACTGAACACCAACCTCCCACTCTGATAGTTGATGGTAGGCTTTTCGCACTTCTCTGTAGTTCCTCCTCCACCGCCAGAGATGCCAACAATGGTGCCGAACCGGCTCCATGGCCAATTATTCCGATAAGCCTCGACTGACTCATCAGGCACATGCAGCGTCGCGTATTGGGGGTATGAACCATCGAAAGCGTTGCTATATGTATTAGGCACATTAACGGCATAGCAATACACTTGAGAGAGGTCAGGGCAATCGGCGAAAGCATAATCACGAATACTCGTCACGCTATTGGGGATGGTAACAAAAGTCAGGCTGGTGCAACCATGGAATGCATCATTACCAATGCTTGTCACTCTATTGGGAATGGTGATGGATGTGAGGCTGGTGCAATTACGGAAAGCATAATCACCAATGCTTGTCACGTTGTTTGGGATGGTGATGGAGGTGAGGCTGGTGCAATTAAAGAAAACACCATCACTAATGCTTGTCACGTTGTTTGGGATGTTGATGAAGGTGAGGCTACTGCAATTATAGAAAGTACGATTATCAATTCTTATTACACTGTTTGGAATGTAGATGGAGGTAAGGCTGGAGCAATCAAAGAAAGCACTCTCACCAATATACGTCACGCTATTGGGGATGTTGACGGATGTAAGGCTTGTGCAACCAAGGAATGCACTCTCACCAATATACGTCACGCTATTGGGGATGACCGTATTCATACATCCTACAATCAACTCGTTCATTGATGTCTTAATGATTGCATTGCAATTATCTCGTGAGTCGTAAACGGTGTTGCCACTTTCGACGGTGATGGTGGTAAGGCTGGTACAATAACAGAATACTTCAATGCCAATTCTTGTAACACTGTTTGGGATGGTTATAGAGGTAAGGCTTGAGCAACCATAGAATGCCCAATTGTTAATGAACGTCACGCTGCTAGGGATGTTAATGGAGGTAAGGCCAATGCAACCACGGAAAGCACTCTCACCAATGTACATCACGCTGTTGGGGATGGTGATGGAGATTAGGCTGGTGTTATTTTGGAAAGCATTATCAGCTATTAAAATTACATTACAAGTCACACCTTCATACTCAACAGTTTCAGGAATATCCACTTCACTAGAATAATTAGGTCCTATTCCCCATACTTCAGCATAATTACCATTGGTATTGATCCAATAATTGATACCATCAATCTCTATTAGACCGTTAAACGCACTGGCAATCTTGGGCAGAAGTGTCAACATGAATAGTATTAATAGTTTCTTCATAAACAAAAAGTTTAGGTTATTATTTTCCATTCAAATCATGCCAAAAAAGAAAAACGTGAGCAATTTACTTCGCTTACGTTTCTGAGGCATCTCCCAAACGCCTAACCATCTAAACGAGTAATGCCCACGCCTTGTGGCGTGAACTATCTACTTCAGTTCTTGATGGTTTCTTAAATTTTGGGAGAATTTCAGAAACAAGAATCAAAAGTGGACGTCCAACTTATGTCCTTTAAATATTTATCTCAGCCCATAGGCAATTCAGTTTTTAGGGTTCAATAATTTTATATCATGTCGTCAATCATTTTGGCAACGACTATTGCCATCTGCGGAACATCCTCCTGAAGGGTTCTGAAGACGACATCTGAGTCTATTTCAAAATAGTGATGGGAAATCTTGTCGCGCATCTTCATGACTCCACTCCAGTAGACTTCCGGATAGTTGCGTAGAAACTGGCCATTGGTCAGCTTGTCGAGACCTTTCACCGTCTCACCAAGTGCAATGAGGTTCATGCAGATAGCATCAAGGCGCAACATGCCACCAGGCGAGCAAAGGAAGTCATTAGGAGTACTAACTACCGCTGCCCTCTCCGTAATCAAGTCTAACATGGCCTTGATTTTCTGGAGGCTGTCAATTACGAGTTCTTTGTCATACATAAATGCCGTCTCTTGAAATCCTTTGCCTAAGTAGACTGTTCATGTTGTTGCGGACCCTGACCAGATCTACCTTGCACTCAAGCAGCTGCTCAAGTTCCGTCTGAATCATGTCCAACGTCAACAGGGAGGGAGCCACACCCTCGTAGCAGATGTCAACATCGCTCTGGTCGTTCTGCTCACCACGGGCTACGGATCCGAAGATGCCGATTCTCGTCATCCCATATTTCTGCTGGGCAGTTGGCTTATACAGACTCAACAGGTTCAATATCTCTGTCTTCGACTTCATGTTGTTCGCAATTTGGCTACAAATATACGCAATATTTTTGAATTACCAAAGACTTCAGGGAAAAAGTTCATTGTGCTTCGGTGAAAATCATTTTTCTGCTTGGCATACTTCGGCAGCACGGTAGGGTAAACGGGATGTTCCCACGGTGGGAACGTTGGATTCCCATAGGGGGAACAGGACATTCCCACGGTGGGAATATACAGTGCGGAGTAAGCCTCAATAGACTTATGGCCGTAGAAAGTGGAAATAAAATGGCACTTTTGTAGCTTTTCTTTTGTATTTCTCTCGTTTTTTCGTAACTTTGCAGGCTAAAAGAAAGATATAATGGAGAACAACAACGAATTTGTGCGCCAGGTGGCCGAACAGAAGTATGAGTTCGGCTTCACGACCGACGTACATACGGAGATTATAGAAAAGGGCCTTAACGAGGACGTGGTGCGCCTGATTTCGGCGAAGAAGGGGGAGCCCGAGTGGATGCTCGACTTCCGGCTGAAGGCTTTCCGCTATTGGCAGGGGCTGACGGAGCCGACATGGGGACACGTCCACGTGCCGGCGGTGGACTATCAGGAGATTTCATATTATGCCGACCCGACGGCGACGAAGAAGTCGTCGTCGAAAAAGCCGGGAGAGATAGACCCGGAGTTGGAGAAGACGTTCGACAAGTTAGGCATACCGCTCGAGGAGCGGTTGGCGCTGAGCGGCAATACGGCGGTGGACGCCATCATGGACTCGGTGTCGGTGAAGACGACGTTCAAGGAGAAGCTCCGCGAGAAGGGCGTCATCTTCTGCTCCATCGGCGAAGCCATCAAGGAGCACGGCGAACTGGTGCGCGAGTACTTGGGAAGCGTCGTGCCCTACCGCGACAACTTCTATGCTGCGCTGAACAGCGCCGTCTTCAGCGACGGCTCGTTCGTGTATATCCCCAAGGGGGTGCGCTGTCCGATGGAACTGAGCAGCTACTTCCGCATCAATGCCCGCAACACGGGACAGTTTGAGCGCACGCTGATAGTGGCCGACGACGATGCCTACGTGAGCTACTTGGAGGGCTGCACGGCCCCGATGCGCGACGAGAACCAGCTGCACGCGGCGGTGGTGGAAATCGTGGTAAAGGAACGTGCCGAGGTGAAGTACTCGACGGTTCAGAACTGGTATCCGGGCGACGAGCACGGCAAGGGCGGCGTGCTGAACCTGGTGACGAAGCGCGGCGACCTGCGCGGTGCTGACTCGAAGCTGTCGTGGACACAGGTGGAGACGGGGTCGGCCATCACGTGGAAGTACCCCTCGTGCATCCTGCGGGGCGACGGTTCGGTGGCCGAGTTCTACTCGGTGGCCGTCACCAACAACTACCAGGAGGCCGACACGGGGACGAAGATGATACACATAGGGCGCAACACGAAGAGCACCATCATATCGAAGGGCATCTCGGCCGGACACTCGCAGAACTCGTACCGCGGACTGGTGAGGGCGGCGGCTTCGGCCGACGGTGCCCGCAACTACTCCAGCTGCGACTCGCTGCTATTGGGTTCCAACTGCGGTGCCCACACCTTTCCTTATATGGACGTACATAACGACACGGCCATCTTCGAGCACGAGGCCACGACATCGAAGATTTCGGAGGACCAGCTGTTCTACTGCAACCAGCGCGGCATACCCACGGAACAGGCTGTCGGCCTGATAGTGAACGGCTATGCCAAGGAGGTGATTCAGAAACTGCCGATGGAGTTTGCCGTCGAGGCGCAGAAGTTGCTGAGCGTGTCGTTGGAGGGAACCGTTGGATAGGAAGAACAAAGCATGATAAGCAAGAACCAGATAAAGCTGATACGGCAGCTGGAACAGAAGAAATACAGGCAGCGCGAAGGACTGTTTGTGGCCGAAGGGCCGAAGGTGGTGGGCGACCTGATGCGCCGCTGGCAACCGGTCGCCGTCTTTGCCACCGACGACTATACGCCGCCTGTAGCGGTGGAGGTGCAACGCATCACCGCCGACGAACTGCGCCGCACCAGCCTCCTGCAGCATCCGCAGCAGGTGCTGGCCCTGTTTCCGTTGCCCAGCGTTCAACGTTCAACGTTCAACGTTCAACATTCCATCATCCTCGCCCTCGACGGTGTGCAGGACCCCGGCAACTTGGGGACGATTATCCGCATAGCCGACTGGTTCGGCATCGACGACATCGTGTGCAGCGAAGACACGGCCGACGCCTGGAATCCTAAGGTGGTGCAGGCCACGATGGGCAGCATTGCAAGGGTGAACATCAGCTACACCAACCTGCCTGCCCTACTCGACTGGCTGCCGGCTGACACGCCCGTCTACGGCACGCTGCTCGACGGCGACGACATCTACAGCCAGCCGCTGTCGGCAAGGGGCATCATCGTGATGGGCAACGAGGGTAACGGACTGTCGGCCGAAGTGCGCCGCCGCGTCACCCACCGGCTGCTCATACCGTCGTTCAGGGAGGGCGACGGAGCCGAGTCGCTGAACGTCGCTGTGGCAACTGCTATCGTGTGCTCGGAATTCAGGAGAAGTGAGAAGTGAGAAGTAAGAGGTGATGAGAGGTCGTTGTCTGAAGTTGCTGTTTGCGGCGGTGCTGCTGGCCGGGTGTGCGGAAACGAAGTACGTGCCCGACGGACAATACCTGCTCGACGAGGTAAAGGTAACGGTGGACAGCCACAACAGGGACATCACCCCTACCCGCATGAAAAGCTACGTGCGCCAGCAAGCCAATGCGCTATGGCTCTCGGTAGCCAAGCTGCCACTGATGACCTACTCGTTGTCGGGCCGCGACTCGACGAAGTGGATAAACAGGCTACTGCGTAATATGGGCGAACAGCCTGTGCTCTACGACTCCGCAATGGCGGCGCAGACGTGCAACGACCTGCAGCAGATGCTGCGCAACAACGGCTACTTCGACGGCCGCGTGGAACTGTGGACGAAGACGAAGGGCAAGAAGCTGAAGACTATCTACAAACTGTACCCCGGCGAACCTTATTATTTAGGCAACGTGGACTACCAGATAGCCGACGAAGGAATAGTCAGCCTCCTGCAATTAGACAATCCGAAGATGTGGGGGCTGCAGACGGGGCAGCAATTTATGGCTGACAACCTCGACCGCGAACGCAAGCGCATCACGACGCTACTGAACGACAAAGGCTACTTCCGATTCCACAAGGAGTTCATACGCTACGAGGCCGACACCCTGGGCGGCAACCGCCGGGTGAACGTGAAACTGCTGCTGGCTGCTGACAAGACGGCCGAGGGCAAAGACACACTGCACACGAGGTACAAGATGAGGAGCGTGGACTTCGAGAGCGGCTCGCCGCAGGACACCGTGATACACCTCCGCAAGAAGGTGCTCACGGAGAGTACCTACATCCGTCCGAACGACTACTACTCGGGCAGCGGACTTCAGAACACCTACAGCCACTTTGGCCGCTTAGGGGCGGTGAAATATACGAACATCAGTTTCCGCGAGGTGCCCGACACGGCACTCTTGGACTGCAAAATTCAGCTACAGACCAACAAGCCCTCGACCCTGAGCTTCCAGCCAGAGGGCACCAACACGGCGGGCGACCTGGGAGCAGCAGCGTCGCTGACCTACCAGAACCGCAACGTGTTTCACGGTTCCGAGAACCTGTCGATAGAGCTGCGCGGAGCTTACGAAGCCATCAAGGGACTGGAGGGCTACAGCAATCAGGACTTCATAGAGTACAGCGTGGAGACGAGGCTGCAGTTCCCGCGATTCCTCATGCCCTTCCTGAGCTACGACCTGCGCCGCCGGGTGAACGCCACGAGCGAGGTGTCGCTGCTCTATGACCTGCAGGACCGCCCTGAGTTCCACCGGCGGTTGGTATCGGCAGCATGGCGCTACCGTTGGACGCCGCAAGACAGAAACATACAGTACCAGCTGGACCTGATAGACATCAACTACGTGTTCATGCCCTGGATCAGCCAGACGTTCCGCGACCTGTACCTGGCCGACGTATCGTCGCGCAATGCCATCCTGCGCTACAACTATCAGGACCTGTTCATCACGAAGCTGGGCTTCGGCTTTGCCTACAACAACGGACGGATAGCGCTGAAGACCAACCTCGAGACGTCGGGCAACGGACTGGACGCGTTATCGAGACTGGTTGATACCAAGCGGAACGAACAGGGGCAGCGTCAGGTATTCAACATCGCATACGCGCAATATATAAAAGGTGACATTGACATCACGCGGAACATACGACTGGACAACACCAACCAGCTGGTGCTGCACGTGGGGTTAGGCATTGCCTATCCTTACGGAAACTCCACCCTGCTGCCTTTCGAGAAGCGTTACTTCTCGGGCGGTGCCAACTCAGTCAGAGGATGGTCGGTAAGAGGACTCGGCCCTGGCAAGTTCAAGGGGCACGACGGGCGTATAGACTTCATCAACCAGACGGGCGACATGAAGCTGGACCTGAATGCGGAATACCGCACGCACCTGTTTTGGAAATTAGACGGTGCTATGTTTATAGATGCGGGTAACATCTGGACTCTGCGCGATTATGCCGACCAGCCCGGTGGCAAATTCTCGCTGAAGGAGCTACCCAGCCAGTTGGCCGCCAGCTACGGCATGGGCTTCCGCTTCAACTTCGACTATTTCATCGTGCGCTTCGACTTAGGCATGAAGGCCGTCAACCCTGCCTACGCCGACGAGGACGAGGAGCACTACCCCATCATTCATCCCCGGCTGGGTCGTGACTTTGCCTTCCACTTCGCGGTAGGCCTTCCATTCTGACGTAATACACCCCTTCACGCTCCACCACGGTCAGCTGGAACGAAGCTTCGTCGACGAGCTGCATGCCACCCTCGATGGCCGTTTTCTGCAGATAGTTAGTCACATCGACGGTAGCGGTGCCCGTCGAGTCGCCCGGTGCCTGCCAGTAGTCGGTGACGTCGACAACGGTCGGCATCTCCTGAGCATTGAGCATGTCGACGTCCTGCTGGGTGATGTTTGTCGCGGCAAAGCGCAGCCACTTCATGGACTCGGGGGTGACGAGTTCGGCGGCCCGCTGGAAGTCGTAGTTGAAGTAAGCCTCGGCAAAGGCCTGCACCCGTTTTCGGGCTTCGGCATTGGGGACGGACTCCTGTTCGAAACAGGACGTCAGCAACAGGATGCTGAGGGCAAAAAATGATATTTTCTTCATTGCATAAATCTTAATAAAGTACAAAGGTAGGAAATAATTATGAATTACGAATTATGAATTACGAATTATTTTGTACTTTTGCAGAAAATAACAACTAAAATGCTGAAATTTATATCCTTTGGAAGCGGTAGCAGCGGTAATTGCTACTACCTCTTTACCGAAACGGATGGCCTGATAATAGATATTGGTGTAGGTATAAGGACGCTCAAGAAGCAATTCAAGGACTATGGTCTGAGCCTTAGTTCTGTTCATTACGTACTGATTACCCACGACCATGCCGACCACATCAAGTCGGTGGGAAGTATCAGCCATGAGTTAATGTTACCCATCCACGCCACGGCGAAAGTGCATACCGGCATTGAGCGCAACTACTGCATACAGCGCAAGCTGAAGCCAGAGATGAAGCGCCGTATCGTGGCGGGTGAGCCTTTGGAGTTGGGCGACTTCCGCGTCACCCCGTTCAATGTACCCCATGATGCCACCGACAATGTGGGCTACCAGATTGAGGCTGAAGGCATCACGTTCTGCATCATCACCGATGCAGGAAGCATCACCGAAGAGATAGCCAGCTACATCTCGAAGGCCGACTACTTAGTGATAGAGGCCAACCACGACGTGGAGATGCTGCAGCATGGCCCCTACCCGATGCACCTGAAGGAGCGCATCATGAGCAGTACGGGCCATCTGAGCAACAAGGACTGCGCCACGGCAATTGCCGAGAATATGACGGAGCGGCTGAAGCACGTATGGCTGTGCCACCTCAGCGAGGAGAACAACCACCCCGAACTGGCCCGCAAGACGGTGGAGCAGGTACTGCGCAGCTACGGCATCGTGGCCGGAAAGGACTTCGAGCTGGAAATCCTGAAGCGGAACACGCCGACGGGGGTGTTTGAATTAAAGTAATAGTGAAAAGTGAATAGTGAATAATTTGCTGCCGCCATCCCGCTGGTTCTGATGCAGGAATGGCGGCAGCAAATTATTCACTTTTCACTATTCACTTATACCTTTAATAGAATATTTGCGTAAGCAAGTAAGCAACGACGGTCGATGTGGAGACACAGATGAGACCAGGCATCATGAACGAGTGGTTCAGCAGGTACTTACCAATGACCGTAGTGCCCGACCGGTCGAAGTTCACCGTAGCAATATCCGAGGGATAGTTGGGGATGAAGAAGTAACCGTAGACCGAAGGCAACACACCGAGCAGCACAGGACCGGCAATGCCCAACTGGTAGGCTAACGGCAACATAGCCACCACCACAGCTCCCTGTGAGTTGATGAGCACCGAAACGAGGAAGAACACCAAGGCGATAGACCAAGGATAGGCGCTGACAACGTCGGCCAGCATCAGTTTCATCTCGTCGAGGTAATTGGAGAAGTAGGTGTCGGCCAGCCAGGCGATACCGTAGATAGCCACAACCGCCACCATACCCGACTGCCAGACGGGGCCTGACACTGCCTTCTTGGGCTTTGCCCTGCAGAAGATAATCATGAGGGCGGCAGCAGAAATCATCACAATCTGGATGACAATATTCATCTTCAGCGCCTTACCGTCCCACGAGGGCAGCAGCGAGGGGAAGATAGCAAACATGACGATGACCAACAGGGCGGCGAGGAATACGAACACGGCATTCTTCGACTCCCGGGCAATCTCCCTGTCGAGCGTGGTGGCTGAGCTGCCATAGATGTAATTATAATACTCGGGGTCCTTCAGCTTAGCCTGGAACAGCGGGTCTTTGTCGAGGTCGAGTCCGCGATGGTAGCTGGCAGCAGCGGCAGCCATCAGGCCGCAGATACATGCCGGAATGGAAATCATCAGCACCTTCGGGATGGTAATGTCGAAGCCGTTTTCGTTGGAGATGGTGACAAAGGCCACCACAGCAGCGGCAATAGGCGAACAGGTGATACCTACCTGCGAAGCGATAGAGGCCACGCCGCAGGGACGCTCAGGGCGGATGCCTTTCTTCAGGGCAATGTCGCAGACGATGGGCATCAGCGTGTAGACCACGTGACCGGTACCGACGAGCACCGTCAGGAAGAAGGTGCAGAGGGGTGCCAGGAAAGTGATGCGGTCGGGATGCTTGCGCAGCAGCCGCTCAGCAATCTGGATGAGCCAGTCCATACCGCCCGAAGCCTGCATGATACCAGCACAGGTTACGGCAGCGATGATGATGTAGATAACGTCGGTTGGCGGAGTGCCGGGCTTCAATCCGAAACCGAAGACAAGAATGGCCAAGCCTATGCCCGAGATGGCACCGAGTGCCAGTGAGCCGTAGCGCGAGCCCACCCAGAGTGCACCGAGCACGATGCAGAGCTGGAGAATCATTGATACTGTAATCATAATTGTATTGTTTTAGGTTTTTAGTTACGTTTCTCCTTGATAATACCGTGACGATAGGCGTGGAGCAACTGTTTCAGGTCGTTGATCTGCTCGCGCAAGTCCTCACCCTTATCGGTATCGGCCACAAGCATGCGGTGGGCCGACATTTCCACAATCTGAGTCGTCGACTTGATATCGCTACCCCTCATGATAGCGTCCTTGGTCGAGGTGAACGGCTCGTGCTGCACGAGCTGGAAGCCGCGACTGTGGTAAATAAGCGTGTAGCCGGCAATGCCGGTCTCGGAATGATAGGCCTCCGAGAATCCGCCATCGATGACCATGAGCTTGCCGCCGGCCTTAATGGGGTTTTCGCCCTTCGAGGCGTGAACGGGCACGTGGCCGTTGATGATGTGGCGGTTCTGGCCCTTCACCCCGAAAGCGTCGAGGATGCGGTCGCACACCTCCTCGTTGTTGCGCAACCGGAAGTAGGCGCCTTTCTCCTCCTTATAGGTCTCGCGGTCGGTCAGGAAGTAGCGCTCGAAGGTGGCCATCTTCGACTTGTCGAACAGCGGCGAGTCCTTGCCACACCACAGGTAGAGGAAGTAGTCCTTGGCGTAGGCCTTCAGTTCGGCCTCGGTGTCGTTCTCGAAGGCAGCACGTACCAGCTGGCCGATGTATTCCATCAGCTTACGTCCCTGATAGTACTGCCCCATAATCTCGACATCCTTCAGCGAACCGTCGTCGTTGAGAGGCACCGAGGCGTGGTATAGCAAGTTCTGGTTGCAGATGTTGTACATGCAGCCGTGGCTCAGGATGGTGCGAATGTGCTTACGCAACTTCTCAGAGACGCGGAACGAGTGGTGCAGCTTCTGCATGAGGTCGGCCTCTTCGGTGGTGAGTTCATAACTGACAGATCCCGTGGGAAATACCGTCGGGAAGTTGCACGACCTCATGGCGTACTGCCGGCCATCGAGGGTACAGGTCTTGGTCTCGGGGTCGATGGCTTCCAACAGGCAGCGGTCCTCCATCTGCCACTCGGGACGACGGTGGAAGATACGGGCTTCCTCCTTGAACTGGATAACGCTGATGGCCTTGTGCATCTTGGCAGTCAGCAGCAGGGTCTTCTCGTCCATCTTCGTGTCCTTCAGCAGCACGGGAACGAACTCTTCACATGGGTCGTCGCCATAGGTTTCCAAAGCAAAGGTGGCCAAAGGTACGAGGTTAATGCCATAACCGTCTTCGAGGGTGGCGAGGTTGGCATAGCGCAACGAGAGGCGCAGCACGTTGCAGATGCAGGCATCGTTACCCGCTGCGGCTCCCATCCAGAGTATGTCGTGGTTTCCCCACTGTATGTCCCACGACTGGTAGCGGCGCATGACATCCATGATGATGTGGGCACCGGGGCCTCGGTCGTAGATGTCGCCAAGTATGTGCAGCTGGTCGATGGCCAATCGCTGGATAACGTTGCACAGGGCACAGATGAAGTCATCGGCACGTCCAGTGGAGATGATGGAGTCGACGATGACGGCTACATAGGCAGCCTTGTCCTGGTCGTCAGTACGCTCATGCAACAGTTCCTCAATAATATAGGAGAACTCTTCGGGCAGCGACTTGCGCACCTTCGAACGGGTGTATTTCGACGATACGTCACGGCATACCTTCACCAGCTGGTGGATGGTGATGTGATACCAGTCGTCGATGTCGTGGTCGACGGCTTTCACCAGTTCCAGTTTCTGTTCGGGGTAATAGATGAGCGTACACAGTTCCTTCTTCTCTGACTCACGGATGCTGTTGCCGAATATCTCGCCCACCTTGCGCTTGATGTTGCCCGAGGCGTTCTTCAGCACATGCTCGAAAGCCTCGTTCTCGCCGTGGATGTCGGCCAGAAAGTGCTCGGTGCCTTTAGGCAAGTTCATAATAGCCTCGAGGTTGATGATTTCCTTTGCTGCGTCGGCCACCGTCGGGAACGATTGCGACAGCAGGTTCAGGTAGTGCATATCTGTAGTATTCATATTCTCAAGTGATTAGCTAAATGATGGCGTATCGTCTGTGTCTTTCTGTCGTTGATGGGGACGGCAGGCATGAAGCCCTCGTCAAGTCCCGTCAGTTCACTGAGCAGTTGGAGCAGTCGGCGGAAGTACTTCAACAAGTGTCCTTCGTCGAGCGTCTCGCAAAGCCAGTCGTCCTGCACGTCGTCGCGCCGCAGGGCACGGTCCAGTTCCACGAAATGTCGCAGGGTCAGCTGACCGCGGTGCATCTCGCTGACGATACCCGCCACGTCATGGGCCTCCACCTTGGGCAGCCGGTAGTCCGTGGGCAGGTAGCTTTTTATCTTGCCGGTCTCGATGTAAGGTTCACGGAGGCCAAGCACGTGGGTGCCGCCGTCAATGGTGGTACGTACATTCTCATGGTCGGCATACACTAAGAGCCGCCGCCATTCGCGCTCGTCGATGTCGGGCAGCCGACTGGTAATCCACCGTTCGTCGCCGGTGATGCCCGCCTTCAGCAGCAGCGACATAAGCTGACGTGTGTCGTCCGACATCAACTCCAGCGTATTGGAGTCCATCACCTTACGATAGACCTCCCTTGTCTGCTGGGCCATGGCTTCCGGGGTGATGGAGTTGGTGACCACCGCATTGCGTACAATCTCGATGCGCGGGTTCCATCCCAACTTGCGCAGGGCCTCGGCTTCCATGTTGCCTTGGGCTATCATGACGTAGGAATACTCGGCCATGCGGCGTTGCCAGAGCAGGGTCTTGCTCAGTTTCTCGCTCAGCCGGCGCTCGCTGATAATCCAAGGTTCCAGACCGCCATGGGGCGTGAACACAATACGTGCCCCCTGACGGTGATAGTGCATGGCCTGCCTCACCACCTTGTACTGCCAGCAACCATGTATGTGTACGATGTCGGGGGCTGCATCAGGGCTACCGTTGTCGAGCATATTCACATGGCTCGCAATCAGCTGGTCGTCTTCGGGATAGAGATGCAGTACCTTCATGGCCGACGGTGTTTAGTGAAACAGGTTGTGAAAGAAGATACCGACGCGCTGTCCTAACAGTCTGTGACCACTAACGTTACAGTCGAACAGTCGCAGCGCATCGTGCCCTTGGCGGGTGCGGACGACCAGAAAGTCGTACTTGCCCCGCAGGTAGCGAAGCCAGTGGCCGTTATGGCCGTTAGCCCGGCTCCGTTCAGCCTTGTTGACGATGGAACGTGCCTCGTCGATGCTTCCGAAAGCCTGAAGGCGCATCTCCCCGTTTTTCCGATGGATATAGCCTAACAGCAGCTCAGTAGACGGACTGACATTCTCCGCCAACTCCTGCAGCCATCCCTCCGAAGGCGGAGGGGTGGAGATGTCGATAAAAATGACCCATTGGTATTTCGCCGCTTTCACGCCAAGGGTGAAAGCAAGCCTCCTGCGGTTATTCTGGAAATGATATTTGGGCAGGAACGTGGTGTACAGGTGAGGATGACTGGACTTCAGCCGTTTCAGCACGTCAACAGTCCCGTCAGTGGAACTTTCGTCCACCACTATCACCTCGCAGTCACCCTCATATTGCTGGGTGAGCAAGGAGGGCAGGTTTTGCTCTATCTCCTCGGCTTGGTCGTAAACGCCGATGACGATGCTGAATGTAGGTCTGTGATCAGGCGTGTTCATCTAAGTTGTTTTGCAGGTAATCTTAACTCCCTGGGAGTCAGTGCTTCTTCCCGAACAGGCTCTTGTAGTTCTTCCTCAGTTTGCGGAACAACAGAAATAAATCAATCAAAGTCACACTGTTGGTCACCAAGCTGGCAATGTAATCGCCCTTGGTGTTGTTCTCGCGCTTGACGAATATCTGGTTCCAGACAGTGGTGAACTGCTTGTTGTCGCCCTGCATCTGGTCGAGCAACTCGTCTTTGCGTTGACGAATTTCTTCCAGTGTGTGGTAGGTGGACTGGGACTTTTTCACTGGGAGCATAGGCTACTTACTCATTAGAAGGTTGGCAAGAAAGCGGACGAGCGGGCGCTCTATCCACTTTTCGTGGAAAAGGAAAAACAATATCAGTATCAGCAGATGTATTACGCCGATGACGATAAAGGCTGGGGATATGCCAATGAAGCGGCCAAGCCAGTAGGCGGCCGCAAACGACAGGAACATCATGACGGCAATGATGAGCAGGATGAAAATGATAGCCAAGGCGGCCGCCGTCAACAGGCGAACCACCTTGTCTATCACGTCCAGCTTGACGTATTCCGCCTGAAGTCCGAGATAGTGCTTGAGCAACTCTATGAGCTGCCCAATGTTCTCAACATTCTTGTCGCTCGACAGCATGCTTTACTCCTCTTCGGCTGCGTCCTGAATGTCGTCCACCAAGTCGCCCACTTCCTTGCGGCTGAGCTTGATGTTATGCTTCTTCAGGAAGTCATCCACTGCGTCAGTAATTTTTACACGGGTGTCAGAACCCTTCTCCGGGGCCATCAGAAGGCCCAATGCTGCGCCGGCGATTGCACCGCCTAAGAAAGCGCCAATATAACCTAAACTTTTCATATTACTATATATTTAAAGGTAAAACATAAAATCTATTGGCAAAGATACGGAATTTCTTTGAAAGAGGCGTTAAAAGATGTATCATTTTTTGTTAAAATGTGAGTATTTTGCCTATTTAACAAAGTTTAGGTACGTTTTTTGTCCTTATTTGCCCAATATTTTGTAATTTCGCACTGACTTTTGGAAAGAACTAATTTATAATTCATCAATAAAACAGAGAAAATATGAAAAAGTACATGGTTGTTTGCGCAGGGTTGAGCCTGGCTTTGGCTCTTGCAAGCTGCGGTAAGAGTAGTGAAAGTGCTTACAAGAAGGCTTACGAGAAGGCCAAGTCCCAGGAGGCTGCCCAGCGTGTGTCTGAACCTACGGAGGTGCCGGCAACGGTCGTCGCTCCTGTCACCAACAGACCTGCTAACCAGAGAGTGGTCGACAATTCTGACAATGTTTCGGTACGTCAGGAGAGAGTGTCGCTGATCAACGGTTCGGGCCTGAAGAACTTTAGCGTGGTGGTTGGCTCGTTTGGCTTGCAGGCTAATGCTGAGGGACTGCAGCAGCAGCTCCGCGACGGCGGCTACAATGCACAGATTGTGAAGAATGAGTCGAACAACATGTTCCGCGTCATTGCCACCACCTTCGACAACAAGTCCGATGCTGTGAGCAGCCGTGACCAGATCCGCGGTTCGAAATACAACCCCAAGGGTGACGCCTGGTTGCTCTATAACGTTCAATAACGTTTGGCGCGAATACTGTCGATTGACTACGGTCGCAAACGTACTGGTTTAGCAGTCACCGATCCTCTGCAGATTATAGCTGGAGGATTGGCGACTGTTTCTACATCAGCATTGTTCGAGTGGCTGGAGTCGTACATGCAGCGTGAGCCAGTGGAGTGTATCGTCATCGGCGAACCCCGCCAGCCCAATGGGCAGCCCAGCGAAAACCTGCAGCGTGTGCAGCAGTTCGTGGCCCGTTGGCGCAAGGCTCATCCTGAAGTACCCATCGACTACTACGACGAGCGTTTCACCTCGGTGCTGGCCCATCAGGCCATGATTGACGGCGGCCTCCGCAAGAAGGCGCGTCAGGACAAGGCACTGGTCGACGAAATATCGGCCACCATCATCTTGGAGGACTACCTCCGTTCCATCAAAAAGTAAACTGTACATCGTCAAATAATAAATGATTCTACCTATTTATATATATGGGCAACCCGTGCTGCGAAAAGTAGCCGAGGACATTACTCCTGACTATCCCGGTCTGGAGCAGCTGATTGCCGACATGTGGGAAACTCTGGCCGAAAGCGAAGGCATAGGGTTGGCAGCCCCTCAGATAGGAAAGCCCATCCGCCTGGTGATTATCGACCTTGATGTCATCAGCGACGACCTGCCTGAGTACAAGGGCTTCAGGAAGGTATTCATCAATGCCCACATCATTGAGAAGGACGACTCGAAGACTGATACCAGCGAGGAGGGATGTCTCTCGTTGCCAGCCATCCACGAAAAGGTGTCACGTCCCACCCGTATTCATGTGCAGTGGCTCGACGAGCAGTTCCAGCCCCACGACGAGTGGATTGAAGGCTATCTGGCCCGTGTCATGCAGCATGAGTTCGACCACTTGGAGGGGCACATGTTCATCGACCACATCTCGCCCCTTCGCAAGCAGCTCATCAAGAGCAAGCTGAAGGCACTGACGCAGGGCCGCTACCGCTGCGGCTACAAGACTAAGCCGGTAAGAAGATAAAAGTGGAAAAAGGTAAAAGGTAAAAAAGATGTTAACGGGTTATAAATACGACAGAAAAAGTAGAAGGTATTGCAGCCTTTTACTTTTTTACCTTTTTACCTTTTTACCTTTACATGCCCAGTTCAATACCGACCGCCTGATTACCATCGGCCGGTCGGCACTCTATTTCGAGGACTACGTCCTCTCCATCCAGTACTTCAATCAGGTCATCTCGGCCAAGCCCTATCTCTATGAGCCGTGGTTCTTCCGGGGCGTGGCCAAATATTACCTCGACGACTTCGCCGGGGCCGAGGCCGACTGTACGGAAGCCATCGAGCGCAACCCCTACGTCACTAACTGCTACGAACTGCGCGGCCTGTGCCGCATCCGGCTTGACAAGTATGAGGAAGCTGCGGCCGACTACACCAATGCACTGAAGTACGACCCTGACAATCAAGGGCTTTGGCACAACCGCGTGCTCTGCTACATCCGTGGCAAGGACTACTCACGTGCCTTGGGACAGCTCGACACCCTGCTGACGAGGTGGCCCAAATACTCAGCCGGCTACTCCATGCGGGCTGAGGTCTACATGCAACAGGAGGACACTACCCACGCCATCGAGGCACTGGACAAGAGTCTCGAGATTGACCCCTACGATGGCCATACGTGGGCTGCCCGCTCCATCATCAGTCTCTCGCGCAGCGAATGGAAAGAGTCGGAACAATATCTCGACAAGGCCATCCACCTGCTGCCCAAGAACGGCGGGAACTACATCAACCGTGCTTTGGCCCGTTATAACCAGAATAACCTCCGCGGAGCGATGGCCGACTACGACACCGCTCTCGATCTGGAGCCTAACAACTTCCTCGGCCACTACAACCGAGGACTACTTCGTGCACAGGT
>JAEEGH010007933.1_pt1 | contig 25308 bp, 23 predicted proteins | sample 9134181 | NCBI WGS metagenome assembly JAEEGH01 (sample SAMN16246544, study PRJNA631951) | gut metagenome | biome: gut microbiome; feature: rumen; material: DP-attached | host: Bos | place: Iran: Karaj | collected 2018-10
TAGTCAAATTACCCGAAAAACTATTCAAAGGCACAACTACATCGGTGTTTGTTTTCAAAACTGGTGTGTCACAAGCTGATAATGAAATTTTCGGGTGCTATATTGAAGAAGACGGATTGGAAACGGTCAAAAATCAAGGTCGGCAAGACATTAGAGATCGTTGGCAAGATATTGAAAACTATTGGGTTGATATTATCCACAAACAATCTGGTAACGACACAATTCAATGGATTAAACCTAATGAGCATTTGAGTTATCAGATGCCAATAAAGGAATTTGAAATTTTTGAAGAGGATTTCTCCAAAACAGCAATGGATTATTTGCTTTTTGAACAAGAAATAAATGTTAAGCAATTCTCTGAAGATATAGCAAATAAGGTGCTTTACTCTTCGGCTGTAACTCAAAATAATGGAAGTGTTAATATTACAATAAACGGCAATGAAAAAAAATGATACAACAGAATGGAAAGAATATAAGATTAATGAGCTGTTTTGCATAGTAAAAGGCAAACGCTTAACCAAAGCGAATATGTCCGACGGAGATATTAATTTTATTGGTGCAAGTTCTGTCAATAATGGTGTTACTGCCAAAATTGGAAATACTAAATTCTTACATCATGGCAATACAATCACAGTTAGTTACAACGGTTCTGTCGGAGAAGCATTTTATCAGGAACAACAATTTTGGGCATCTGATGATATTAATGTTTTATACCCAAAGTTTAGTCTAAATAAGGACATTGCCCTATTCATTACCACAATCTTAAAAAGAATAGGAAAGCAATATGCGTTTGTTGATAAGTGGAAAAAGGAAGATATGGAAAAAGATGTCATTCTTTTGCCTTCTACACAAAGTGGAAATCCTGATTTTGCCTATATGGAGGAATATATGAAAGATATTTTTGAAAAGACGAAATACAAGTTATTAAACCAACAGAAAATAAATATAGTTAAAACATCTGTTAATATAAAAGATTGGAAAGAATTTGATTTGTCCGATTTGTTTGATGTTGTGTTATCAAAAGGGGATATCCAAGCAAAATTAACGCCAGAAGGCGATATACCATTAATATCTTCTGGAAAGTTTAATAATGGAGTGTGTAAATATATAAGTGAAGGAGACGGTAAGGCTCAAATTTTTGAGGGTAATGTCATAACCACAGATATGTTTGGCAAATCATTTTACCAATCTAAAAATTTTTATGCTGTTTCACATGGACGGGTAAATATTTTATTGCCAAAATTCACTATGTCTAAAAACACTGCAGCTTTTATTGTCGGGGTAATGGATGCGTCGTTTTCGCTAAAGTATTCTTTCTCTGGTATGTGTAATCAAAAAGTATTACAAAAAGAACATCTATTCTTGCCTAAAAATTCTGATGGAAATCCTGACTTTGCCTATATGGAAAGTTATATGAAAGGTATTATGGAAAAACAACGTGCAAATTTAGATGTATTACAAATGTTATTAATTGGTCGCTAATTGGCAGGAACCTTTATTTAATTACGATAAACCTTTACGGTTTTAATGTTGAAAAACGGGGTTTTGTCATAATCGAAAACAACAACATAGTAACTATATCCATTAAAAGTTGTTGCCGGTTGTTGTAGTGGTATTTTTAGCGAAAGTTCCTCATGTGGACGATGAAATCGTTCTTTGAAAAAATAAAACCATTTTTTCTCTTTTGCTTGAATTTCACAAACCAAATTATCGTTTTCTCCTTCCGGACAACGAATGATGACAGGTGTTCGATAACGTCTGTATTCATCAATGAAAACACTTGTTCCAATTTCAGAAATTGGTAGTGATTGCCAATATTTTTCCTGACAATAATGCGGGTAAATTTTCACGGAGTCAAGTCCTAATTTGTTGGCAATTCCTTCCCAAGTCCAACTAGGAAAGATAACTGTGGGAGTCATTCGGTGTTCCGGTTGTGGCAAATCAACGGCAGCAATTCCATTGGCTGCAGCAATTTCTTGCAATAAACGATCATTTGTCAGACTTGCTTTTTTAGTCTCCGCAATAGCAAAGCCTGCATCAACAACAAAGAGTATGAAAAAAGCTAAAATTACCCCGTTAAATTTTGAAGAATATTTTTCTTGATAAAAACAATGTTTTACAAGTTTTATAAATAGAATAATGGACATTGTTTCTATAAAGAACGAAGCACGTATATACATTAGATGAAAAATAAAACTGAAAAGAAAAACACTCCAAGCAAGAATCAGCAAAAGAAAAGCATTTTTCTTAAACCATTCCATAGCCATTTGCTTGTTTTTCCACAAAAAGATCAACCAAGTCCCAACGAGAAGCCACAGAGCTTTGTATTTTCTAATTTCTCGAATAGGGTGGTGTAAAATATCAATTAAATGATCAAAGAAAGCAAGATAATACGGATGAGCTTCGGCTCGGTTGAAATTTCCCGGAGCCAATAACAATATCAAAGTACCTATGGCAAATCCTAAAATGAGCGGAATAGCATTATTCTTTATCTTTTTTAAATGAAACAAATAGTAAATTGCCAATGTTCCGCCAATTGAAATACATGGAATTTCACTTTGTGCCGAAAATAAGGAAATAAGAAAAAGACCTGCCTTTTCCCATGGTGAAGAATTTTTGTCTTTATATTGCAAAAAAATGTACAAATAGAAAAAAACAAGTGTTGATGTCCAAAAATGATTGGTAGCACCGCTTACCCAAAATAGTGATTCAGAAGGCAATGGACATAAAAACCAAAATAGTAGAGCAAATGGTAATAATATTTTAGGAATTTCACTTTTGGTGTCAGCTATTAAACCACTGGAAATGAAAACTAAAGCACCAAAAAACAATGTATTGAAAATATCAAACCATAATTTGTTTTTCAATATACAAATAAATAGAAAAGAGAAAAAATATCCAAAATAACGACCTCCCCAAGTCATATAAAGATTGCCGACAACCGGAAATATATCTCCAAATGAAGATACTTGAAAACTCATCGGATACCAATCATCACTCCAAAAGAACCCACAATAACTAACTATAAAAAATGCAATAACAACAATTGCACTTGCTATTAAGGAAAAAAGTTGAAAAACGGTGAGTCTTTTCATATTAAATGGACTTTTTTTTTAACATTTTAAGTCGTACTTTTAAACCTTGTGAAATCGGTTAAACAAAATTTAAATTTATGACCATGCAAAAGTAATCAATTTTCTAATATCATTTTCTTTTTACTATTACCGACAGCAATTTTTTTATATAAAAAAGGAGATACTCAAGGTATCTCCTTTTTATCTTAATAAAATTTTATCTTTAATCACCTAAAGTGGCAACCATCACTGCTTTGATGGTGTGCATACGGTTTTCTGCTTCATCAAATACGATGGAATTTTCCGATTCGAACACTTCTTCGGTAACTTCTATGCCGTCCAAACCGAATTTTGCGTGAACGTCGCGACCCACTTGTGTTTCAAGATTATGGTAAGCAGGCAAGCAGTGCATGAACTTGCATTTTGGATTACCTGTATTTTTCATCATCTTGGCATTCACTTGATAAGGCATTAGCATATCGATACGTTCTTTCCATACTTTGTCGGGTTCGCCCATAGATACCCATACGTCGGTATAGATAAAGTCGCATCCTTTAACACCTTTTACAGGATCATCGGTAACGGTTACCTTTGCACCGGTTTCTTTGGCGATTTCTTTGCATATTTTCACCAATTTTGCATCGGGTTGAAGTTTTTTCGGAGCAATAATACGAACATCCATACCCATTTTGGCTCCGCCAACCATAAGGCTGTTGCCCATATTGAAACGAGCATCGCCGACATAAGCGAAAGTTACTTGATTGAGAGGTTTGTCCACATGTTCTTGCATGGTGAGGAAGTCCGCCAAAATTTGAGTAGGGTGACTTTCGTTGGTAAGACCATTCCATACGGGAACACCGGCATATTTAGCCAATTCTTCAACTGTTTCTTGTTTGAAGCCACGATATTCTATACCATCAAACATACGTCCCAAAACGCGGGCGGTATCTTTCATACTTTCTTTTACACCGATTTGGCTTCCGGTAGGACCTAAATAGGTAACATGAGCACCTTGATCTTTGGCACCGACTTCAAAAGCACAGCGTGTGCGGGTGGAAGTCTTTTCAAATATCAAAGCGATATTTTTGCCTTTCAATGTAGGTTGTTCAGTGCCGGTATATTTGGCACGTTTCAAATCTCGAGCCAAGTCGAGTAAATAGTTGAGTTCTTTCGGACTGAAATCCAAAATTTTTAGAAAATTACGGTTTCTTAAATTGTAAGCCATAGTATTACTTTTTATATTATTAATTTTATTTGCTATATGTTAAAAAATTCATCAGCTTTATGTTGATGACTATATTTCATATTGTTTACGTTTTTTGCGATAATAAAGCCAAACAAAGAAACTTACTAAAACGCCTGTTGCACCTGTAATGGTTTGAATATATGCTCCCGGCCAGCGCATTAGCAGGAACAATAAACCCATAAAAACTATTGCAAGTCCAATACCTAACAAATAAGCGGTGAATGACCACAATGGTTGCAATTTTTTGTCAATTTCCGTATTATTAAAAGGCTTGTAGGGTATTTGTGTGATAAAAAAGATAGCATAATATGCCAATAAGCTAAATCCTACTATACTAAATAGGAATGTATATATAAAAGGCATGTCCATCCATCTGAATATAGCGCCTGTTATGGCCATTATTCCGCCTCCATATAGCATGGCTTTTTTGAGGAAATTGCCAAAACGGGAAGGTTGTTTGTTATCCATATCAATGATTATTTTACTATACGGGTTCCACAATTAGGGTTGCCGAGTTGTCCGGCTTCGGTGATGATACATTCTTTACCGCCATTTTTTACAAAATAGATAGCTGCACGAACTTTTGGTGCCATAGACCCTTCTGCAAATTGGTGTTCTTCCAAATATTTTTCAGCTTCTTTGATGGTGATAACATCTAAAGCTTTTTCGTTCGGTTGACGGAAATTGATATAAACCTTTGGCACATCCGTTAAAATATAAAATTCGTCAGCATGAATATCTACCGCAGTAAGAGCAGAAGCTAAATCTTTGTCTATAACTGCTTCTATGCCAATTAATTCTCCTTGTTCGTTTTCTACAACAGGAATGCCACCGCCACCTACAGTGATGACAATATTTCCACTTTTTGCCAAAGATTCTACCAACTCTACATTCATCACTTTGAGAGGTTGAGGTGAGGCAACCACACGTCTCCAACCATTGCCTTTAGGATCTTCTTTGAAAGGAGTGCCGGGATTGTCTTCCAAAAAGGCATTCATCTGTTTTTTCTTATAATAAGGACCAACAGGCTTGGTCGGGTTGAGAAACATTTTGTCGTTTTTATCTACAAGCACTTGTGTGATAATGCCAATTACATTTCTTTTAATTTTATGTCTTAACAAGGTATTTCTCAAACCTTGTTCTATCAAATAGCCGATAGAGCCTTGTGTTTCTGACACACAAAAATCCAATGGCATGGCCATTACATCGGTTACACGGCTGGTGATCTCATGTTGCAACATCACATTGCCCACTTGAGGACCATTGCCATGTCCTATAATGATATTGTAACCTTGTTCTATGAGTCCTATAATAGATTCACATGTAGATTGTACATTGGCGATTTGTTCTTTGTAAGTTCCTCTTTGTCCGCTTCTTAATAAAGCATTGCCACCAAAAGCAATAACTGCAGTCTTTGACATATAAATTCTTTGTTTTTTTCTTATTGATATTTCTAAAATGAAAATGCAAAGATAGCATTTTTTTCTGCAAATTTTTGTGTTTTGGCAAAATAAAAACTATTGCACTGCAAATGCTGAAAAATAATCAAAAATAGAAGTAAAAAAATAAGCTAACATGATGTCAGCTCTTGCTTAAAGTTATTGTAAATACCTGAATGTTAATTTGGTGCGGGTGAGGAGACTCGAACTCCTACGCCTCTCGGCACTAGATCCTAAGTCTAGCGCGGCTACCAATTACGCCACACCCGCTTTTCAAGATGCAAAAGTAGTTATTTTTTGAATACAAACGTCAATTTTTATCTTATTTTTTTATAATGCATGGTGTTTTATACAATATTGTTGAAAAAATAATTTCTATAAAGATGGTTTTATCCATTTTTTTTGATTATTTTCGCAAATTGTATATGCTAAAACTAACAGATATAGATTTATGAAGAAACATTTTGTGTTTTTATTGTTGACGATATTGTTGGCAGGTAGTGGCTTTGCACAACTATCTACACAGTCAAAAGTGAGTTTGCTGACTTGTGGTCCCGGTAATGAATTCTACGAATCGTTTGGACATTCTGCCATTAGAATCAAAGATGACAGTCTGAAAATGGATTTGTCATTTAATTACGGCATGTTTAGTTTTGGCGAACCCAATTTTTATCTGAAATTTGCACAAGGTCGTTTGCCATATATGTTAGGTGTATATCCGACAGATTTGTTTATGGTGGAATATATTACTTCAGGAAGAAGTGTTACCGAGCAGGTGTTGAATTTTACATTAGAAGAAAAAAATAGATTGTACAATGCCTTGGTAGAAAACTACAAGCCGGAAAATCGCTATTATGCTTATGATTTTTTTAGAGACAATTGTGCTACCAGAGTAAGAGATATGTTAGAACTGGCAGCCGGCAGACCGGTTTTTTCAACACAATATGCCGCCGGCAACCCGACTTATAGAAAATTATATTATCATTGTACCGACAATATGTTGTGGTGGCGATTGGGGATTGACTTGTTGTTGGGGGCAAGAGCGGATAAAAAATTGACAGAAACGGAATGCACATATATACCTTTTGACTTGCAAAATCAAGTTGATACGGTTGTTTATATGCAAAAATCAGGTGACTGGATATCGGAAACTAACTATTTGTGCAAGCAAACTAAATCGGAAGTGCCACCAACAAAATTTACCCCTTTTATGGTGTTTGGCATATTCTTTTTATTAGTTTTGATATTGACAATAGTGGAATATAGAAAGAAATGCTATTGTAAGGCTTTTGACATTGTGTTTTTTGCTATCATTGCCGTGTTTTCACTTTTGTTGCTATTGACGACATTTTGTACCGACCATTATACCACTAAATATAATTTCAATCTTTTGTGGGCAAATCCATTGTTTTGGTGGATATTGCTACGCATGAAAAAAACGCCGGCATGGTGTATTTATGTGCTTGCATCGTGTTTGACAGTATCTTTGTTGTGTTTTGGACTTTTGCCGCAAATGTTCAATATAGCAATTTTGCCACTGATATTATCAATAGGTTTGCGTTTGTTTGCCTTGTACAGAGCGAAAACATTAGCATAAGAATAAAAAAAAGAGGGCATTGCCCTCTTTTTTATTTCAGTTGCATATCTTTAATGATATTGTCAATGATTTGTTCCGCTGTTTGAGTAGAAGATTCTAAATCATTGATAGATGTCAGTGGTATTTTAACTCCAAAATAGAATTTGATCTTAGGTTCCGTTCCAGAAGGACGAATGGTGATTTTTGAATGATCTTCCAAGAAAAATTGCAATACATTGGAGGTCGGCAGTGTAATGGCTTCTTCCTCACCTGTAACTAAATTTTTAGCTATGGAAGTCTGATAATCTTTTATCAAAACCACTTTTTTGTTGTTGATGGTTTTAGGCGGATTGTTTCTGTAATCTTGCATCATTTGTGCAATTTCTTGGTTGCCGGCAATGCCTTTTTTAGTCAAAGAGAGCAATTGCTCTTTATACAAGCCAAATTCTAAGTAAATGTCTATCAATATGTCAAATAGAGTTTTGCCTTGTTCTTTTGCCCATGCGGCAATTTCTGCAATGATAGAGCAGGCTATAACGGCATCTTTGTCGCGAACAAAATCTCCAATCAAATATCCGTAACTTTCTTCACCGCCACCAATAAATTGTTTTTTGCCTTCCAACAGACGAATTTGTTCGGCAATGTATTTAAATCCCGTGAGAACATCATAGGTAACTATGCCGTATTTGTCGGCAATATCTTTCAAAAGTTCTGTGGTAACAATAGTTTTTACAATAAATTCGTTTCCGGTGAGTTTTTGATTGCTTTTCCATTGCTGACATAAATAATTGATAATGAGAGAAGCAGTCATATTGCCATTGAAAAGCACAAATTTGCCTTGATTGTTTCTTACGGCAATGCCTACACGGTCGCTATCGGGGTCGGTTGCCATGACCAAATCCGCATTTTTTTCTTCTGCCAATTTGATCGCCAAAGTCAATGCTTCTGCATTTTCCGGATTCGGCGATTCTACAGTAGGAAAGTTGCCGTCGGCAATATATTGTTGTGGTTCACAGATAACATTTTCAAATCCGAAAGCTTTCAAAGTGGCGGGCACCAATTTTCTGCCTGTTCCGTGCAAAGGGCTGTAAACAATGCACATGTCTTTGTGCTTTTTGATAATTTCCGGATGCAATGACAAGGAACATAATTTTTCAATATACACTTTGTCAACTTCTTCTCCGATATAGTGTATCAAATTATTGTTTCGAGATGTTTTTACATCGTCAATGCTATTGATTTTTCTTGTCTCGGCAATGATATTCTTGTCGTGAGGAGGAACCAATTGACCGCCATCGTTCCAATAAACTTTGTAGCCGTTGTATTCCTTCGGGTTGTGCGAAGCGGTAATAACAATGCCACTATCACAATGTAAGTGTCGAATGGCGAAAGACAATTCCGGAGTAGGGCGGATATCGTCAAACAAAAATACTTCAATATTGTTGGCGGATAAAACTCCGGCGGTAATGTCTGCAAAAAACTTGCTATTGTTGCGTGAATCGTAGGCAATGGCTACGCGTGCACGTCTGTCGGTGACAAATTGGCATAAATAGTTGCACAAACCTTGTGTGGCCATCGATACCGTATATTTGTTCATTCTGTTGGTGCCCACACCCATAATTCCTCTTAAGCCACCTGTTCCGAACTCCAATTCGCGGTAGAAAGCATCTTCTAATTCCGCAGGATTGTTGGTTTGCAAATCCTTGATGATTTGTTTGTCACTATTGTCATACGCTCCGTTGAGCCATGTTTGAATGTTTTGTTGTGTTCTGTTTTCCATACTGATAAAAATAATTGGCAAAAATACAAAAAAAATAGATTACTTTTAACGGATATAATGAAAATTATGATTATTTTTGCAAAATAAATATTGTTTAACAAAGTTGCATTTGTGACTTGAATGTAGCACATAAATTATAAGTGGTAATGACAAAATATAAAGGAAATATACCTTTCGTAGGTAAGGAGAAAGAAATAGCCTTTGAGTCCTTTTGCGAAAAATGTGGAAAACAGACCCTGCATTATTGGGTTGAGCCTTACGACATGACACTTAAAAGAACTTTTTATTATAGATTGTTCATTCTACAACCCGGAGATTATAGGAAGTTTATACAGTTTTTCCACACATTGCAACTTTGGACAAAAAGAAAAAGAGCTGTAGAAGTAGCAGCTTGTGAAGAGTGCGGACAAATACATGTAAAATGTTTACATTGTGGAAATATTGATATTTTTAAACAATGGCAGGAAGTATATGTTTGTCCCAAATGCGGAAAAAAGTCGTATATGTTTGCTCTTCATCCATTACCAGTACCATGGTTTTATTTTGAAATTAAGTAGCAATTATAAAATATTATACTCTCAAAATTCAAGCAACATCTATCTTTGCAGTATGAAACATAGGTAAACCAGCAACTGCACCAACTATCATTACACCGCCCGCCGTCTGGACAGCGTGAGCTATGATGATGCATTAAGCACTGTTTACCATTATGATCAATAGGTATGCCAAACGATATTTATTATTGGATATCTCTAAAAATAGAAGAAAGGAGGATTCGTATTAAAATTTTGTTTAACTTTGCAAGTTGAAAAAAAACCTTTTGTTGTGGTTTGGATAGTTCTAATGCAGCCTCTGCTGTCAAAAACTACAATGAAAGGAAAAATTAGTAAAAATTAGAGGTTGCCTATATATAATTAATGTAAATAAGGAAATAGTACAACTATTTTTATCTTAACATCCTCAAAAATTCCGATTAATATACTAAAATAGTTTAACTAACGTTTTAAGAAAGAGTTTGCAAATCATATGGCTATTGCAGAAGACTTGAATGTAGTAAATTACATAAAATTTACAAATATGAAAAGATGGTTTATTATCCTTACCCTTATAACATTCTCGGCAACAGCATTTTCCCAAACGCCCAAAACCATCATTGCGAGGATGGATGCGGAAATGGCCAAGCATGAAAAAGACGGAATTACAATGACGGTGGATGTGAAAATTCCCATAATAGGCACTGTGATCTCCAAAATGTGGATGCTGGGGGATAAGATGCGTACGGAAACTACGGTGATGAAAGAAAAGATGGTAGTATGGCGAGACGGAAAAACCGAGTGGAAATACAGTAGTAAAACCAATGAATTGGAAATCAGTAATAAGGAAAATAGAGTTTCTAATGATAGTGGCGGAGACATGGCATTGTTTGCAAGTATCACCGAGGGTTATGATGTAAGCTTGAGTAAGGAGACGGAAAAGGCTTGGTATTTTACTTGTACAAGGCAGAAAAACAACAAGGAGGAAGGTGCTCCCAAGAAAATTGACTTGGCGGTGGCCAAAGGCAGTTATTATCCACTAAGCCTAAGCACCAAAATGTCGGGAATAACCATCACTATGAGAGCCATATCTTATGGCGTATCCGAAAAACAAGTGACTTTCAACAAAAATAATTATCCTGATGCAAAGATAATTGACAAAAGAAATTTAAAAAATTAAAACATGATGAAAATTGCTGGAATCAAAACGGTGTTATTGCTAATAGCATGTTTCTTTATAGTTTGCTTTACGTCAAAGGCTCAAAGCACGTTTGAAAAAATTGATAGTGAAGTGAAGAATCCTAAATTAAAGGAATTCAATATGCAGGATAAAGGGTGGTGGTGTGCAGTTGAAATACATGCCGGCATGGTATGGTATCGTCCGAAAACCTATGAAGGATTATGGGGTTTGACTTTCACCAATGGTTATCGATTTTCCGAATATTTTAGATTGGGTGTCGGTTTTGGAGTCAGTATTCTTCAATACGATTATAATTATGTGGGTCAATTTCCTTATAAGATATTTACTCTTGAGGTGCCTTTTTTTATGAATATGAGAGGAAATCTATTCAGTCAAAAAGAAAGAAAATGTGTGCCATTTTGGAATGTTGACATAGGGTATTTGATAGTGAGGAAATTTATGTTTGATGTAGGTATAGGTATTAGAGCGGGTGGCATACGCAATAATTTTGTATTGAGTGTGAATTATATCGGGCGAATGGTAGAACCTCACTATAATCAAGAATCGAAATTTAGCAACGGAATCCTAATGAAGTTAGGGTACGAGTTTTAACAAAAAAAGGTTTTGATAATTGTACAAACTCTTTTTAGATGGACAATTTGCTTCGTTAATTGCATTTTGCTATCGCGTATCAATTCAAAATAATGTATACATTTATAGTGCAGATGTTTAAAAATAATCTGCACTATTGAGGTTGTACCATTAAGTATGTAATGTCTTTCGAATTTGTAACGATATGTAAAACTATCTTACAAGCCAAACATGCTAACGATTGTCTAATTCTCTACCGCGAGTAGCTTCCAAGATAGGCAGGTTGGCTTCGGTCGGAACATAGATAACAGAATTGCTTTCGTCATAAAGAGCTTGTATCCAAAGATAGGTGAGGTAGTCTTTGTTGTCTTTCAGACTGCCGCCGATAATTCTGTTGGCTTCTGCCACGCCTTCTGCACGAATAATTTCTGCTTCAGCACGGAAAGAGGCACTCTCTTTTTCGGCACGAGCTTCTTCCACTTTTATTTTTCTGTTTTGTTCGGCACGTGAAAATTCAGCACGACCTGTCATTTCTTGTTGCCAAACGTTGTAGAGTGGCAAACCGAACATTAAACCGGCAACTACCAATACGGCAATGATTGCTAAAATAGCAATGTATTTAACATTCTTGTTCATTTCTTCGTTAATAATTGTATATTTCATATTTTTATTCTTCTGTCATAAACATAGGATCCCAAGGTGGCAACATAATCGGTTTTTGTTTTAACAAATTTTGTATGTCGGCAGGAATATATTTTTTGTCGGCTACTAAGCGGAACATATATTCGTCAAACCACTCGTCAGTCATTATCAAGTGCCCTTTGTAGCCGAAGGATGGTCCCCAACTATTTTCCACTTTCCATTTTTTAGGTTGTCCGTTTTCGTCCAAGTCAACAGCACACAAAGTCATAGCGTGGGATGAACCGCTGGCAAATGTTTCTATTCTTTGTTTTTTGTTCATAGAAAATTCGGTGCCGAACAAAGATTCGTAATCGAAGTTGTGGATATCCAGCAGACCTGTTTCACGGTTGAGGAATTTGCCGACATCACAAGAAAAATACATCATCATACTATCTTTGATAGAAGCGATGGCAATTTTTTTAATGTCATCCATAGATAAATTAATGTAACGCCAATTCTCGCCGTCATAAACATGTCTGTCGTATTCAATTTCGTACACTTTGTTGTATTCACGGGTGGGGTCGTTCATAATCATTACATAATTGCTCATATCTATATTGACAAATTCTTTATAGAAAGAAAGAGGTGTATATTCTTTGCTGGAGATAGGTTTGCCGCTGGCATCTTTTTCTGTATAGGTGAAAGTAGTAGGAGGCGTGCCGAGATTCATGGCTAAAATGCGGTAGATAACTTTCAGCATTTCTTTTTTCTTGGCTATCAATTCAGCGGGTTTGGCACCTTTGGCAGCCATTTCTCTTAGTTGCAGTCCGTCTTCTCTCAATTTTAGAGCAAGAATGTTGGACATACGGCTGGTATTGTTGCTGCTGTTGGTTTCCGGCATTACATCGCTAGGAACAACGCCATATTTGCTTACAATATTGACAACTCCGGTGAATTGTCCGCCATCACCGATAGGATTTTTAAACAACCATTCAACGGTTTTGTCGGTCATGTCTTTGGTTCTTGTGTCAATAATGGCTTGCAAGAAAAGGTTAGATTTTTCCAACTGGTCGTAGAAAAAACAATAGTTTTGCGAGAAAGTGAATTCATTTAAATGACGTTCGGCAATAACTTTTGCCCGCATAACATTCAATCCGGTAAACAGCCAGCATCTGCCGGAAGATTTTTGGTCGGTGATACCTTTTGATATTACTTGGTTGGAAAAATAAGTATCGTTGGCAGCGGGATTGTTTTTGTTGAGTGCCAACTTGTTGATATCGTTGCCGATAATGGCGGTCTGCAAGGCTTTGTTGCTACCGGAACCGTCAAAAGAGGCACGCAAATCGTTCAATGTTTTCTCGTCAATGCCGCCTTGTTGGGCAAACAAAGGAACACTTACTAATAGTGTTACTACTAATACTAATTTTGATTTAATATTCATGTTTATATTTTATTTTAATGATTTACATATATTCCATCATGGCTTCTACTAAATTATAGGCATCTTCGTGAATGTCAACTAAATTGGCATCCAACATATAGCAAGGAGTGCTGAATATTTTGTTTTTCTTGTCAGTTACTACATCTCCGTTGGAAGTATTGACATTGGTGGCACCCATTTGTTCTATATCTCGGGCGGTTTTTGCATCTTGACCAATGGTGACAGTGATGTTGCCGAGAATTTTTGCCATCAATACAGGCGAAATACACAGGGCACCGATGGGTTTTCCGGCTTGGTGAACCGATTGAATGATGTGGGCAATTTGTTCATCGACTTCACAATCCATTCCTTTGAAAGCATAGTTGAAGAAATTTTTGGCAACGCCAAATCCACCCGGAAATATTACTGCATCAAACTGGTTGACATCAAAATTTTCCAAAGGAAGAATGTTGCCACGGGCAATGCGGGCTGCTTCCACCAGCATATTTCTTTGTTCGTGCATTTCTGTCCCGTCAAGGTGATTGAGCACATGATATTGATTTCTATTGGGAGCAAACATTTGATAGGTGGCTCCATGTTCTTCTACGGCAAGCATCGTCATGGTGGTTTCGTGAATTTCAGAACCATCTCTATGACCACAGCCTCCGATAATGATAGCAATTTTTTTCTTCATAGTTGGTGATATATTTAAAATGCAAAAATATAATTTTTTATTTTATTCTTCTACAAATGGAGAATCATCCCACAAAAAGTTGTTGTATGGATAGATTTTTACATGCAAACGTTTTACCTCGTTGTAGACTAATTGTTTGAATTGGTCTATGTTGGTTTTGTTTTTGGCTGACACAAACAAAGTAGGATATTTACTTTTACTCATCCATGTGTTTTGCAATTCTTCTAGTGAAATATTTTCTTTGGTGGGTTGGGAGAGATCAAAAGGATCTTTTTCAATCCATTTGTAGTTGTCAATTTTGTTAAAAACCAAAATAGTGGGTTTGTTTTCAGCACCTATTTCACACAATGTTTGCTCCACAACTGCAATTTGTGATTCAAAATCAGGATGGGAAATATCCACAACATGCAGCAGCAAGTCGGTTTCTCTAATTTCATCTAAAGTAGATTTAAACGATTCTATCAATCCGTGTGGCAATTTTCGAATAAAACCTACAGTGTCGGATAGCAGAAACGGCAAATTGCCAAATACAACTTTTCTAACCGTAGTATCCAAGGTGGCAAACAATTTGTTTTCTGCAAAAACATCCGATTTGCTAATCAGATTCATCAAAGTGGATTTTCCAACATTGGTGTAGCCCACCAGAGCCACACGAACAAATTGTCCGCGATTGCCACGTTGGGTGGCTTTTTGTCTGTCTATCACTTTAAGGCGTTCTTTCAAGAGAGACATTCTTTGCCGGACAATACGACGGTCGGTTTCTATTTCCTTTTCACCGGGACCTCTCATTCCGATGCCGCCTCGTTGTTTTTCAAGGTGTGTCCACATTCTTGTTAAACGAGGTAGAAGATATTCATATTGAGCCAATTCTACTTGAATTTTTGCATGTGCAGTTTGTGCTCTTGAACTAAAAATATCTAATATCAAACGAGTTCTGTCTATCACTTTGCAAGCAGATAAGGAATTTTCAATGTTTCTGGTTTGTGCCGGTGAAAGTTCATCGTCAAAGATAATAGTATGAATATTGTTATCCTCGGCATATTGGGCAATTTCCTGCAGTTTGCCTGAACCGATATAAGTTTTTGGGTCGGGATAGGGTAAAGATTGAATAAAACGTTTTACTTCTTGTCCTCCGGCAGTTTCTGCCAAAAATGACAACTCGTCCAAATACTCATTGGTCCGCTCAAAATCTTGATTTTGGCGAACTAAACCTATCAAAATTACATGTTCTAAATTATCCATCTTATATCTTGCAAAGATACAATTTTTTGTTGAGAGTGGGAATTAACTATAATTATTTGACAATAAATTTATTAAATAAATTTTACAATAAAAAAATAGATTTTGCGTTATCATAAATTATTTTTTTTGCTATGATAAAGAAGAATAAAAGTCAACTCCAAGTGAGTTCCTATTTGATAGATTTCAATCAACATTTGAGTCCCCATAATCTATTTTCATTGATGCAAGATTGTGCTTGGAAGCATATTACTATCAATCAATGTGGATGGGATCATTTATATAAGCAAGGTCGAGTTTGGGTGTTGTCAAGAATGCTTGTTACGATGGAAAGACCTATTTTGTGGCAAGAAGAGATCACTGTAGAAACTTGGATGAAAAGTTGCGATTTAATCACTTCTTATCGTGATTTTACCATTAGTGACAGCCGGCATCAAATAGTGGCAAGAGCTACTTCCATGTGGCATCAATTGGATGTTGAAACGCGTAAAATTATGTCTTTGAATGATTTTGTTTTTCCTAATTTGAATCAAGACGGCATAGAAGAAAAACCACAAAAACTACATTGCCCGACAGACGAGCCGTTGATAGATGCCAGTAGAGAAATCAATGCTTCCAATATAGATATGAATGGTCATGCAAACAATACCAATTATATTCGTTGGGCTTTGGATGCTTTTCCGATAGATTTTTTAAAGCAGAAATTTGTAAAACAAATTGCTATTAATTTCTTGGTAGAAGGCAGATTGGGCAATCATTTTCATGTGGAGACACGGCAAGAAAGCGATGATACTTTCTTTCAGCAAATTATCCGTAACGAAGACCATGTATCTTTGGCAAATATAAAAAGTTGTTGGGAAAATATAAAAATGTAAACTATTTTTAGTACATTTGCTTTTTGTAAAAAATGGATATTAATTGATTTGTATAATGATGGATAGTTTTGAAAATAAGGAAGATAAAGAGCAAGTAGAAAGGAAAGAACTTTTTTCTAAAAGAGTCCGTTGTGGCAGAAGAACTTATTTTTTTGATGTAAAAAGTTCCAAAAACAATGAGCCATATTTGGCCATTACAGAAAGTAAGCGTTGCCTCAATGAAAATAATGGCGACTATTTCTTCGAAAAAAACAAAATTTTTATCAGTAAATACGATATCATGCTATTTCATGATGAATTAGGTAAAATTATCGACCAAATGAAGGTTGATAAACTCATCAGTGAAGAAGAACAAAGAGAATCCTCTTCTGATTTATAATATTCATAATGAGCAAGATATTACAAATTGTCAGGCGAGAATATTTGCAAGCCGTCAAAAAAAAGTCGTTCATAGTGATGACTATTTTGGGACCTATTTTGCTTGCTGCCTTGATGATAGCACCGACATTGCTCATGGAATATGGTAATGAAACGGTCAATATTGCCGTTTGCGACCAATCGGGAATTTTCAGACATCTCAATGCTGACAATGACAAAGACATTAATTTCAATTATGTAGAAGGAAACTTAGAAGAGTTGAAACAAGGTTTGTCTGCTCAACAATACGATGCTTTGCTGTATATTCCGGACGATCCAATTTCTATCGGAGGCATGGTTTATGCCAATTCAACACTCAATACAGGTGTGATGTCCAGCATTTTGGCAGCCATGAAACGTGATTATACCAATGCTATTTTATTGTCAGAATTCAATATCGCCAAGGATTCTTTAGATACTTATGTTAAAAGGCAAACCGACAATATTGCCTTGGGATATATTCATATTGATAAAAATGGTGTGGAGGAAACCAAAGCCTCTGAATCCCGTGAAATACAATTGGTGATAGGACTTTTGGTGGGATTGGTGATATACATGTTTATTTTTATGTATTGTACCATGGTACAAAGAAGTGTTTTGGAAGAAAAAACCAATCGTATTGTGGAGGTAATCATTTCTTCGGTAAAGCCGGTGCAATTGATGATAGGAAAAATTGTCGGTGTGGCATTGATCGGTTTGACGCAAATATTGATTTGGATAGTCTTTACAGGCGTGATTATGGGAGTAGTTTCGTTGGCAGTTCCGGATTTGTTTGGCACACAACAAAGTACTGAATTGATGCAACAAATATCAGCAGGAGAAGAAACCGTAGCAGTAGCTATGCCAACTGAAGGCAATCATTTTTTAGATGCTGTTCGTGAAATTAATTTTACGCAATTGATACTACTATTTATCTTTTTCTTTTTAGCAGGTTATTTTTTGTATGCATCGTTGTTTGCCGCTATAGGAGCAGCTGTCGACAACGACACCGATTCGCAGCAGTTTGTACTTCCGCTAACTGTTCCGCTGATATTAGCTATTGTCATGTCTACCTATGTGGCTGACAATCCCGGCGGAAAAGTGGCATTTTGGATGTCGATGATACCTTTTACTTCACCGGTAACGATGATGATGCGTATTCCTGCCGGAGCAGAAGCAGTACAAGGTTGGGAAATATTGTTATCGTGTAGTATTTTGATACTTACTTGTGCGTTTGCTGTATGGGTGGCAGCAAAAATTTATAAAACCGGCATACTTATGTATGGCAAAAAAACTACCTATAAAGAGTTGTGGCGTTGGATAAAATATAAAAATTAAATAATAATCAAATAAATTTAAGCTTATGGCAGAAAAACTTACTTTAAGAGACAATGCGGCAATTAGATGGATTGCCTTGTTGCTATTGGCATTAGCCATGTTTTGTTCATATATTTTTATGGACATTCTTTCACCTATTAAGGATTTGATGTTGTCCACCAGAGGGTGGGATTCTACCGCATTTGGTACCATGCAAGGAGCAGAAACATTTTTGAATGTATTTGTTTTCTTCCTCATTTTTGCCGGTATCATTTTGGATAAAATGGGTGTGCGTTTCACAGCCCTTTTGTCCGGTGCCGTTATGTTGATAGGTGGATTGATAAAATATTATGCTGTTACAGAAGCATTTATAGGCAGTGGTGTTGAAACATGGTTCACCAACCATTTGAATTACATCCCCGGTTTTCAAGAATTGGGAGTGGCACCTTTCTACGAAGGCATGCCTGCTTCCGCCAAAGTAGCCGCTGTCGGCTTTATGATATTCGGTTGCGGTGTGGAAATGGCAGGTATCACCGTTTCTCGTGGTATAGTAAAATGGTTCAAAGGTCGTGAAACAGCTTTGGCAATGGGTTCTGAAATGGCCCTTGCTCGTTTGGGAGTAGCCACCTGTATGATATTCTCACCATTCTTCGCTAAATTGGGAGAACATGTAGATGTTTCCCGTTCTGTGGCTTTCGGTGTAGTATTACTCTGCATCGCCTTGATGATGTTCATTGTATATTTCTTTATGGACAAAAAATTGGATGCTCAAACCGGTGAAGCCGAAGAAAAAGACGATCCTTTCAAAGTTTCCGATATCGGCAAAATTTTGTCTTCTTTCGGTTTTTGGTTGGTGGCTTTGCTTTGCGTATTGTACTATTCAGCTATTTTCCCGTTCCAAAAATATGCAGTGAACATGTTGCAATGCAATTTGACATTGGTTCCGGGAGAAGGTTTCTGGTCAAGCAATAGTGTAACCATTATCCAATACCTTATCATGTTGGCAGTGGCTGTTTGTTCTTTCACCAGCAATTTCTCCAAAAATAAAACCAATAAGATTATATTAATGTCTCTTGCAGTAGTGGCATTGGTAGTATATTGCTACATGGGTTATATGCGTGGAACCGCAGAAACCATTTTCGCAGTATTCCCGTTATTGGCTGTGGCTATTACTCCTATATTGGGTAACTATGTAGATCACAAAGGAAAAGCTGCTTCTATGTTGATGATCGGTTCTTTATTGCTGATTATCTGCCACTTGTCTTTTGCATTCATATTGCCTCAATTCAAAGGCAGCCAAATAGGCGGAGTTGTAGTGGCTTACATCTTAATTTTGGTGCTTGGAGCTTCCTTCTCTTTGGTACCTGCAGCATTGTGGCCGAGCGTTCCGAAATTGGTGGATGAAAAAATCATCGGTTCGGCATACGCCCTCATTTTCTGGATTCAAAACATAGGTTTATGGTTATTCCCATTACTAATAGGAAAAGTTTTGGACAATACCAACCAAGATGTTATCGCACAAATGAATTCCGGCATAATAGATGCAGAAACAGCTGCCGTTTCATATAATTACACATGGCCTTTGGTTATGTTAGCATGTCTCGGCATTGCTGCATTGATATTGGGAATTGTTCTCAAAGCAGTGGACAAAAAGAAAGGATTAGGTTTGGAAATGCCTAATATCAAACCGGAAGAAAAATAAAATGATATAGATAGGAAATAGAAAAAGTTGTCCGTAAGGACGACTTTTTCTTATTTTTAGAGGAAAATATGAGGAAAGTTTTGTTATTGTCGGTTTTGTTGTGGGTGATGGCAGTCGGCTATTCACAAGAGGACAATCCATACAAAATTGATAAGTTACGTTTGGAAGCACGAATCGATTATGAAGGATTGATAAAAGATGATACGAGTGCCAATTCAGGCGGATTTGCCGGCAAATTTATCAATTTTGCCATAGACGGTCATCTTACACACAGATTTTCTTATCATTACAGGCAGCGTTTGAATATTGCAGACGTTACTTTTTCCTCGTTTTTCCGTGGCTGCGATTGGCTGTATTTAGATTATCATTTAGGCAAACATTTTACATTCTCAGCAGGCAAACAAGTGGTGTATATCGGTGGCTTTGAATACGATTATGCTCCGATAGATGTATTTTATTGGTCAAGGTTTTGGAACAATGTAGTTTGCTACGAAATGGGTGCTTCGGTGGCATTCCACGATACAGCCCACAAACATACTTTGATATTTCAAGTCTGCAATTCTCCCTTTGTAAGCAAGCCTTTTGAAAATATTTATGCATACAATCTAATTTGGTATGGCAATATGGGTGTTTTCAGCACCATTTATTCGCTCAATTTGATAGAATATACTAAAAACCACTATATCACTTATATTTCATTAGGAAATAAATTTACTTTCAACAATTTGTCCTTTTATATTGACTTCCAAAACAGGGCTTCTTTTGCACAAAAGAATTTTTTGTTCAAGGATATTACACTCATAGGACAAGTTGACTATCGATTCAATCATCATTGGAATTTATTTATAAAAGGTGGCTATGATGTCAATCATGCACAGGATGCTGCCACCGGTTATCAAATGGCATACGACCAATTGGTATTGCCGGGTGAAGAATATTATTATTGTGGAATAGGTGGATTTTATTATCCTTTGAATAATGACATGATCAGGCTTCATGCTTTTTTTGCCGTTAATCATTTAGATTATACCACCTACCAGTTAAATGCAGGTGTTACATGGAAAATGGACTTTCTGCAAGCATTCAAGTATTTGAAAGAACAAAGAATAAATAAAGATAGACGTCCTCGTAAAGGGCATAAAATATTAGAAACAAATAAAGATGAAAATTAAAGATTGGAAATTTTTAACAAAAAGACGCTTAGAAGCACTTATCTTTTTGTTGGTTTTTTTCGGAATTTTTGGAGCATTGGCTCATATAATGGGCATGTCGAATATGCTCAACACCATCATGCAGACATCGTATAGTTTGCTTTTGCAGACGGTTTTCTATATTATGGGAATTACCGTTTTGACAGGTGCTTTGGGCAGTTTGCTGATAGAATTCGGTGTTATCAGGTTGTTGGAATATATACTTCGACCTTTGATGAAGCCCTTGTTTAATTTGCCCGGAGTGGCAGCTTTGGGAGGTGTATTGACATTCTTGTCAGACAATCCGGCTATTATCGCTTTGTCAAAAGATTATAATTTCAACAAATATTTCAAAAAATATCAATTAATATCACTTACCAATTTTGGCACTTCCTTCGGAATGGGCTTGGTGGTGGCAGCCTTTATGATGGGTAAAGGCTATGTAAAAGGAGCTTTTATAGGATTGATAGGAGCTTTTATCGGTAGTATTGTTACCACTCGTTTGATGCAATATTTCACTTTGAGGAAATATCCAGAATTTAAGAATGAAGAAGCCTCCGGTGGCGACGAGCAGTCTATTTCTTTCAAATCGGAAGGAGGCGTTTTTCTTCGTGCTTTGAATGCTGTTTTGGATGGTGGAAAATCGGGTGTGGATATAGGTTTGGCGATTATTCCGGGAGTATTGATTATATCCACTTTTGTGATGATGCTGACATTCGGGGCCTCGCCTGATGGTTATACCGGTGCGGCATACGAGGGTGTGCCCTTATTGCCGTTTTTGGCAGAAAAAATAGACTTTGTTTTTCGCTGGCTCTTTGGATTTACACATCCTGAATTGGTGGCATTTCCTATTACCAGTTTAGGTGCTGTGGGTGCTGCATTGGGTTTGGTGCCGAAATTTCAAGAGGCAGGTTTGTTGGATGGTAATGCAATAGCTGTGTTTACGGCAATGGGTATGTGCTGGTCGGGATTTTTGAGTACGCATACTGCCATGTTGGATTCTTTAGGATATAGAGAATTAACATCCAAAGCCATTCTTTCGCATACTATCGGCGGTATAGTGGCAGGAATTGCCGCTCACTGGGCTTATGTAGCCATTGCCTTGATAGTATAGTAATATAATAGTAATAAGGCTATTATATTACTTTATCTCATTTCGTTTTTGTCAATCAGATTGTGTAGGACGGCATATACCGTCAAACCGGCAGTGGATTTAATGTCGGTTTTGGCACTGATATTTCGTTTGTGAGTAACAACGGTATAGATAGAAAGATGCAGTTTGTCTGCAATTTCCTTGTTGGACAAACCTTTAGCAATTAAAGACAAAACTTCTTGTTCTTTTGGTGTTAGTGCTGTGCTTTCTTCGTAAAATTGTTGTCCTTTTTTGTTTGCCATCACCGCTGTGAGTTTGTTCTCAATGGCAATGCGGTTGTCGGTGATGTCAATAAAAGTGTCAAATTGATTGTATATCTGTTGCGGAAAATGATGATAGGTCAAAGCTGCCAAATAGATGCCTTTGCATTCTTGAAAGTAGCCACGAATGCTGTAACGGTTAGAAAAGCCGAACAAGTCAGGATTGACCAACAAGATGTCAATTTTATATTTATTGACAATTTCTACAGCATTGCGGAGAGAATGTATATGTCCGATAATTTCAAATGTAGAATTATTGTCAAAGAGGTCACAAAGTCCCTTTACAACAATCTCGGATGGCTCAATAATAAATAATCTACCTTTTCTCATAACCCATCATATTTAATTGTTCTATGTAAGGAACGATGATTTTATTTTCAAGGGTAGCATGTTGGGATGTGTCGGCAATAATGTTGGCCAAATCTTCCAAAATGCAAATTTGTTCGTTTTCACCTTGATGTTGAGGGAGGTATTTGGTGATAATATTCACTAAATCGGCCATTTTTTCCTTAATGCTGTTGTGGTTTTGGTCAAAAATATCTAAGCATAATGCTTGTTTGCTGACATCACCTCCATCAAGAAGGACAGGAAAAATATTCTTTTCTTCAAAATCAAAGTGTTTTTGCAATTCATCTTCGTAGTTTTCAAAGAATTGCATTACTGCCTTTTGCAGTGACGGCTCGTATTGAGCACATATATTTTTCAAGTGTTGTTTGATGTGTGGAATTTTATCGGTCAGGTAGTCACGATGCGATTCTAACAAGAAATCGATAGTTTCTTTCAAATTCACTTGATTGATTTCCTCCTCGGTGGGCATATAATGCGGAAAAGTGTAGATATTGCATACCATGACTACAAAATCGGTGGAAATATGATGTGCTTGACAATATTGCTCCACATCTTGCTCGCCAAACCCCAAACAAATAGGGAAGCGTGGAAATATGCTCACCAATTGAAGGTTAGTGTTTAATATGTCTGATAATTTTGTTTTTCTTGTAAAAAAAGCCATATACGATTTTTTAATATTTACAAAAGTAGCATTTTTTATTGAGATAGACCATAAAGTACTAATATTTATTGATGGTCTTCTTCGGTGAAGTCTTCGTCCAAAGTTTCTTGATCGTCTAATTGCAGAATTTGAGCAGAAGTGAGTTGGTCCATAGATTTAATATCTTTGAGTTTTTTCTGAATTGCTCGTGTTCTTGTTCCAACAAGATTGTCTAAATTGGTTTCTATTGTTCGTAAATTCTTTTGTACAGTATTAAATGCATTGGCGAATTTGTCAAATTCGGTTTTGACGGCACTTAATATATTCCATACTTCATTGCTTTTTTTCTGAATTTGAAGTGTTTGGAAGCCCATTTGCAAAGAATAGAGCATGGCTGCCATTGTGGAAGGACCTGCAACTGTTACATGAAATTCTTGTTGAATTTTAGAGAAAACTTCCCGACGAACCACTTCTGCATAAAGACTTTCAGACGGCAAAAACATAATGGCAAAATTAGTGGTGTAGGGTGGGTAAATGTATTTGTCATGAATTGATTTTGCTTGATCAAGAATGCTTTTTTCAAGTGCTTTACCGGCTTTTTCAATATCTTCCTTGTTGCCGGTATCGTATGCTTGTTGTAAGTGTACAAAAGTGTCGCCGGAAAATTTTGAGTCAATAGGCAGGTAGAGTGCCGTTTCATTGCTGCCTGGCATTTTTACAGCAAAATCGACCACTTTTTTAGTGTCCGGAGCCACTTCAAATTGTTTTTCGTATTGGTCGGGAGTTAAAATGTCGCTTAAAATATTGTCAAGGGCTATTTCTCCAAAATTGCCGCGTTGTTTGACACTGGATAGCATTTGTTTGAGGTCGCCGACATTGGTGGCAAGGTTGGTCATTTCACCCAATCCCTTGTAAACTTGTTCCAATCGGTCGCTTACCAATGCAAATGATTCTTTCATTCTGGTTTCTAATGTAGTTTGCAATTTTTCATCCACTGTTTTTTGTATGTCATTGAGTTTTTTCTCGTTCGATTCACGAATTTCTTTCATTTTCTCGTCAACAGTAGCTCTCATTTTGTCCATTTGTGTGGCATTTGAAGATTGCAGATTGAACAAGTTTTTTTGCAAAGTGTCAATTTGTTCGTTCAGAGATTTGTTTAAAGCATTAAAACTGTCTTTTTGACTATTAATGGCTTGTTCTTGGCTTCTATTGATAGTTTCGCCAAATAGACTCATGTCTGAGCGCATATTGTTGTTAATTTCTTGCCGTAAATTACTCAAAGTATTGTCCATTTCATTTTTCAAATTTCCAATGGATTGCTTATCTTCATGTTTGGAATGTTGCGATTGGAAGTAAAATACAATTTGCAATACGATTATGATTGCGATGCCAATAATAACAATGATAGTCAGTGTGTCCATAAAATAAAATAATCAAGTATAAACCAAACGATGATTGTCTTGTTTTATTGCAATAAATAAAATAAATCTGTCAGGCTTTCCTTTTTGCTTACCTTACAGCACCTTTTTCAGTTTTTCGGATTTGGAAAGGTCGGTGGGGTTGGTGCCCGGCACTCCTTCGGGAACGGGGATGCCGAGTTCTTTGAAATGCTTCTCCCAATATTCCGGCAGGTTGCCGTCGGCATCGCGCCAGTTCATCGGCTTTGACTCAAAAATACCGCCAAAAGCCGCTTGAATGAATTCCGAGCAGTAATAGGCATCGTTGTCCGGCAGAAAAGCATTGTCGTAGGGCTTCCCGATGAGGCTTTTGGCACGGGCGATAACCGCTGCAGTGTCAAAAGGCTCGGCAAGGCGATAGACATTATTACAATTTCCGTTGTTATCATGCAACCAATCGGTATATTTTAGACGTTGTACCCCGTTTTTAGGCGAAGCCTCAATCACCCATATTTTTTCGTTACTATCCACCTCTATCAAAGCTACACGCGTGTAGTTGCCGGTACTTTCGCAGATGGCATTTTCTATATCATCCTCACAACCTTGCAAAAAAAGAAGGTCACCGTTTTTTAATTTG
>JAEEGH010007934.1_pt1 | contig 25307 bp, 13 predicted proteins | sample 9134181 | NCBI WGS metagenome assembly JAEEGH01 (sample SAMN16246544, study PRJNA631951) | gut metagenome | biome: gut microbiome; feature: rumen; material: DP-attached | host: Bos | place: Iran: Karaj | collected 2018-10
CGAGCCCAAGGCTTTCGTCGCTCAAAAATTCGCGGTCGCGATCGATATTTGCTATGTAGGCTTTAGCGGCTTCGAGAAAATCTTCTGATATGCCGCGAGCGATATTCAATCCTCCCATATCCATTTCCAGCAGGAATCTGGACGGGTAGCGGGTCCCGCTTTCGCCACCACGCGCACATAACCCTCGGTGGTTTCCACCGCTTGCCTTTGCTCCAAATCCATGTTTTCTAGGGCCATGTGCACCTCACAAACTTTAAAAAGTAGTGAACATTTGTTTCACTGCACAAAAGGCTCTGTCGGGCTAAACTGTACACTTGTGCCCGGCTAGCAAAAAATCCTCAATCCGTAAGCCCTTCCAAAACTGTTTTTCGGCTGCATGACCGATGTTTTTACGCTATTTCGGCCGGTTCCGACTTCGCAGCGTTTCCGTAGCTGTACAGAATGACTGGACAGAGCCAGAGGGTCATTTTCGCAGCTTTTTCGCAGTTTCGACCCAAAAGTACGGACTGGCCCGACAGAGCCGTTTTAAAAGTTAGAAAAGCAAAAAAAAGTTTTCGTTTATTCGAAAAATTTGTATATTGGGAGTACAAAACGGAGGAATTCATGAAAACAAAAGTTCTTACAGCTGGTATGGCCTTTGCAACATCATTTGCGATGGCAGAAGATATAAGTGATCGCGTAAATCCTGAAATCTGGTTCGACGGCACTGAGGAATGTGCATCTGTTGACCATAGTTGCGTGTTTGAGGATGGACAGTGTGAAGATGCTTCGATGAAGAGCTGTTGGTTCGATACAGATGACCGCAAGGACGATCAAGGCGGATCCTATGCAATTTATCCATTCGATTCCTCGGGTTACAATGGTTCGTTCATAGCCCCGGAAATTGAAAAACTCGGTTATGTAGCCATCGGGTACCATTTGGCGGATCCTACTCAGACGGGACAGGAGGACGAATACCCTTACAATTTCGTCAAATTTGGTTTTTACACAAATGGCTATGGTGAATTGGGCCCCGCGCTCAACATTTCGTCAACCGGCGGTCTCTGCGCCACCTACACCTCCGATATGAGTGTTGAACTTGAGGTTAATACTGACAAAACTGGCAAAGCCCCGTGTTATGTGAGGCTTCCCATGACGCAAGAGCCAAAAACGGTCGACAAGGCAATCGAGGATTTTAAACAGGCGACTTGGGCTCCTGTTTCGAACAAGGTTGCCAGTTGCGCCGAAGCATTCAAGGAAGCCAGGTCAATCATGTTCAAGATCGACGGCGGAGCGGCTGAAGCGGATGGTGAGCTGCGCATTTTCGAGGTCGGTCCCAAGGGAACCTGTAAAGGCGGAAAAACTATTAAAAAAGATGTTCGCTACTGCTACAATGGTATTAAATATGATGATGGCCACCGCGAATGTTATTATTCGCACAACAAACTTAGGGGATTGAATGCGACTTCGTTTGTGTCGATTTCTGTGACGGGCCGTTTGGTGACCCTGAACGGACTTGGCCGCCAAGTGCAATACAGCCTCTTCGACATGCAAGGAAATACGGTCCATAGCGGAATTGCCGCAGACCAGATCAATTTCAGCAGCGTAAAGTCCGGCAACTACCTGCTCAAAGTCAAGGGCAACTTGGAATTGACTAGAAAAATTGTTCTGAAATAGATAGCCCGACAGAGCCTGTTTAAATCCGCGTCAACGGAAAATCAAACTGAATCGAACGCGGGGTCGCAAACTTTTCGAAAGCGATTTCGTAACAGAAATTCTTTTCGTCTACGGCCTTTACGATTCCTTCGCCAAAGATTTTATGCATCACGCGATCGCCTTCGGCAAACTCAGCCGAAGGTGCTTTCTTTACGAGCCCAAGGCTTTCGTCGCTCAAAAATTCGCGGTCGCGATCGATATTTGCTATGTAGGCTTTAGCGGCTTCGAGAAAATCTTCTGATATGCCGCGAGCGATATTCAATCCTCCCATATCCATTTCGAGCAGGAATCTGGACGGGTAGCGGGTCCCGCTTTCGCCTACTACACCGTCTTCGGCATCGCTTAAGCAAAGCACATTCTCGGCACGGGTAAACGCCACATAGGCTAGGCGCCGTTCTTCTTCGAGCTGGATTTTGTTCTGCACGCGCTTGACCGGGAAAAAGCCTTCGTTCAAGCCGCATACGAATACATACGGGAATTCCAAGCCCTTCGCGTTGTGAATCGTCATGAGCTGCACGCGGTCTTTTTCTTCGGTATCTTCGTCAGTGTTCGTGAACAGCACGATGTTCTGCAAGTATTCATCTAGCGAGGCGTCTTCTTCGTAGTAGTTTTCGAATTCCAGAATGCCTTGCTTGAGTTCCGCCAGATTGTCGAGGCGGTCTTCGTCGCCGTCTAGGCGCAGCATTTCTTCGTACTTGGTTTCACGCAGGATTTTTGCGAGGACTTCGGAGACGCTCATGTCCTTGTAGCGGGAACGGTACTTTTCAATCAGCTTCACGTATTCCACCACATTGCTTCGGGCCAGGAATCCCTTGCAGTCGAAATCAATCTTCTGATTTTCGTTACCGACAGATGAAAGTTCCGCCTGCGATGAAACATCGGCCGCCACATTGTTCAAAAGACCCGCCTCCGAAACAATTTCAAGCAACGCTTCGTAGAGACCGACACCACGAGCATCAGCAAAAGCCTGCAACGTCGCAATCTTGCGTGGGCCAAACTGACGCTTAGGCGTATTCACCGTACGCATGAATGACAAGTCGTCGGCGTACACCAGCATTCGCAAGTAGCAAATGACATCCTTGATTTCTTTGCGCTGGTAAAAGCCGACGCCGCTGTAAACCTTGTAAGGAATGTTTTCTGCCATCAAGGCTTCTTCTACAGAACGCGACTGCGAATGCATGCGGTAAAGCACCGCAATATCCTTGTAATGGGCTGCACTTTGCACGGCATTCTGAATTTGTTCAACAATCCATTTGGCCTCTTCGCGGGTGTTCTTGGCATGGTAAAAGACGGGCGTCTTGCCGCCGACACGCTTTGGCCTTAAGACTTTTTCAATTCGGAATTTATTGTTCTTGATGACCGCATCCGGCACCTTCAAAATGCTTGGCGTAGAGCGGTAATTGTTTTGCAGCAAAATCGTCTTGGTATTTTCATGCGTCTTGTCAAATTCCAGAATGCGGTTGACATTGGCGCCGCGCCAACCGTAAATAGTCTGGTCCGGGTCGCCCACTACAAAAAGATTCTTGTGGTAGCTCGCCAGCAAATCTGCCAGCTGGTACTGCTGTCCATCGATGTCCTGATATTCATCCACCATGATGTACATCATGCGCTTGCGCCACTTGTCAAGCTGTTCCGGGAAGTTTTCGAGAATGTACAACGTCGAAAGAATCAAGTCATCAAAGTCAAGCGCGTAATTCTTTTTCTGCTCGTAAAGGTAGCGGTAATAAACCCGCATCCACTTGTCATCAGCAGCTTCCGAAAGTGCGAGCAAATGATCTTTAGTGGTCATGCCCTCTGACGGCAGTTCCGCAAAAAGCGAGACGTAATTGATGTCGGCCGCCTTACGGCCCCCAATATAGTCGATGACGCTGCTGATTTTCAAATCCTTGAGCGAGTAGCCCAAATCGGCGTAGGCCTTGTGCAAAAGGGACTTCTGGTCGTCTTCGTCCAGAATCATGAATTCTTTCGGGTAGTTCAGCACATGGATTTCTTCGCGCAGAAACCGCACGCAAAAGCCGTGAAAGGTGGAAATGTAACCGCTGTCGTCGCCGCCCAACACCGTGCGAATTCGTTTTTTCATTTCGTTTGCGGCCTTGTTGGTGAACGTGACACAAAGGATGTTCGAAGGAGAAATGCCCATCTCTTTCACAAGGTACAGATAACGTTGCGTCAAAGTCCTAGTCTTGCCAGAACCCGCACCCGCCACCACGCGCACAAAACCCTCGGTGGTTTCCACCGCTTCCCGCTGTTCCTGATCCATATCTTCTAGGGCCATGTGCACCTCACAAACTTTACGAGCACTATACAAAGCGCCACATAGTGAACATTTGTTTTACTGCACAAAAATATAGCATTCTTTTAGATTCAGTCTTACCAAACTGTATAGTTACGAACTCGCTGCAGCGAGCCGATAGCGATTTCAGCGTAAAAAAACCGATTGCGAAGAGGAAAAATTGCTAGCCAATCTTTATTTACAAAAAGGCTTGACAGAATCTTCTTTTAAATTCTGTCAAGCCGAACTATACACCAGGAACGTACTGATAAGTTACCGCATTCCTAGCCTACAGTGCTAGTTCGTTTAGTAAAAAGTTATTAGTCTCTTACGCAGCGGACCGCTGTGCCTCGATCACGAGAAATAGCGTAATCCTTTCCGTAAGGTTCAACGAGGACGTCCTTGTAGGACCCCCAAAAGACAATCATAGTATACTCTTCCTCTGTCAATTCGGAAGATGTACTGAAAGCAGAATAGCCATATGCCACACTTTTGGCCCCTTCAGCTCCATATGGCAAAACGCCAAAGCCGAATTTATCTGTACCATAGGTAACCTTTCGGGTTTCACCAGAGTTATCCCAACTCCATTCGTCCTTGGAACGCAACGCCACGCCAGCAGTAGTAGAACCAACAAATTCAAACAATTCCTTCCATTCAGAAGCGCTTGGCAAATGCCAGCCCTTCATGCAGATTCCACGAACAGGGACTTTAGGAGAGCAGGTACGACCATAACCGCAACCGATACCATCGTCACTGAACAAACCTACGGAATCCATAGCAGCAGACCAAGTATACAGGCGACCATAAAGGCGACAGTTACCAGCCAGATCGTCACGGCAATAGCTTAGCTCTTCTTTATTTACATTCTTAACCCCATAGTCGAAATTCAGATTTTCAGCCATCCAAACCTGATCACCGATCTTGATGGTTTTGTAAACTTGGCCATCACGAGCGTCCTTCACAGAGCCCTCGACGCCATCGACCATCACAACAGTATCCTTAATAACTAAGGAGTCCTTAATCACCAAGGTATCCTTAATGATCAAGGAATCCTTAATGACCAGAGTATCTATGGCATAGGCTGTATCATTAAAAACAACAGTATCCTTGACATAGATAGTATCCTTTGAAAGAACTGTATCAACCTTGCTCAAAACAAGAGTATCAACATTTTTCAGCACCAATGTATCAACATTGTTGACCACGAGAGTATCAATATTGCGAACGACAAGAGTATCAACCTTAGCATCTTCCATGGCGGAGGAGGCGGTATTAGCAACGTCATCATCGCAGGCGGTAAACAGAAGACCAAAGGTGACCAACACACCCACGGCAAATAAAGATTTATGCATAAAAACTTCCCCTATATTGAAGGATGATTTAACCGCATCCAAAACAATTGATGCAATGCCAAATATAAAAAAAGAATAAAACTTTGGAATTAAAAATAACGTAACATTTTCAAACAAAGGAAATTTGTAAAACTTTTGCTACATACAACCTTGTTTTTTACAAATTAAAGTTTCTTTTTAAAGCGCAGGCAACGTAACCATTAATTTACTTGTCAAAAACCTAACAAACTTCTTATATTTACGCAATTTCTTAACCAGCCCCTTCCTAAGGCTAGGAGTACTCATGAAAAAAATAGTATCGGCACTAGCTCTGCTGAGTTCTTTTGCAGTTGCACAAACATCTGAAGTGACAATCACCACAAAAGATGTCTTCCCCCAATTAACCAATCTCCTTGGTCTAGAAGTCACTGCGTCAAACGCTTCTACGGCACCTAAGAAAGTCCGCATCAACTACGAATTGCCAACAGTAGAAGACGGCGCAAAATATGGCGTTGACAACGTTATCGCGGAATACACGATTCAAGAGTTTTCCACCAGTTGTAAAATTGATCACGACAAAGTAGAGGACCTGGTTTTCAACATCAGGAAAAGCGGATTAGGAAACTATTTTTTAGACGCACAGTTTACCCTGAAGCCCAAAGAAGACAAGATTCTTTGTTTCCCCATATACCGCAACGATCTTGCTGCTTTCGAAAGTACAAGCGACACCAAGAAAAGACTATCTTTCTCGGTTGACAAGAGCGGTTCCCCCCTGAACAACCCTGTCATCTACAACTACATTCCCAAGGCCAGATATTCCTACAATGGGCTCAACATTATCCCCAATGTAGGCGCGCCCTACAATCTACGCATTAAAGCCAACGTCATGAGCAATGGCGTAAATCCCGCACCAGACAGCAAGCAACTGATGGCCTGGGACGCAGGACATTGGGTCGAGATTGAAGCAAGAAACCTGATAGATCTTGGCATCGAAGCATACGGCATGTACAAGGACACCCGCATGCTAGTAGCTAGTGTAGGTCCCCTTGTCAAACATTTCCATTGGAATGAATCTACCTTTGACGGTCATATGTTCAATGGAGTCGAAGAACGAAATATTTTCATGGGACGTTGCTGGCTAATTGCCGTTTTCAACACCTATTGTCACTTCTACGGCAACAGAAACACCAAGCCTGACGCCATGACTCAGGACGAAATGCTCTATCACGCAAAGACAGAACGTTCAAGCAATGATCGTCAATTTTCGATTTTCCAGGCAAACGATAGAGAAGGAGACTATCTAAGCACATCTGCCTACGTAATCAACAAGATTATGTTTGACGCAAATGCAAAAGTCTATTATACCAGCAAGCAACCTATTACCGGAAAAATCCTTTTTAACGCACTCGCAAACGGCACGCCCATTACCTTCGATATGGGATCCGTAAAGAACCATGAAGACATGACTGCAGAAAAAGGCTCTGGCCCAGGCCATGTGATGCTCATAGACGCTTTGGCGCTTGATAGTAAGGGCGACACTCTGGTCCATATTATCAACATGGACAACTTCGGCAACGAACGATACGTCTATCTGAATCTACTAAAGCAGCATATGACCGGCTACATACTTATGCAAAAACCCACCGGCATCATGAAAACCGACGCAGAATATCCAGTTGACCAAGATTATGATAATGACGGCATCATTGATTTTGACGAAAAATACCGTTTTTTGAGCGACCCCAACAAGGCTGACTCCGATGGAGACGGCATTTCCGATATGAACGAAATCTACTCCTACGTCAGCAGAATTAACATATCCGCAGGGAATATTCACGCGCCCACCGGCGAAACTCAGATTACAGTCCGTATTCCCTTTGCTTTTGACTACAAGGATAACACAACATTCCCGCAATGGAACATGGACTTCGACGGAGACAGCATTCCCGATGGGGAAGAAGATTTGAACAAGAATGGCATTTATGAACCAGATCTAGGAGAAACCGATCCTCTGGATAAGAGGGTAGAGATTAGCGAAACAGAAATTCCGAAAGATGTTGTATTCTACGCACTTGATAAGCTGGATATCGGCAAGGATATATATTGCGAAACAAGAATAGATAACCACACGAGAGGGGTTCCAGACACACGTGTGAGTGACGAAGATAAGAAAGATTACGTGAGCGATTGCAACGTTACCGCAGCAGCTGAAAACACTGACGAAAACGTTGTCAGCATCGGCTCCAACACATCCATCAGCATAGTTAATTCCAAGGGCAACGTACAAATTCAAAAAGATGGTAGAGCCTTTCTAATCAACCTCTACAATAAGGAAGCATGGTTAGACGACAAAAATGGACACTCTAAAATCTACACGCTTCATCGTCCTGTTCAAACCTGGCCTTTCCGCATCAAAACTAGCCTGCCGACTTATGAAGCAGGCAGCAAGTCTGTTGTCGTGAAGAGCGGAGACTCCCTCACCGTAAAGAACGGCGATAAATACTCTCGCATAGAAGTAAAGAAGGGAGGACTTTTAATTATTGGCGAAGGAGAAATGTACATCGACACCCTCCAGTTGGATGCAGGATCCACCTTCGATATTCTTAACGATGGATATAGTACATATCTCCATGTGAACGGCCCCGTAACTTGGAAGGCTTCCAACAACAAAAAAACGGATGATTGGATCATCCCTGATTGCCCTGCTACGCAAAAGTACTGTCCCGGCATCCAGTATCTCGCTCTTGCAGCATTTTCCTTCAAGCTGTATCAGCATTCTAGCGAAAACACAGTCATTGACACCCGTTGGGTCGGCACCATTATCGCACCCAAAAGTAACCTGACCCTTGGTCTGACAGACAACGCAAACGTTATGGCAGGTCAGTTCCTCGCAAAGAACATCAAGGTTCGCGACGGTATGGACGTTTATCAAACTGTTTACGAGCCAGAAGAAAAACCTGTCGTCACTCCGGAAGAAAAGGATTCCACCTCCACCGACATGAAGGACTCTACCGACACGAAGGATTCTACCAACGTGAAGGACTCTACCGATGCGAAAGATTCTACCAACGTGAAGGACTCTACCGATGCGAAGGATTCTACCAACATGAAGGACTCCACCGACAAGAAGGATAATAAGAAAGACTCCTCTGACAAGAAGGATGATAAGAAAGACTTCGCAATTTCAAATAACAACCTTGTAGTACGGGGCAACCTGAACATTATCAACATGAATCGCAACGAGTTGATGTTCAGAACCGCTTCCACTAATCGTTACCAGGTATTTATCGCCAAGGCTAACGGCACCAAGGCAGCCGAATATACCTTTGACCGCGGCAATGTAGGCTTGAACTTCGTAAGCATTGCCAACGCTAAACTCACTCGCGGGAAATACTACGTCACCATCAAGCAGAATGGCCATACTAGCAGCAAGATGCTTGTAATCAAGTAAAGACATTTTCCTAATAAATAAACACAAGGGATCGCATTTTGCGATCCCTTTTTAGTGATGCTGACAAAAGCCAACATCACCAGTTTTATCGGAATAACTAAAGAGTAGAAAACAAAGTCATACTTTTCCAATAACACACTTGCAAACGAAATCAGATGTCGCCAGAGCTGAATCCGAGCGATTCTTCGAGTCATGTATCGGTTCTTTGGACCGATAAACGGCTTCTGTAGGCTTTGCGGCCAAATTTACATTTTTTTCGGACAAATGATGTAATTTTTTTTAATCACTTGTTCAAAATTCAAACAACATATACTTTAGATCATTCCTTAATACATCTGATCGCCTTGTACTCACGACCATTCCCATTCCCAAGTATTCTCCAGAATAGGTAATAATTTCCATGATTACTCTGTTCAAATACGATAAAAACAATAGGAGAACTAGAACTGCCCAAAATCGCATAGCGTCCAACAGTTCCTACAGTTCCGGTCCATAATTCAGTACTCGCCGAAGACTCTTTTGGATTTTCTTTCCAATGAGTGGGAAGGACATTGAATCCATATACATTTAAAGCAAAAGAATCAGGCCTAAGTAATCTTTCGCCCCATTCATCAGGATTCGCAAGCAAAGTTGCACCGCCATCATCATAAAAATCAGCATCAGTCGCCCTGCTAAGGATTTCAAAATCTTCTTGCATCGGAAGGCGCCAACCATCAGGACAAATCCCCTGATGAGTGGCCTCTAACACACAAATATGCCGGCTATCGCAATCTGAATATTCTTCCGATGTATAGTAGCGTGCAGAATCTATAGCCGCAAGCCAGGTATAAAGGCGTCCATATTTTTCACAATTAGCCTCAAGGCTATCGCTACACATGGTTCGATTCTTCAAGCTGGGAGTCTTTACACTATCAGCATAACGCAAATTTTCAGCCATCCATTCTTGATTACCAATCTTGACTGTTTTATAAGTTTTTCTATCTCGTGCATCAGTGAGTATTCCATAATTACAATTGTCAACGCCTCCAATATTGCAGGAATCCGCATACCCCCTTGGAGACGGATAACGAATAGCACTACCATCTTTTATACAACGCAAAAAGCCACTCGTCTCAACAAAACAAAAAGTATTTAATTCTATTGTACCTTTTGCTCTACCATCAACGTCAATACGTTCTGAACAACTCTGAAAAATAGACTCTCCACCGTTTGCCAATAAATAAGTCACATGATATCGATTAAAATTAGGCAGCAAAGAAAAACCAAATTCATCAGTAAACGACTTTCCCTGCGGCCACATTTCTTTTGACAAAAGTTTTGGAGGAGCATCTAAGAGATATACATAATTTCCACCAGACAAAGTATCTGAAGCAGCAAACGTCAACAAAGTCATCCACTCGTTTTGCGTAGGGACATGCCAACCCACAGGACATACTCCTTGTATAACAGTATCGCCTTCAATACGGCAAGGGCGATTTGTTCCAAAATTTATCCCTGCAGAATCAATTGCAGTAGTCCAAGGGTATTCTCTTCCAAATACTTCGCAAATTTCCTCATTGTCATTAAAACACGTACTTTTCCCATCTGGAGTCTTGTAATTTAAATTTTGGGCCATCCATGTTTGCCCCTCGATTTCAACAGTCTTGTAAACATGTCCATCACGTTCATCTGTAAATTCACCATAAATTATGTCCGGATTCAAATAATAATCTATCGGATGCAATTCATAGGAACTACTATAAGGCGTCAAAACGGAATGGTCATCATTTTCGCCTGAACTCGAGCCTGGCATTTTGTCACCCGAAGAGCTTGATTCTTCTTTACCAGCGTGTATTCCACTGTAAAGGGAATCTTGCTTATCAAGAGAATCTTGTAAAGCGTTTTCCGTTTTCTCAGAAGGATCTTCAGAAACAACAGGATTTTCTTCACCACTTTTACCACTACAGGCAAAAACAGAAGCCACCACAAATGCAGCTGAGACGTATGTCACAACATTTTTCAGACAAAACATGCGCATGAAAACCTCCATTTCCCCTATACGCAAGCAATTTTGTACAAATGTAAAAAAATTCTACGAAGCAGAAGCCATTCGGCTAACGCCGGGGCCCTTAATAACGCTATGGCCTTGTGCAACCGGTTCCAGAACAATTCGCTGAGGAATGCTATCCACCACCGATTCCACATGGGTAATGATTCCGAGCATTTTTCCCTTACTTTCCTGAGCACGCAGGCAATCGAGTACATCATTCAGCGTATCGGAATCAAGCGTTCCGAAGCCCTCGTCCATGAACAGAGAATCTACGCGAACGTTTCGGCTCGCATATTCTGCAATACCCAGGGCGAAGGCGAGACTGACCAGGAATTTTTCACCACCCGAAAGGTTACTCGTACGGCGGGGTTCGCCAAAGAAATCGTCCTTGACGCAAAAGCCCAATTCTCCCGACATGACCAGCTGATAGCGATCCTTCATTTGCAACAGTTGCCTGTTGGCTAGTTTCAAGAGCGATCTGAAAGTAAGTCCCTGTACAAAGGTTACAAAGTCGCTGCCATCCGCCTTTCCGAACCAGGTTCTCATGACATTCCAACGGTTAAATTCAGCCAATTTGGCATCGAGAACCTTACGCAATTCGGCTAATTGCTTTTGCTGTTTGTTGTAGTTGCGTATAGCCTCTTGAATCGCGCCCGATTCCTGCTGCAATTTCTTCAGTTCTTCGTCGGCGGTTTTCTTTTGCGTTTCAAGTTCCTGCATCGGCGTCGCATCTTGGCTTTCGGACTTGACCTTTTCCAAGGCGTCAAGTGCATCGCGATGCGATTGTCCGCATGCAACCAACGCTTCGGCAATTTCGGCACGACGAAGCGAAAGGGCATCGAACTCCTTTTCCGGCAACGCGAATTTCAAAAATTCCTCTTCGCTTGCGATGTTCTTCGAGGCTAATTTCTCCGCAAAATCTGTCTCTGCCCGAGTCAATTCTCCGGCAAGTTTTTGCATGGTCTCTTTCGATGCCGAGAGGCGTGTCGAAAGGGTGTTGCGGTTATTTTCAATCTCGCGGAATTTCTTGTCCGCTGCATCAAAGTTTTCACCCGCAATTTTCGAATCCGCTTCGGCCTTGTCAACCGCCTCTTGAACATTCTGTTCACCAAAGATCTCGTAGCGACGTTCCTGAAATTCTTTGTGGCTATCTAGCGATTTTGCGAAGGATTCTTCCTCGATTTTCAGGTGCTCTTTGGCGCGGTTAATCGTCTCGATACTGTTCTCGTAACGGTTCCTAACGATTTTCAAGTCATTAGAAACCTGGTCCAATTCCTTTTTCGTCGCATCAAACGCGTCACGGCGACTTTTCAAATTCGCCAACTGCATGGCAGCATTCTTGCTATCAAATTCCAGCCAAGGTTTCCAAAGTGCAGAGACCTCTTCGATTATGGTCTGAGCCTTTTCACGCGACTTTTGCATCAGTTCAGATGCATTCTTTTCGTCAGATTCAGCCTGGATTTTCTTGTTCTGCAAATCCTGCAGCTTGGCATCGGCAGTCTGAATTTTACCGTTCAATTCGCGCACCTTGGCAGCAACATCTACCGCACGGGATTCATCTTCGGTCGCAGCCACCGATTCTCCATCACAGGCCGGGTGTTCCCTGGAGCCACAAACCGGACACGGCGCATCATCTTCCAAGTGCTTTTGGATAATATTTGCAAGCACCAACACATCGTTACGGAACAATTCCTGCAGTTTATCATCCAAAGAACGGCGGTCACCTTGCGCCCTTCCCAACTCCACTTGGAAATCAGCAATCATCTGCGTCGCTGCGTTTTTCGTCTTTTGCGCCGACGCATACTCCTTTCGAGTGGACTCCAGTTCCTTCACCTGCAATTCGCTTTTCGGCAAGACATCCTTGAGCGATTCGTCTTCCACAGAATCGGCAACTTTCTTCTGGAGATCCTTCTCACGAGTCTCGAAAGTCTGCATTTCCAAAAGGGACTTCGCCTGTTCATCTTGCAGGAGCTTCAATTGACGCGTCGCCTCATCGCGGCGTTTCCCTGCCATTTTCAGGTTTTCCGACGCACCCGCAATTTTCACATCGAGCGAACGGACCTCGTCCCAGAGGGTGCGATGTGACAACACGAATTCATCCGCCACATTTTTCGCCGTCTCGGCAGCAGCCTTGATTTCACCCTGTTTCGTCAGGGCACTTTCAGCCTCGGCGAGCGAGTTTTGCAAACTATTCCTTTCTTTTTCAAGCGAAACCTTGTCTTCTCGCCATTTGCGTAGCGTCTGGTAGAGCGGGCTACAATCTTTGGCCTTTTCGGCTTGTTGCAAGCGCAATTCTCTTTCGGCAAATTGGGTCTTGTCGTCATTTGCCCTCTGCAATGCCGCTTCAGCTTTTTGCAATAGCGCCTGTTTTTCATCCAAGTTCTTGTGCCACGCAAGCAACGAATCGATGCGACTACGTTCCTTAAGAATTTCAGATTCTCGTTGCTGAAAACCGGAAAGCTTTTCCTGCTGTTCCGCAATTTGTTCGGCGCTAGGAATTGAACCGGCGAACCTACCGAGATTTGACTCGGCATCTTCCTTGGCCCGCTTACTTTCGGACCAGTGTTCCGACACCTTCACCGCGATGCGGCGGTACTTTTCCATACCGTTCAGCTTTTCCAGAATTTCGGCACGTTCCTTTTCGTTACATGTCAGGAACTTGCTAAATTCCCCCTGCGCAAGCATAATAGAGCGGCAAAATTCAGAATAATCCAGCTGGATAATTTTCGTATTCGCCTGAGCCAACTCTTCGCGAGAACCCGTCTTGCCGTCAAAAATTCTTTCATCGGGACGATCGACACTATAGACCAAACCCTCGGCTGGCTGCAACTGACCATCGACACGGTCGCGGCCCTTACGCTGCGACCACCGGGAAACAAAAGTTCCCTTTTTGCACTGGTAAGTCACCTGGGCAAAGCAGTTGCCCTTGTCGGCAGTCATGACGCCGTTTCCGTCGTTGCCATAAATCTTTTCTTGTCGCGGAGTTCGTCCGTAAATGGCTAGCGTAATCGCATCGAGAATCGACGTCTTGCCCGAACCGGTTTGTCCGCTAATCACGAAACGGTTACCCGCCTGCGCATAAGAAGGATCCGTAAAGTCGATTTCCCATTTGCCCGCGATACAGTTGATATTTTCGAATTCAACCTTCAGGATTTTCATTACTTGCCCTCCTTGCTATCGCGTTCAGCTTCTTCTAGGACCTGCTCAAAAAGCGGCAGGAATTCGGCATATTGGGCTTCAATTTGTTCATCGGCTTCCTTGAGACCAGCCTGTTTCATCAACAGCAACTTGAAAACATCACGTTCATCGGGAATTTCGACCCCTTCGTTGGCGTCGTCGGTAAAATCAGCAGCACACAGCGCACCTAATCGATTCGCCTTCCAGCTGACAACCTCGTAGGATTCCCCCTCAAGAATATCCTGCAGTTCCGCATGTACGTTCACAGCAGGATTGTAATCGTAAAGAATTTCCACCTTCACGGGATGTGCCTGCGGAAGGCTACGCAGCGCCATCAATTGGCTCCGAATCTCGGCGACAGAACCCTTGATCCGACGAAATTCGAAATACGGGGGCACCACGACTTTTCGCACCTGCGGCACGCCCCCTTTTTCCAGCTCCACCAGCAAAATATGGTGAGGAATTTCCGCTTCATCGAAACCCAACACAAACGGCGATCCGGAATAGCGGATCTTCGGATTTTTAGCCACCATGGTGGTATAATGAATATGTCCCAAGGCCACGTAGTCAAAACCCTCAGGGAAAACCGACACCGGAATAGTCCCCAGATTACCCACAATATCGCGCATGCCGTGTTCTTTGGCATCGCTACCATTATCGTTGTCGGGGCGGCCTTCCAGTTGGGCTGCATACAGGTGACCTGTGACCAAAACCGGAATAGGGCGACCATCGCGAACTTTCTCGGCAGCCTCATAAACCGCCTTGTACAACCCCTTAAATGTATTTTGGGCAAAATCCGCTACATCTTCGGTCTTAAACCGGCGCAACTCCATTTCGCGCACATAAGGGACGGCGGCACTGACGCCAACCACATTGCCCGAGTCATCTTTCAATTCCTTGACCAGATCCTCGACTGGGCGGTCTCCAAGGGAACCCACCATCTGGATATTGAGAGCCTCCAGCAAATCACGAGGAGCATCCAGCAAGGCACCCGAATCATGGTTGCCACCCACCAAAACGATATTTTTACAGCAAGTATCCAACAAAGAGGCCAAAAAACGGAAATAAAGACGGCGTGCCTCCACGGAGGGGTTTGTCGTATCAAAAATATCGCCCGCCACCACAAGGCATTCTGCACCAAATTCCTCAATACGTTCCTTGAGCCAATTCAGGAACAGCTTGGATTCTTCTAACCTATCGATGTCATGCATCGAATTGCCCAAATGCCAGTCGGCGGTGTGTATCAATTTCATATCCCAAATATACTATCGCAAACCTGACACAAAATGTCAAGTTGAAAAAAACGCACTTACTTCTCGAACGAGTGCTGTTCCACGCGGAGTTTCTGGGGACGACAGGATAATACGCAAAAACCGGACCCTTCCGGGACCGGTTTCCATAAATTCGGGAATGTTGCGGGGTTACTTGATGGCAAGCATCGCCGAAATCACGCTTTCCGGGACGTTCTGGGAACGGAGATATTCCTCCCTCCTAGAATCGCGAGCGGCATTTTCCGCATCGGCTTTTTCGCGTTCCTGCTTGATTCCCTCGTTCACAAAGTGCTCGGCGAAGGTTTCATAGCCCTTGTTTGCTATGGCTTCCGGACTGTCCATCTTGATTACCTCGCTCTTGTAGGGCCACTTCCAAAAGAAATACGAAAGCGACTGCTTGATGAAATCCCTCCCTTCGTCGGTATTCTGCATCTTGAGCAGGTGCAGCGCCGCCTCGCGGAAGGTAATCGAGAACTTCTCGACATCAAAAATATACTTCATTGCTGTCAAGGCGACAAGGGTAATGGGCGAAAAGTCCTTCAATTCAGCGTCATCGATGGCGTGCCCAACATCAAGAAATTCCACCTTAAACGGAAAGCCGATATCGCGATAGTATTCGGGGTAATTCGCGAAACGCCCTTGTGCAAGCGGATTCCAGTCCTTTTCGCCGTTGTAAACGATGAAGGCGACAACGGGCACATCTTTCTTGCGTTCCAAAAACAGGTGGTGGTAATATTCCGAAATTTGGAGAAGCACATTGTCCCTATTGGTCGACTTGTGTTCGGCAATGACACCCACATAAAGTCCCGTAACACCGCCCGCCTTAATGTTCGCCTCGAAGACCAAATCTGCTGAACCGGTATGTTTGTCGGACGAATGGTTTTCGCTTGCCCCACGAAGGCTTGCAAGGTCGATGGTGTCAAGAAAAGCCTTGAGCGAAGGGTTATGACGAGAAAACAGCGTCAACAGTTCCGCCATGCGAGTAGGTTCCGCAAAAGCAAAGCGAAAATAGCGATCGTGAATGAAGTCGCTCTTGCTATCTTTCACGGAATCGACGATGACGTTGAATTCATGGGCAATATCACGTATTTCAATATTTTCTTTTTCAGACATAAGCGTGTCCTTGTTTAAGGTGGACTCTACGGGTTTTCCAGTAAAGTGACAGAGAAAAAGTCCCCATCTATTCTATACACGCTTTTTCAAGGCTACTGAAGCCTATTTTCTTGTAAATCTTTTGTAAAAGTTTGCTGGCCGTGGAAAATTGTTCAAGTCTACCTGATAACGCATACAAATTACATACACAAACGTTCACCAAAACATACCTTTCACTTTCAAAAAAGTACGTTCATTTTTCAACGTTAAACACCGTCTTACGGAAAACGGCCTAATTCATTGATAGACAACGAGTTACACGCTTGTTTTCGAAAATTTTTCCAGACTGAATTCTGCATATTTTCTATAATTATGGGCAAGTTGATCAAGAGACCGACGACATTTTTCGGAACAGCCGCCTTCGCCACGGCTGTTGTTGGCGCCATTGCCCTTGGCGTCTGGTCTCTGCATGCACTTTTGGAACGTTTCCTGTCCACACCGCATACCATTGCAGGGATTACCATTAGCCCCTATGGACACAGGATGGACGACCTCCTTACCCACCACTTTGATTCTATTCGAGTTTCTCTTGAGGGTACCGACATAAAGGTCGCAAACCCCAATCTCGAAATAACCATCCTCGGAGAACCCAAGGGGATCAACCTGCAATCGGATTCGGTCATAGCCGAAATCAAAATTCCAGAAGAAAGCGCCCCGGAAAAAAAATCCGGCGAAATCCCCCAATTCCCAGAAAAGCTGAAATTTCCACTCCCTGTACAAATCGATGTCAAAGAAGCCCGGGTGTCCCTTTCGGACGGCAAGAGCTGGCAAGCAAGCAATGTCCATCTAGAAAACCGCGGAGAAAAGGCTCTCTCAGCCAGAGCGAACAATATCAGCGGCGATTACATTTCGACACCGGCCAATTTCAAACTCGACGCCGATTTCAGTAACGACATTATCAAGGTGTCCGGCAAAGTCAAGACCTCAAAGGATTCCGTGGTCTTGAACGTGGAAGCCCCCAAAAACAATCTGGGACGCATCAAGACCAAAACAGACTTGACCATAGACAATCCCAAGGATTGGATTCCGGCAGAACTTCCCGCCGCCGTTCCCACAATCGGAAAAGTCAAGGTTAGCGCCAATGCCAACATTGACTTGCAAAAGAACCGCACCACCTATAAAGCCCACATCAAGACCCGCGTAGGAGCCTTCTGGCCGCTACTGGCCGAAAACGTGACCGTTGACCTCTCCGGCGATATGAACAATATCGAAGCCGACGTCTTGCTCCAAAACGACGAAGGCGGAAGCATCCAGCTCAACGGAACCCTGGACAAAGAAATGAACGCCTTCTTTAGCGGGCGCGTGAAGCACATGAGTGCCCAATTCGGCCCCCAGATGATGCCACTCGACATGGAAATCAGATCGGGCGAACTCTACGACAAGGAACTTACCGTTTCAGTCGAAACAAGGCAAGGCACCTTGGTGGATGCAGTCATCAATTTCAAAGATTCCCTATCCCTTACCTTTACCGGCGACATTTCTCCCTACGAACCATGGGCCCTAGACTGGACACAGGGCAACCTGACCCTGGGCGCCCGTTCCAAAGTCTACGGATCTTTTGACGGACGCTCCCTCAAGATTCTCGCCAAGATCAATTCCATCATCAACGCATACCACATTGCAGCAGACTCCCTGCAAGTCTCGCTGGACCTCAACAGCAAGGGAATCGATTTTTCGAACGGAACGATCTACACTCCCGACGAGACCTTCGATTTTGACGGCGATGTCAAATGGAACGACGAACACCCCCATACCTCCTGGAATGTCAGACAGCAACACGGCGGCAAGGCCTCGGCCTACATCCATATAGGCGACACCATCGCCCTCGATGTAGAAGCAGACAAGGTCATCTTCGAGACCATCCCCTTCTCGGATATTAAGCTCGGAAGAAACATCCGCGGAATGGTGAGCGGAGAATGGCATCATGACTTCGACAACCGCATCGGAAAACTGGATGTTACCGTAGATGGCGGCATGGACGCCTTTAACGTAAGCCTAGAGACCTCTATCCGCGAAGACGGCGACACGATGTTCATCGACAACTTCAGGGCAATCCACAACAAGAACTCCGTAACAGCATCCACCGTATTTATCTTGCCCAACGACTCTAACCCCGACTTTAAGCCAACCACCTTCTTGCCGATACAAGTCCTGTTCGCCAACATTTCGTCCCATGAATTCAGTATTCCCCTTTTGCTAGAAGGCTTTAACGATAGTACCCTTACCTCGGGCATGCTGAACGGCGACCTCACCTACAACCAAGGCAACAAGCTCATCGGAAACCTGAACTTCACCGATATCAATTTCCGAAAGATTCCGCCGGAACTATTCAACATCCGCAAGCTCAACATCTTTGCCGAGAACGACAAGATTGAACTCAATTCTTACCTGGACATTGGCGGCGGTGGCTGGACCGGCAACACCCAGGTAATTATCGACAACGTCTTTAGCGACAAGCGACATGTCAGTTTCTCTCACGGTAGCGATAATGGCGGGACCCTCTGGGCCGAAGGCTTTATCGACAACGATTTCGTATTCAAGGGCACTGTAGATGCAAATGGATCCTGGTTCATCCCGGGAACTGTCAGCGAAATCAAGAACACCGACTTGCATGTGGACATTGCAGCTGATTTGCGAAAGGGACTTACCGGAATTACCGCAGACATGAGTCTGGACTCCACCATTTACGAACCGCCCAAGACCAAGGTGCAGTTCCCCATTTACATGCGCGGCCATATAGAAAAAGGGTTGCTCAACATTTACGAAGGCAGGACCAAAAACGAAAACGACGAAGTCATTTCGGGCACATTGCAGTTCAACCTGGATAGCATGAAGTTGGATTCTATCAACGTGCATTCGGACAGGTACTCCATCAAGACCGCCTCCCACTACCTTGTGCTGGAAGACATCAACAGCACCATGACCGACAGCGAAGAGGAACTGCTGATTACCGCTAACATTCCCAAGATTTCGTATAAGTTCAACAATTCCCTCTATGGAGAAGCCGAAGCCATTGCCCGCGGAAACATCGGTTTCAGCATTCCGCACAGCCAAGAAGGAATCATCAGGAACAACACCATTACAGGCGACATTTCTATTGACAAGATGGTTTTCTACAGAGAAGTGGATATCGACGTGACGCCGACAGCCCTCGACAAGTACCTGACCATGTTCAACAATTTTGTGGCCAAGTTGCGCAAGAGCGGAAGCCAGGAAGAAAAACTCTCGGCTACTAGCCCAATCAACCTTTCCATGCACATCAGCGACTCGCAAATGGACTCCATCGCCATAGTAACGCCATTCGCCACCTTCCCCTTCACCGTAGACATCAGAATACTGGGCAACACTGCAAGGCCTCTTTTGCGCGGAGATGTCACCAACACAAACAGCGGCTTTATTGGCGTCAAGGACATTTATGAATTCGAACTGAACTCCTTCATGATTTCTTGGAACGACGTTCCCTGGCAAAAGGGTGCTGTAGATGTTTCAAGTAGCCAGGAACTTCCCTACTGCTCCGAAACCAACGAAACAGACAAAGAAACTTGTCCCATCAACTTGGATGTACAAGGAACCATTTCGAACTTGCAGGCCAAGCCCTCTTCTAACTGCGGTACAGAAGCTTCTACCGCAGCCATTTACTACAACATTTTGTTAGGATGTATCGCAAACGATAACGGCGAAGAGGCAGACTGGAATAAAATCGCCGGCAAGGCAATCGGAAAGGTAATTACCACAACCGCAAACAAGACCCTTGGCGGTGACTACATCGGCGATATCGACATGAAGGTGATGTTCTTTGACAACAACACGACCAGCGACAAGGACTCCAGTTATTTCAAGATTCCGATTTCTCTGGACCGTTGGGTAAAGAACTTGAGCTTAATCTTCGGCTATACCCAGGACCAGAGCGAAAGCCCCACGTACGATCAATCTTTCCAGTTCGGCGTCAATTACACTCTGCCGGTATTCCAGGAAGACGTTTACTCTCACGAGAACCACCTGTCGCCCACCCTGTACCTGAACGGCATGCTGACATCTAAGCAATACTTGACCAGCACTGGCGCCGGGAGCAATGACCGTCTAGAAAAGAACGTCGGTGTCAACTACGTGTACCGATTCTGGAACCCCTGTCTACTGGGCATTGGACGATGCGAATCCATTGCACCGTCTTTAAAGCAAAAGGAGGATTCTAAATGAAAAAGATCCTACTCCTTCTTTTAGCCCTGACCTTCTTTAGCTTTGCCGAAGAAGACAAACACCCTTGGTATCTAGACATCAAGGGAAACAAGGCATTTTCGAATTACCAGCTAGAAGAACAGCTTGACATTCCCGAAGAATTCGGCAAAATGGATACCACCAAGCAAGACTTCATGATGCGTCTTTCCCTTGAAAACATCAAGGCCCTTTACTACTCCCGCGGTTACTACAGTCTCAGCTTGACGATGGACATTCAACGCAACTATGTCGCCCAGGACAGTTGCATTCGAGGCTACTACATTACCATTCGCGACGGCGAACGTTACCGTTTTAACGGCGCAAAGCTAATTGTCCCCGAAGACCGCAAAGTTGAAATCGACGTATCCAAGTTAAACATCGCCCAAGACAACCTTTACAACCAAGAAGACATCGCCGAAGACATGGAAGATATCCAAAAGGCTTACCGCCGCGAAGGATACCTGCACACCACCCTTTCTTCCATCGAAAGAATCGATACCACGCAAAAAAAGATCTATGTCGAAATTACCATCGAGCCCGGCGCAAAAGTTATCATGGGCAACATGGTCTCTTACAGCCACCGAACCAAAGACAAGCGCAACCACAACATTGCCGTTACAGAAACGGGGCTTACGGACACCGCATGGCTTTCGAGCCTGTGGAGAATTCCCGAAGGCGAAATCATTGACGGTAACCAGTACAACACCTTTAGAAACAAGCTTTTCTCTACGCAGCTGTTTACCCAGATCAAGATGAGCGATTCCCTGAGGGAAGACGGTCTTTCGGATGTTTACCTGAACGTGACTGAACGCGTTCCCGGCGAAATGCGCTACGGTTTTTTCTTTGAAGAAATTTATGGATTCGGAGCCCAGGCCTCGGCCCGGCACAAAAACTTCTTCGGACGACTTCACGAATTTTCGACCAGCGCCCAGATTGCCCAGCACAAGCAAGAAGCATCTATCGGCTACGCGAACCCGCTCCTGTTCGGAACCTCCTTCAGTTTCATTCCTACGGCTATCCGCTTTGAAGACCGCTTTACGCTGAACCACGAAAAAATCAACCCGCCGGCCTACCCCGACAGCCTCGAAGAACGTTACGAAGTCATCAACCGTGCTGACCTGACATTCGGCATTACGAAGCATATCCGTTTCCGCGGCACATTCGATACTCGATACGTGAACAAGAACGAAGACAAGTTGTTCAAGATTAAAGGTGAAACCGCTCTCACGTTCGACTACACCGATGACTATTTCAACCCGACAACGGGTATCCGACTTGCCCCCACATTGGGCGCCGGTACAAACTGGAGAGCCAACATTCAAAACCTCACCATGGTGGGCGACCCCTACTCTTACGGCGAAATGACCGTCAACCTTTACCACCCCCTATTCTGGACGTTTAACGGAGCCGTTAGCGGAAGCGTCGGTAAGTTCTTCGCAAAGGCCCTTGAAGATGACGCCAGAATCTTCTACCAGGGCGGTACACGTTCTGTGCGCGGTTACAGATTCCGCAGTATTTTCGCCAGCGACACCACTTACGAAAATTCCACTGACGATGAAGGCAACGATGTCATAGACACAGTCATCAACACCGGCCTCACACCGCTTTATTTCAGATTCAACGAAGAAATCCGCTGGACTCTGCCGTGGAAATCTTGGCAGCGCTGGCAGATTGTGCAATTCTACGACTGGGCGAAAGTCACCGATAGCGAAAATTCCAAATACACCGAAAAAGAACGGGAAAGCTTCGGCTTCGGTATCCGTTACCGCTGGCAGTTCTTGACATTCCGCCTGGATTATGCGTTCAAGAAGGATTTGACCAACTGGAATTTGGAAAGCTTCGGCTGGGGCAGATTCGCCTTTGACTTGTCGCAGACGTTCTAGGCGCCGACCGTCTCGCGATAAATATTCGCGAGGTTCGATGCGGCAGGCACAACATTCGCTTTAATTCCGGCGGCAGCGAGGGCTGCGCGGATTTGCTCTAACGATGCCGAAGTGTCCACCCTGAAAGTTGCGGATTCGCCGGCAAGATCGTCGACACGCCCGCTTTTCAAGAGTTGCCCGCGGTCAATGATCGCGTAGTCCGTCGCTTCTTCTTCCATTTCGGCCAAAATATGCGAACACACGATAGCGGTTCCGCCCTCGTTTTTGCGCCAGTCGGCAAGCAGGCTCCACACGGATTCTCGCGCCATCGGGTCGAGGTTTGCCACCGGTTCATCCAGAATCAAAAGGCGCGGGCTCGGAGCCATGGCACGCAGCAATTGCACCTTCTGGCGGTTACCCAGCGAAAGCTTGCCCATGCGGGTTGCAGAATCCGGCAACTCTAGCTTTTGCGAAAGCAACTTGATGCGTTCGCGGGCAGCAGACTCATTCCACTCGGGATTGCGCGCCGCATAAAAGCCTACAAAATAATCGACATATTCCGCAATCGAAAGTTTGGGGTAAATGCCCGGATTTTCAAGCAAGATTCCGCAAGCAAGCGGATCGAGAAAACCGTTCTTGCCGCGCAAGCCGTCTGCAATTTCAAGCGATCCCGCGAACTTCGAGAACCGCCCACATAAAAGTCGCAAAAGCGTGGTCTTGCCCGCCCCATTCGGGCCCAGCAACGCAAAGAAGCTGCCCTCGGGAATTTCGAGATTCACCGAATCAAGCGCCTTTTCCGACGCACCGGGGTAAGTAAACGAGATGTCACACGCCTTGATTGCGAACATATTCACAATATAGAATTATAGCCATCAAAAAATGCTCCCGAGTCATCTAATCTCGGGAGCAAAATTCTTTCTTTGATCTATTTATTTACGCACTTGGAACACGCCCCTGTCGCCGACGCGCATCATATAAGCGCCGTCGTGGAGGCCAGCCTTCATGCTATTCCAAGCTTCGCTTGTAGAAGCGGCCATCACATTCGCGGACTTAATCAGCTTGCCGTTCATATCGAACACCTGGCAGCGAACCATTGCGGGGCCCGAAAGTTTCACTTTCTGCAACAAACCAGTCGTACCCGAAGAACTCGATTCCGGAGTCTCTGAGCTAGAAGATTCCGCTGCCGTGGCGCTCACGAACTTAATCCAGTCCACATTAACGTAATCGGTATTGATGGTCAGGCGGAGCGTCTGCTTGCCTGCGGCCAGTTCCAATTCGCCCGCTTCGACTTCGGAATAAGTGTTCCAGTCGCCTTGCGAAGGAATTTCGGTTTGAACCTTCTTGTCGCCCACGGAAACCGTCACGCTAGATGCCATCGAATTACCCGTCGCGCCGTTGATGACCACCTTGTACTTGCCTGCGGCCTTCACGTCAAGGGTGTATTCAAAGTAATCGTCTGCAGTGGTATAGCCGAGAGCATAGCCGTCGCCCGCCTTCACAATGCCAGCGTCATCGCTACGGTAGCCCGTTTCGTCGCTCTTGCCGTCAGCATCGCTGTAGGCGTAAGTGTCGTAGTTTTCGGCTTCGATCGTTCCCGGAATTTCAATCGCGCCCTTGAACGGCTTAACTTCAATCGGTTCGCCAGAAACTTCGAGTTCGAGCGCCATAAATTCAATCGTATACGTGCCATCAGAATTCGGCTTGACTTCTTTACCCTTCTGGCTCACAGTCTTGCCCTGGGCGCCCTGAATCTTTACGCGCAGCGGCACGCTCTTCGGCATGTGGGCATGCGGGGACGTCCACTTGACCGTAAAGCCGGTCGAGGTGTTCGTCGCGGTCGCCTTATCGATGGTAAAGTGTGCGCGCAAGTAAGCGCCCACCGTCGAGAAGCTCGCCACCCACAGATTCTTCTGCACGGCGTATTCAATCAGCGTCTTGATGTCAGCAGCAGAAATAATATCCCAGTTCGCCGCAACGCCATGATTCAGCTGCACATGCCACTTGCTGCCGCTGGCCGCCTGGTCCAGGCTTCCTTTAAAACCACTGACCGTACTGCCGTTCCCTTGCCAGTAGTGAGAATCTATCTGCATCCAGTCCGGTTCGCTGTCCCAGCCCGTCAGGCCGCCACCACCGCAACCGCGGCTAATAAAATGTTCCTGGTTAATTGCGTTCTTGACCGTCGCGTTTTGGGCGCAATACGGAGTCGCCAAAGAGGTCGCTTCAAGGCCCATGCTACGCAACTTCTGGGCAGCACCACTAATTTCAGAACCCGGGTTGCCTTCCTTGGTCAAATCCTTATGATTCATCGTATGGTTGCCGATTTCGTGACCCTTCTTTGCATAATTCAAGTGCGGCTGCGAATTGGTCGAAAAGTCCATCGTATTCGTACACACAAAGAACGTCACCGACACATCTGGCATATTGTCCAAGAAGGTCAAGTTCGTTGTCTGCGAATGCAAACCGTCGTCAAAAGTGAAGGTAGCTGCACCAGGGTGACCGTTCCAAGGTACCGTGGTGATGGGGCCCGCAAAAGCGGAAATGGCGGAAACGGCAGCAAACGAAACCGCTGCGCCAAGCGAAATCTTCAAACATTCCATACTATAAAACTCCTTACCCGTAATCTAACCTTTTCCAAGGCAGAATAACATTCCCTAGTTTCATAATTATGGACAATATGTCTATAAGTTTGTAAAGAAAAAAAACTAGTCCATTATGCAGCGGACAGCGGCAAAGGTCTGTTTTGGGGAGCGAGGCTTACCATGTTCCATATCAACACCATTGTATCCTCTAGCCAAAACAAGGAACATCTCTGCACTGTTTGATGAAGTCCAAAAATAGAGATATTTGCTTTT
>JAEEGH010007938.1_pt1 | contig 25295 bp, 24 predicted proteins | sample 9134181 | NCBI WGS metagenome assembly JAEEGH01 (sample SAMN16246544, study PRJNA631951) | gut metagenome | biome: gut microbiome; feature: rumen; material: DP-attached | host: Bos | place: Iran: Karaj | collected 2018-10
CCGTTTGGCATCATTACGCCGATAACGTGATCTTTTCCAAGAACCTCGCAGCAAAGTGCTGAAACGGTAGAAGAATCTTTTCCTCCAGAGATACCGATTACAGCTTTTGTCTGTGTATTACCATTATTTTCAAAATAGTCGCGTATCCAGTTTATTGCTTCGTCTTTTATGCTCATTAGCCGATCTCCGAATTAAGAGCCTTTTCTGTCTTGATTTCTTTTCCGTCAGCAAGGAGTTTCTTTCCTGCAAGCTGAACGATTCCGTCTTTTGCGGCAATCTGAACTGCAAAGAATTCGTCCCCTGTAATCTGCTCTTTCTTTGCGGCATTAACATCAGCGCCTTCAAGAACAACCTTTGTACCAGGAGCTGCCCAGCCTGCATCAAGAACTTCTACGCAGTCTTTTCCATCAGCATCTTCATAATCTCCAGCAAGAAGCATACCGCGGCTTTCAACACCACGCATTGTACGAGGAGCAAGATTAGCAGCGATAATTACATGCTTACCAAGAAGGTCACTCTCTTTGAGGTATATGCGGAGGCCTGACTGAATTGTACGAGGAGTTCCGCTTCCATCATCAAGAGTTTCGATATAAAGTTTTTCTCCTTCCGGATTTGGCTTTACGTCGACAATCTTTGCTACAGTGAGTTCGATATTCTTGTTGAAGAAATCAGCCTGCTGGTCTACTGGAAGTACAGTTGGCTCTGCCTTTTTCTTATCAGCTTTCTTTTCTTTCTTTTCAGCCTTCTGCTGCTTTCCTGCAAATTTCTCGCGGAAGGCAAGCATAGTCTTCTGATCCATTGGTTTGAAGTAAACTTCTGTTGGTCCTACAGTTGTAAGGCCTTCGAGCTTACCGAGATCTTCCCAGGTGTAGCCAGGCTGAGTTTCCATACCAACCTTCTTAACCTGAATAGTCTTGCCGAAGTAGCTCATGATTTTCTGAGTGTACTGAGGCATGTAAGGATTCATCATAATCATCAAATCCTTAATTACATAGCAGAGGTTGTGGATAAGGCTTTCTGCCACTGCAGGGTTTTCTGTTCTTGCCTTCCAAGGCTCAGTTGCCTGGAACTTCTTATTACAGATATCAGAAATCTCAAACATTGTGTGGAAAGCATCCTTGAGGTCAGCCCATTCAAGGGAGGCAGTTGCCTTAGCTTCAAGTTCGCGAACCTTTGTCCAGAGCTCTTCATCAACTGGGGCGTCAGGAATTTTTCCTTCATAATATTTATTTACAAACAGGAGTGTGCGGTTTACAAGGTTACCCAGGTTACCAATCAGCTCGCCGTTAAGCTTTTCCATAAAGTCTTTCCAGGTGAACTGATAGTCCTGCTTTTCAGGGCGGTTATAGAAAATGTAGAAACGCCATGCATCAGCTGGAATTCCACTCTCAATTGCGTCACTTCCAAATACACCAACACCAAGACTCTTAGAGAACTTACCGTCTTCGTAATTAAGGAACTCAGTAGAAGACATGTGGTGAAGCTTTGTCCACTCGTGAGGAGACCCCAGCATTGTTGAAGGGAAAATTACAGTGTGGAAAGGAATATTGTCCTTACCGATAAACTGGAAGAGATCAACCTTTGGCTTACCCTTAGCTTCTTCTGATTCGCTTGGAATCCACCAGCTCTTCCAGTCAAAGCTCTGCTTGCCGGCCTTTACAAGCTCATCAGCCAGCTGCTTTGTGATGGAAATATATCCGATTGGCGCATTGAACCAAACATAGAAAACCTTATTTTCATAACCAGGCTTTGGAACAGGAATACCCCACTTAAGGTCACGGGTAATTGCTCGTTCCTGAAGACCATCGCGAATCCAGGCTTTAGTCATGTTGATGGCGTTATCAGCCCAGCGGCCTTCCACACTAGCTTTTTCCATCCATTCGTTGAGCTTGCCGCTCATTGCAGGAAGGTCAATGTACAAGTGCTTTGTTTCGCGAACTTCAGGAGTTCCGCCACAGGTATGACAGCGAGGTTCTTTAAGTTCAGTTGGATCAAGCAGAGAACCGCACTTATCGCACTGGTCACCGCGGGCCTTTTCGTAACCACACTTTGGACAGGTTCCATCAACATAGCGGTCTGCAAGGAACATGTTACAGTGAGGACAGAAAAGCTGCTTGTTTACATGCTCGTGAATCAGGCCGGCTTTATCCAGGTCGTTGAAAAGAGCCTGTGTAATTTCAGTACACTGCTCGTTGGAAGTGCGGCCAAATTTATCAAAATCAATTTTGAACCATTCATAGATTTTTGTGTGCTCACCATAATAGTGGTCGCAGAGAGCACGAGGCTCAGTCTTTTCTTCAAGAGCCTTAGTTTCGGTTGCAGTACCATATTCATCAACACCACAAACATAAAGAGTGTCATAACCACGGCTGCGGCAGAAACGCGCAAAAACATCGCCTGAAAGCGACTGAATTATATTTCCCAAATGCGGAATGTTATTAACGTAAGGTAAAGCTGCTGTGATAAGTCTTCTATTCATAATGGCTTATGATAAATTTTTAGCTAGTCTAAGTCAATACTGTACAAGACTGTCATTATGAAAAGCATAGAGTTGAACTTATGCTTGGCGGAAAATCGTTCTGTTGCGTTCGTCGGCCTGCTCGCATGGCAAAGCCATGAGGCAGTCCGCGTCCACAAGTCACTATTTTCCGCCCAGATTTGACCAATCTTTCAAGTTTCCTTATGATGAGGTTTTGCTAAACGAAATTGAGGAAACATCATGAAGAGGTTTTGTGCTCTAGCTGAAAATGGCAAACCTTATGGTAAGGTTTTGTGTTTCATTCATGTTTTACATATTCAGGTTTTAAATTTTTCCATTTTTTTGTTGCAGCTCTTGCTACTGGCATTTTATAAAATTTATAACGTTCCTCAAATGTTTTTACAGTTTTATCAACAAAACCTGTATTTATATTTTCACGCTGCTCAATTATAGAAAAAGGAACTTCATTTTCGAATTCTTCTGGAAATATCGCTTTTTCTTCATAAATTACGTCAAAATGCTGATTATCAGGTGTTTCCAAAGGAAGCTCCGGTAAATCCATGACCAAACTATAAATTGTGTCAAAATTATTGATGATTTCAGGAATGCTGTTATTATTGAAATCTATATTTTGAAAAACGCTATTCATTTTATGTATCTTTAGTCCTCCTCGTAGCTGAGCATAATAATGTCCAATATTTTCTTCAAAATCTAGTGCTTCGTAAGCTTGCGTAACAGGAAATATATCATTTATCTGCCAAAGGATATGAACGGGCTTTCCATATAAAGCCTCATTACTTCGAAAAAATTCTAACCGTACACCGCCAAATGAAATATAGCGGTTATCGGTTAAATATACATTAATCCAATAAAAATAATCGTCTTTATTCATATTACGCGGAATAACTTCCACAGATGTTACATCTTTACATTTCATTATTTCATGTCTTACATATTCCTCATCGCCCATAAAAAGACTTTTGAAAAATGGAATATCACTGGCAACTAGTGTGGAACATAAAACAGTTGCCAAAAATATCAGAAAGATTGTTTTCTTCATTTTTAGTTCTCCCCTTTATGTGTTTTGACTGGCAAAAGCACTTAGTTCTTGTGTTTTGCATTTGGATTAATCCTCTTTATTAGTAAAATCTATCAAAACGGTCAAGTTTTCTTGCGAAAACTTGTAAACGGTGTACACCGGTTGTTTTTTAGCCTAATCTTCGTTTTTGGTCTTATATGGCGAAATACCAAGTTTTGCCATTCGGCAAAACTTGAAGATTTGTGTGACAGGCTGTTTTGGGCTTGCCTTTTATAATTTGTTCAATCAGAGGTTTTTTATATCATATGAAAGAAATTCTTTTAGGCTTCGATAACTAAAAATCTGTTTTTAATTTTGCATATGGATATCTCTTTTGTGCATCTTCCACAGTCAATTTATAAAATTTAAACCTCTTCTCATAAGTTCGTGAAATTTTTAAGTATGAATTATAATATTTTTTTTGTTCAATAATTGAAAATGGAACATCATTCTCAAGTTCTTTAGGTATTTGTAAGTCTTGGTCATAACTTCCATCAAAATATATATGTTCGGGAGTATTATCAGGAAGTTCTGGCAAGGAATCGATATAATCATATACATAATCAATGCTATTTATAATGTTGGTTATGTTGTTTATTTTTTTTTGCATTAATTTTGATAATAAATTAATAGGTACCCATCCCTTAAATGAACCTACATATTTTATTGTAGATTCTTGTGGTTGTAAAATTAGAGGCTCAAAGTATTGTACAATTGGCACTAAATTATTTATCTGTAATAAGGTTTTGGGCCATCCTCTTCCTGTATCAGTCTTAAAATGATAAAGTTCAATATCTGCAAAAGAAATAAATCTGTTGTTTGTTAAATAAACATAAATGCTATACGCGTCATCTTCTTGATAATCAGATCTTCGCTCAAATTCTACAGATTCTACATCTTTGCATTTTAAGATTTTCTGCTTTACATATTCTTTTTCTCCAATAGTAATATAAGATATTATGGGAATATCACCAACGAAACAAAATGATAGAGAAAGCATTAAAGCAAATATCGAAAAAAATATTAAGAATGATTTTCTTTTCATTTAGTATAGCCTCTCCTTTATGTGCTTTGTCTGAAAAAATCTTTAGTTCTTGCGTTTGTGCTGGTGGGTTTCGGTGCGTTTGATGTAGAGGGTGACGGTGCGGCTGCAGACTGCGCCGGGCAGAAGCGAGATTTTCCAGAAAAGGCCTGTCGTTGTGGCAAGATACTGCTGCTGGCTGAAATACGGGTACGCATAGACGCCGGCCGCATCGCTTGAAGACAGTGTAAAGCAGCACTGCGAAAGACTGTCTGTCATGCGAAGGTAGAAAATGCCTTTGTTGTTGAAAAAATCAGTTTCCGGCGGAATAGACAGAAGCAGGTCGTCTGCCGAACATTCCATTGACAAAGTTTCCGGGCTGTTTGACTGCATGCACAGATTGTTTTCGATAAGCAGATAAGCGTTTATGTTCTCTTTTGACGTGTTTATAAGCCTGTAGTCAACGCGGATTGAATCTTTTGTAAAGTGGAATTCCTTGACAATTTTGACAGTTTTCTTTTTTTCAAAAGGAACTTGCGATTCAAGCTTGACGTTTTTCTTCATGCGGTCATATTTCAGTTCATGATAAGACGCTTCATTCAGGCACGGAACATTGTCTATGCTCTGCCCTTTTGACAAGATGCTGAAATCTTTATCAGAAACAAGAAAGTCTGAAAAAAGACCACGCCTGCGCTTGTCTGAAATCGTAGAGACAAAATTCCTTTCGCTTTGAAGAATGTCAAATTCATAGATTGAGCCGCCAGTCTTTGAAAGATAAGCGTCATAAAGCTTGAACTGCGCCACATATTCGTTGCTGCCGTCAAAATTCACGTCAAATGAATTGAGTGAATCGTTTACCGTAGAAACTTCTCTTACGAGCTGCTCTGCATGAAGCAAGTCTTTGTACATTTCGTTGCGCAGTTTTGTGTTGGTAATGCCGCCTGAGCCTAAAAACCAGTAGCCTGCACCGTTCTGCGCTTTCCAAAGTTCTTCGCGTGCTGCTTTTTTGCGCACCTTGTCGCCGCGGCACTGATTTACGAGCAAGCTTGTGTAAGTCATTCTGGAATAAAGATTAAGCACTTCGGGGTAAAGCAGCGTAAAATTGCGGATTGTTGTGCGCGTTGAGTTCTTGTTCTGCGCAGTCTTTGCATAAGCTTTCAAAGCCCAGCTTGAAGCTTTTTTGCTCATGCCTGATGGTATTATAGCTTTGTTGAAAGCATCTGAATTTTTGATGATTTTCCACGGCATAGAAAGCACAATCTTCTCTTTGAAGCTTGCCGCAAGCAGGTCAAAGCATTCTTCAAGCCAGTTCTGCTGTACAAGTTCAGACATTTTTTCAGCTGAAATAAAGCATGTAACTGTCGGGCTGCTTACGGAAGAAGGCACTGCCTTTATAAGCTTTTCTAAAAAACTTTCGGGCGAAACCATGTCTGCCGCTTCAAAAAGCTCGTTGTGCAGAGGCAGCGCAAAAATTGATTTGCCCATATCTTCGGTTATAGAAACAGTAAGCGCTTTCGGGTCATACATGTCTGATGCAAAAAACGAATAATCGAGCATTGTATATTCAAGCGAGCATGAATTGAGCGTGTTTATAAGCGAAGGATCCCAGACGCTTTCGTTTAAGAAGCAGCCGTGCGGCCGTTTCTTAAAATGCTTTCTAAGCGCAGTTGTCAGCGATTCAATCTGACCTGTACGGTCTGCCGGCTGCAGAAGCGGAAAATGCGGGTTATAGTAGCCGCCGCCGATTACTTCAATCTGCTTACGCGCCATAAGTTCTTCTATAACAAGAAGATATTCTGAATGTTGAGATTGAAGCCATTCAAGCACCGGCCCGGAAAAGAAGAACGAAAACGGCACATTTTCATGAGAAAACAGATATGATGCTAATGTCTTGTAGCTGTTTTCGTAAATGTGAGTATTCGGTATGCCTGAACCGTCTGCCGACGTGTCGGCAAAAAGCCCAAAACAAAGAGCAATCTTTCCCATAAAACGTTCCGGTTAATCTCTTTTTGCAGTTTTCGTAGACTGTGCAGTTAGTATGTTATAGCATAACTGCCAGAATTTAAAGTCTTTAGAGGGCTTTTTTTCGTCTGTTACGATACATTCTGCCGGACAATGCTGCTTATCTTCTTCTGATATTGAATCTTTCGGGCAGTTCTCGCAGTTTACGCAGGCTGCCGAGCAAATTTCTTTCATGTGCTTGCCGCCGGTTGTAGCGCACGCAACATAATGTGTCTGTTCTTTCGGAATAAGTGTGATAAGTCCGTTAGGGCATATATCGACACATTGACCGCAGCCGGAACAGTTTGAGTTTATTACGGCTGTTCCGTTTTTAATAGAAATTGCTTCCTGCGGGCAGTGACTGACGCATGAGCCGAAACCGATGCAGCCGCAGGTGCATTCTGATACAGACTGATAAATTTCCTTGAACAGGCGGCAGTCCTGAATGTCATCGTAGAAAAAACCGCGCTTTGAGACTTTTCTCTCCGGGTTACAGCGGATAACAGCTCTTAAGTCTTTTGAGATGACAGCATTTTCCCTTGAAAAAACAATATCTTTTTCGTCATGCGAGAGAATGTCCTGCGTAACATTGATATTGCGCTCTTTCAGATAATCCGGAAGAAAGCCAAATATAGTCCAGATTGCTAAAGAGACGGCGCATATTATAAGCAGAAAAACAAGTAATGGGACTATCATTTGAAGAACTCCTGATTAAACCAAGAAAAATGATATGCAAAGAATGCAAAAAAGATGAATGCTGCGCTGAAAAATGCAACAGCGTAATACTTAAAATCTTTTGGTGGCATAGAATTGTTGAGTCTTTTTCTGATTGCATATAAAAGCGGAAGCAGAAGAAAAACTGAAAGGAAAATGCCTGCCGAAATTGTATAAGCTTCAAGCAGTGTTATGCTTTCATTTACAGCCAGCAGCATAATTGAAGCAGGCAGAAGGACTCCTGCTGAAACAGAACCCTTTACTAAATATGTAACAGAATCAATGATTTTAGATATTAGAATTACTGTTATAATAAGAATCAACGGATAAAGTTCTGCAAATCCGCGTTTGACAAAAAACATGGATAAACCCCAGACAATCGGAAGCGAAAAAAGAATTGTCAGAAACGTTTTGATTGCTGTTGTTCCAAAATAATGAATTGTGTTTGACTTCATCAACGCTTGTTTTAAGCCAATGCCGTAAACAAAGACTGCGGAAGAACAAAAAAGATAATAAAACAATAAAGAAAGGCTCATTTTGAAACCCTCCTTAAAATCATGAGTTTGCGGTTTATGTATGAGAACAAGGCAAATATAAGCCCCAGAACAATAAGTGTTCCCGGTATTGTTGCAAGAAAATGCAGCGGATAAACTTCACCTACTTTGAAAAGCGTAATTACTTTTATTCCTTTTGGAGCCGGCAGCGTTATAGAGCCAAACGCGAGTATATCGCGCATCAGAAAGAAAAGCAGAACAAGCCCGGAAAAAAGCCCTGTACGTTTTGAGGTGCGTATTATATGCTCTACAGGTGACAAACCGACTGTATCAAGTACATTTCCGTAAATATAAGACGAGAAAGCCGTAAGATAAAGCGCAAGCCCGGACGTAAACGCAATTGAAGGCGCGTAAAAAATCAAAAGCTGTTTGTAAATGCCTGTCAGCGCAATAATCGAAATGACAAGCAGGCTTGTAAGCATCGGCTGAAGATTGAATTTTTCAACAAAAAATTTTATTCCGAAACCACCGTAAATCAAAAGATTCAAAAGCAGAATTGCTACAATTCCATAAGCAAAACGCGGAGGAAACGGAATTATGATTGAAAGAGCAGCTGCAATATAAATGTAGTAGTAATTCTTGATCATTTAGCTGCTCCTTTTTCGTCTTCTGTTTCTTTTGGCGGAATGAGAGCCTGTGCCCTTTTCTGCCAGAATTCAATTATAGGTGCCGTAAGACCGTAACCGAAAAGTCCTGTATCTGTGTAAGTTGCGGTTTTATTCTCAAGACCGCCCATGCCTGCAAAGAATGCATCATCATCATCGAATACATAAACTAAAGGCAGCGCACCTGCAATACCGTAAGCCCTAATCAAAACAGCATAAGCCGGTACAGATTTAAGATTGTTATTTTTTTCAAGCTCAAATACAGCTGCTGAAACTGAAAGCGGTGTCTGAACCGGGATGCTTCCTTTTATTGAATATTCTGCGCCGACATAGTCGTTCAGAACTTTTTCAGTCATCTGCTCAAGTCCGTTGTTCCAACTTTTCCTTGAACCGTATACCATAAAGAAAAGTATCAGAGAAAAGAGAATAATTAATATTGAAGAAGCACCTGCTTCATGTATAATCTGTTTTTTATCTTTCATGCTCAAGTCTCGATTTTAAGGTTAGAGATTTATAAATATTATAACATTTATCTTCAAAAAGCTGAATTATTGGTGATACAGTATTTACCAGAATAACAGTAAATACAGCACCGGTCGGCGAAGTTCCAGCCCCGCTCATTACAAATGCAGCGATACCCGCAAGTACGCCGTACACAATCTTGCCGGGCATGCTCATCGGTGTTGTACCGTACCACGAAAGCATAAAGAAACCGCAGAACAGAGTGCCGCTTGTAAGAAGAGCAAGAAGAATGTCACCCTGTCCTGTTATTCCTGTGAAAGGTTCAAGTGAAAAAAGACGGACTAAAACGGCATAAACTGTGAAATAGCAGACTGGAATCATAAGGTCAATCATTGAAAGCGAAGCCAGTATAAGTGAAGCTCCAAGCGTCAGCAGATTGAACCTGAAAGCCGGTATAAGCGCGTGTGTATCCCAGAAAAGTGATGTATAACCGTCCGGCAGAACAAATCCAAAATGATTCAGAATATGTGAATTCAAGAAATTTGAGACAATGCCGGCTTTTTCATTTAACGGAATAATATCCATTGAAAAAAGCATTGAAGCCGGGTTTGCAGATTCAAGCATTTCTGCTGAAAGCTGAAAATCAGGAAAAAACAGAGAACCTGTAAACCATGCAATGATTATTGTACATGCTGTCGGGTTTGCCCAGTTAGAAGCAAGACCGCCGAAGCAATATTTGACAACAAAAAGGCTGCACATTACAACAAAGAAAACCAATACCGGCGGATACACTTCCGGTAAAAACATTCCGATTATTAGACCTTCAAGAATTGAAACAAGTGAGCCGACAGTCATTTTTTTCTGAATAAAGTTGTCTACAACTTCTGCACAGACGCTTGCAAGCACAGACATTGCAATTACAATCAATGCTTTAAAGTCTTTGTATATTCCAAGAAATACCAGCTGAGGCAGAATTGCTGCAATCATTATGACTATGGTATTCGGCAGTGCCGGCGAAATATGTACGAACGGTGAAAAACGAAGTTTTGTGTTAATCTTCATAATGAGTCTCCGCTATTTTTTTTATTTCATTTATAGTCTGAAAAAGCGGCAGCCTTGAAGGACAGACCATATTACAAAGCCGGCATTCACTGCAAAGCAGCGTCATCTTCATTTCATCAGACGAAAGGTTCATTTTTTTCATATATTGCATATACAGCTTGTCAGGCTGAAGTTCTGCTTTGCAAATTTTTCTACAGCTGCCGCATCTGATACATGGCGATGTAGGCAGAAAATCAAGCAGCCGTTTTGGCAGAACTGTTATTGATTTTGTGTATTTTGTCACCGGCGTATCAAAAGTGCTTATTGCTGAACCGTATATTCTGCCGTTAATAAGGATTTTGCTCGGCTGAGAACAGAAGCCGCCGCATTCAGCAATCAGGTTCTTTATAGGCGTTCCGATTCTAACTTTGAAGATTTTGCTTTCAGCCAGTGCTTCACCGCCTACAGAGACAAAACGTGTCATTGAAGGCTGGTCTAAAACAATTGCCTCATAAACAGAAAGTGCCGTCATGCTGTCAATAAAAAGATCTTTTCTGCTGATAGAAAGCTCCTGCGGTGCTTTAACAAAATGGCGGACAAGGTTAAGAATATCGAAAGTACCGCCACTTGGATATTTTGAAACATCAACCGGAATAAAATGAAGAGGCACCGTATTGAACAGAATGTTCATCGCGGCGGCATCTTCTTTGATATTTGAAGCTTTGTCATAAAGACAGTAAACAGCGCTTGGCTCAACTATATGAGCCAGAATAGACATGGCTTCAAGAATCTGCGGCATGTAATTTTTGGCAATAAACGAGTCGGCGCAGTTTGTCGGGTCAAGGTCATAAAGCCTTAAAAAGATTGTTCTGTTTTCTTTGCGGAGCTTCTGCTGCATAAGCTGCCTTGAGAGCGGTTCTGGCTTATAAAAGGTGTTTACAATGCCTTTTTCGCCTATGTCTCTTATAAGCTGGTCTGCAAACTTAAAGTCCCACTGCTGCTTTTTTCTAGGTCTTCCCAAAAAAGAAAAAGCACCTTCAGTTTTTATCGTAAGGCATGGGCCTGTTTTTCCATTTGGAAGAGAGATAACCGAAAATTTTTCGACTTTGCCCGGCACAGGCGAATGTATCTGACAGAGGCTTCTTGAGTCGCGGGCAATAATCTGCCCTTCTTCAACCTGCTCGCCTACATAGACAAGCGGCTCTGTTTTTGTGTATTCGTCCTGCCACAATGCGACAGCCACTTCATGCGGAACATATGCATTCAAATAAGAGTTAAATGCGGCAGATGATGAAGTCAATTTTTTCGTAGAAATCATGGGTTACCTTTATCTAAACTGTTTATATGCAACTGTAACGAAATGTTTCTGCTCAAAAAGCATTTTTTCAACTGAAGGTTCTGAGCTTGAAGCAATTTTGGAAAGTACAGACGCAAAATATGATTCATCAAAAGTATACATGATTTTCCGTTCTGTTGAAACCCTTCCGCTGTCTTCATCATATTCATAAACAGGCATGGAAACTTCAGAACCGGCATAAGCCGGCGGAAACTTTTCGTTCAGAGACACATAAGGAAGCACATCAGTTTTCCAGTTAAGAGTAACAAAATCAGCTAAATCTGGCAATGCGCGCAACTGTGTTTCTGATGTAACAAGATTTTCATAAGCCGTATATGAAAAGCCTGTAGTCTTATAATATTCATGCGGAACAGGAAGAGAAAGACCTGTAAGCCCGCCCGACGAAAAAAAACGCTCTTTCGCTACAAATGACAGAACAAGCACACCTGTCGTCAATACAGCAAGAGCAGTCAGCTGCAGCTTTGATTTTAGCGTAAAAGAAACAGTCTGTGCAGAATTTATCAGGATAAAGCCTGTCTGCTTTTTGTTCCTGTCATGTATAAAGAAAAAGCTCAAAGCACACGCTGCCGCAAAAAATGCAGAAAGTCCCAGAAGAATTATGCGGAAATTTCTTGTGAACGGCACTGTAAGAATAAGCGAAGAAAGCATCATAAGTATAAGCACAACTGTCACAATATCGCTGATTAAAAAGTTTACCCAGCCCGGTCTCTGCCAGTAATACTGAATTGAATAGGCAACTATAGGAAAGATTGAAGCACAAAGTGCCGCTGCAAATTCAGCAGAACCGCAGCAGAAAACAAGAAACGGAAGCTGAAGAAGCAGATAAAGCAGTTTCCGTTTACTTAAGATGAAAAATACAACCGTAAAGCCGAACGGAAAAATCAGAATCAGAACAGCAAAAAACGAGATTCGCTCTACGTGCCAAGTTGAGCCTGTTTTTTTTGTTATTTGGTTTAATTTTGAACCTAGATTTCCAGATTCTTTCAAATAAAAAAGATTGTTCTGCTGTGTTTCATCAAAAAAATATTTTTTGACAGCCTCTCTATAAGACATTTCAAAACTTGTAACCGGAGTTAATTCGTTTTTGGGGCACATAGAAACAGAAGAAAAGCTTATTACGTCTGTTATGCCCTGTGATTCAAGTTCATTTAGAACTTTTTTTTCTGAAACTGAAACAGGAACGGCAAGAATTCTGTAGCCTTCCCATGTAGAAGCAACAAACTGAATGCGGAAAATTATAAGCAATGAAATAAAGCAGATGTAAAGAATTGGCAGAATGCAGTAACAGAAAACTTTCTTCATGGCGTTTATAAAATCGAAAAAGCGGTGCCGATAAACACGCCGAGAAGACAGCCGACAATAACCTCTAAGGGTTTGTGCCCCTGCACTTCTTTTACCGGATTAAAAGAGTCGATAACTTCTTTTTTTTTAAGTTCTGTACCGATTGTATTGATTACTTTTGCCTGAATGCCGCTGGAGCGTCTTACGCCTACAGCATCTCTGACAGTAACAAGCGCAAAACAGCATGAAAGCAGAAAAATTTCAGAATTGATGCCTGAACGGTAGCCGATGGCCGTTGTTATTGCGGAAACAAGTGCAGAATGAGATGAAGGCATTCCGCCTGTTTTCCAAAGTAGAAGCGAGATAAGCTCTGAAAGCGAGTGTACTCGCCCTGAAACAAGTCTTATAAGCGTCTTTATAAACTGAGCCGAAAGCCAGCTGAATATAGCCGATAAAAATATCGGGTTCGTGATAAACATTTGAAGCTGAAATTTTGCAGACATTCCCATATATAAATCTATTTTGCCTCTAAGCCAAATTTTGTCAAGTAGTTTTTGTTTTTTATTCTTAACATGGAAAATCTTGATGGAATGCGCATTTATCCTTGGTGGAAATCCGCGTCAAAGTATGATTTTCTCGTCTTTACTGTACCATCTGGATAATATGTATATTCATACCAATATGTGTAACGTCCTTCAAAAATTGTTTTCAATTCAGAGACGTATTTTGTGTAAATGCAATCACCTTGTTCATTGTATTCATACCATGTTTCTTTTTCTTGAGTTTTTATATAAATGATTTTTCCGTTTGGGTTGTATTCGGTAATACCTTGATATATAAGCTCCATCGTCTCTTCTTTTCCATCGAGCGTTACTTGCTTGAGCACTTTGTCGCCGGGTTCTTCAGAATGGACGGTCGCGGTGGCGGCTAGAATCAGCAGCGATGCTAGGAGAATTGTTATGTTTCGCTTTTTGATTTTCATTGTAAGTCTCTCCGTTGTATTAGATTCAGTTTTACAGATTATATCATGCACTGCTTGCTGAAGCAAATTTTGAAGCTTTCATGCGGCACTACCGCAATTGGGCTTTTTTTGATAGACTTTATGCATGGAGTTCATTCAGATTAAAGCCGGAAATGACGATGTCGGGCGGCGCATTGACAGGGTTTTGCGCAAACTGTTACCGGGCGTTGCTCTGGGCGAAATATACAAGCATCTGCGCAAGGGCACAATCAAGGTCAACGCAAAAAAAGCTGCGCAAGATTACCGCATAAACGAAGGTGACGTGCTGTTTCTGGCTTCTTTTCTTGAATCTGAAATGAAAAACTGCGGTGTCGCACAACCTGAAGCACAATCAACAGAAGCCGCCCTTGCCCCAAATTCAGCTGATGCAGCGCGCACTGCAAAATGCGCAAAACAAAACTACGGCTTTAAGCTTGAAACGCTTTTTCAGAATGACCATATACGCGCCGTAAACAAGCCTTTCGGCGTTGCGGTGCATAAATCAAACTCAAAAGAGATTTCGCTTGCAGAAATTGTAGCCGCCGAATACCGTGCGCTTCATCAGAATGAATCGCTTTCTTTTATGGCCGGACCACTGCATAGGCTTGACAAAAACACAAGCGGAATCATCGTGTTTTCGCAAAGCCTTAAAGGAGCGCAATGGTTTTCAGAGAACCTGCCTAGCTTTAAAAAGGAATATCTTGGAATTGTGCAGGGCGAGATTGATGAGCCGCAATATTGGGTTGATTTTATAGATGATACGCCGAAAGAAAGCGGAACGGCTTATAAGACTGTGCGCATTTCATCTGCCGGCAAAGAAGCCAGAACGCACTGCTTTCCGCTTTCACACGGCTCTTATAAAGGCACACCGGTCGTGCTGTGCCGCTTCTGCATCGAAACCGGGCGCAAGCACCAGATTCGGGCGCAGAGCGCGTTTCACGGTTTTCCCTTGCTCGGCGACTCTGCATATAACGCTGATTACCGCAAAGGCACGGCACAGCCTGATAGGTTTTATCTTCATGCGTTCAAGCTTAGCGTGCCGCCTAACCCTATAGGTATGCCTCAAACAATAGAAGCACCGCTGCCTGAAGACTTCGGTCTCTTCCTTTCAGAAACTTGCAAATGTAGCAATTAGCTTGTATTATATAGACATGAAAAAACTTAAAGACTTTTACTGGCTGATTAAAGGCATTACAGTTTATGCGCTTGTCGGCGAAAGCGGCACCGGTAAAAGTTTCCGTGCAAAATTATTGACTCAAAAGTATGGCATAGAGCTTTTAATAGATGACGGTCTTTTAATCCGCGACGACAAAATACTTGCAGGACATTCTGCGAAAAGAGAAAAGACTTTTCTTGGCGCTGTAAAAGTTGCTGTTTTTGATGATAAAGAACACAGAGACGAAGTTGCGCGCGTTCTACAGCGTATCAAATTCAAGAAGATTCTCATTCTAGGCACTTCTGAAAAAATGGTAATCAAGATTGCCACAAGGCTTCAGCTGCCGCCGCCAACAAAGATTATTCACATTGAGGAACTTGCCACAAAAGAAGAGATTGAGCAGGCAAAGCGCTCAAGGACAGTTGAAGGCAAGCATGTAATTCCTGTTCCGTCTATAGAGGTTAAGCGCAATTACCCTAAGATTTTCTACGATAAAATCCGCATGGTGCTTAAAGGCAACAAATCTCCTCTTGGTGTAAAAAGCAGCAAGGTTTACGAAAAATCTGTTGTCCGGCCGGAATTTTCAAAAAAAGGCAGAATTCAGATGTCAGAATCTGCGCTTGCCGAAATGTGCCAGAACTGTATAAGCGAATTTAACCCCGATATTGTGGTTAAAAAGCTTACGATTAAGACAGACTTGCAATGCTACAGATTTATTATACTGATTGATGTGCCGTTCGGCACGCAGCTTTCGGGGCAAATGCATAAACTTCAACAGTATATAATCGAAAATATAGAACGGTTTACCGGCATTCTTCTTGAAGAAGTGAGTATCATAATCGATAAAATTACGCAGCCGGTACATAATCACAATAATGATGAAAATCAAAAAGAGGTTCGGCATGAAAAAAAACATTAAGCTGACTTTTCTTTTCTTGTTTCTGCCCTGTTATTTATTCGGGCAGGCCAGTTTGTATGAAATCAAATATAACGGCTCTGGCAGCGGAACGTCTGAATTTTTCAAGATTTTGGATACGTGCTATACCCGTTTCAACAATGTTTTCCATTTTGATGAAGACGGTCCGGGCTTTAAGTATCCTGTAAGCCTTTTTACAGATGTAGACGCTTATAAAGCCTATGTCACAGAAAAAACAGGTACATCAGAGCCAAAATCAGAAACTGTGTTTCTGCGCTACTCGGCAATTTCACGCTCAGAAGTTGCCGCCGTTGTATCTGCTGAAAATAAAAACACATTTATAAGACAGCTTTTTATTCAGTATATTTACAGTTTTATCGCTGCGCCGCCTGCCTGGCTTGTAAACGGTTTCTCACTTTATTTTGAGCAGTACCCTGATTTGTACGAAAGCCCATGGCTTGAGCCTGCAAAATCACTGTACCTAAACGAGAACAAGCGTATTCCTGTTACGCTTATGCTTGAAGCTACAAAAGATACATACACTTCTGACGTGTTCCTGCCGCAGGCATGGCTTTTTGTCTCGTTTTTAGTTGAAGGGCCTTACAGCCGAAACTCAAGGTTTTTGTATGATACACTTCAGATTGCTGTAAATGAGTCTTATAGCGATGAAGATCCGTTTATCAATTACTATGAGAAATGGATTGATGACGAGCAGTTTCAAAAGGACTATGATTCATTTGTAAGGAACCTGCACTCTGTTAAAGAAGATCTTTCAGCCGGAATTAATGCCTACAGCGAGAAGCGCATTCAGGATGCTGTAGTTCTTTTTAAGCGTGTTCTCGATGTTCAGCTTGAAAACTATACGGCGGCTTATTACCTTGCCCTGTGCGCCTACAGTCAGAAAAACTATAAAGAAGCAGATTCTTGGTACAAGAAAGCGATGCATTACGGCGCAGACCCAGCCCTTGTAAACTGGGGTCTTGGCGCATGTGCCTACGCAGACAAGCGCTACGAAGAAGGCAAAGTCTATCTGCTTAAAGCAAAGCAGCTTGACGAAGCTTCTTACGGCAAAAGAGTTGATGATCTTATAATGCAGATGCCTTAAGGTTTTTTAAATAAGGCTGTTGAAGAAAATGCAGAAGAGATTTTTTATTTTATATGCTCTGTTTACTTTATGCGTGATTGTTGCATGCGCGCTTTTAGTGGGGCATTATGTCCATCTCAATTATGATTATATCGTAAATCCAGAAAGTTCTCCTGGTTATAGTTGTGGTACTCCTTTTGGCGATGGCTATGATGTATGGAATGTTCAGGGAATTTTTTTGCCGACTGATTTGCTTGCAAGCTTGATTCTGTTCAACATGTTTGGCATTGCCATGCATTTTTGTACTTTGCGGTGGGGACATATTCTGTTTCTGCTTGTTTCTGCCGCCGCCATTCTTGCTGTTACTATAGCTATATTGCAGGGTATTGAAATTGAATTCTTAGCTCTTCTGTCGTTTTTTCTTTGCTTGCCGGAGCTGCTTTTGATTCCAGCAGGCATTGTATGTGCGATAATCTTTTTTGTGCGGAAGAAAATGCTCTTTGCAGGACATACAACATTGCTTACACTAAGTATGATGGCTTCTTGTTCAATGGGGATCTTCTGGTTTTATTTGTACTTTGATTAAGCTGTTACAGAACAGCTTATATTTGTGCAGCTTTTTGCGCTGGTTGTGCGCCGTTTATCTGTGGCAGCACGGTGTTTGAAAGCTGAACAGGTGCAGCCTGCAATTGAGGCGAGGCTTGTGCAGCTTTGCGCTTAAGAGAAGCAGCTTTTGCTGATTTTTTTGAAGCAGAAGCTTTTTTCTGCTTCTTAGCAGATTTATCTTTTTCCGGGGCTGGCTTTTTGTCTTTTTTCTGCTCTTTTGCGCTGAACGCACTCTTAGGAATCTTGGTATTTACACCAAGCTTTTTAAGACAGGTTCTAATGGCAAATTCAAGCTCTACTCTCGGCGGGTTCATCGGCAGAACAAAATTCCTGCACTGAGTCCATGTGCGGAGAAACAGCTCTGACGGCGCAGGATTTTCTTCAAGCTCTTTTTTCCAGTCAGTAAGACTTGCTATAAAGTCATAGATAAGATACGAAAGTTTCTTGCCGAGCCGCACCGTAGGGTCTGCAACAATGAGTGCATCAAGCTCTTTTAGACTTGTCATGTAGGCGCGCTCAAATTTTGAGTTTTCATACATAAAAGAACATGCAGCCGGCTGAATATGCATATAAATGTCAGTCTGCATTGCAAGCGAAATGATGTTATAAGCCGAGCCGCTGTTAATAATCTTTATAAGCTCTTCTGTAAGTCTTGACGGCGACACCGGCCCTAAAAGAGAAGCCGACTTGCAGATTGTTCTTTTCAGCCTATGCGGAAGATGAAAGCCTGTGCCTGCGGCATATTTTACGGCGCGTAACATGCGCACCGGGTCATCTTTGAAGATTATGTTAAGCGGAATCACAGGCTCAATGCGGTGTCTCTTTATGTCGCGTACGCCGTCAACGTAGTCGATAATCTGCTCTTTAATCGGGTCATAATACAATGCGTTGAGCGAAAAATCCCTTCGGCAAACATCTTCGTCCATTGTGCCGAATTTGTTGCCGACAGTTCCGTCTGCAATTGAACGGAAAGTGCTTACTTCAAAAATTTTCGGGCCGAAAAAAACGTGAACCAGTCTGAAACGCTTGCCGATTATTCTTGAATTTCTAAAAATTTTCTTGATTTTTGTCGGTGTTGCATCAGTAACGATGTCAAAATCTTTCGGTGTCTTACCTACTAAAAGGTCGCGTACTGCTCCACCAACAATGTATGCGGCATAGCCGTTATCCCTTAAATGAGTAATGACCCGCATTGCGTCCGGGTCTATTTTTTGAGCTGAAATCGAGTGCTCGTTTTTAGTATATATTACGGCTTTCTTTACAAGTTTGCCTTTTTCGTTTACTGAATATCTTTTTAGCACTTTTTAACAATAATTGAAACGCCCGTTATGGTCAAGATGTCATCTCTTGTTTGACGCAGTTTCATAAGAAGAAGCTTATTTTTCTAAAACAAACAGATATTCAGAAACATGAATATCACGGTTTCTTAAGTTTCTGCTTCCGCGGAAAGTATTGTAGATGATTTCTACGGTTTTAAGCTTTCCGTATTTTTTGAGCATTTCTGACATTTCATCAAATGTTATAAAACCTTCTGAATTATATGAAATAATTGCGAATTTTGTTTGCAGAGAATCAATTATCTCTTCCATTGATTTTAATGCAGAATTATGTTTGTTGAATGATGAGCGGTTCCAGTCCTGTGTAATGCCGCTTGTTTTGGTTATTTCAACATCAAGTTTGTTTTTAAGAATAAGATTGAGCATGAAATAATTTGAGCCGTAAGGATGCTGGTTGTACGGCGGGTCAAGATAAACTATGTCCAAGTCTTTTAGTTCTTTGGCAAGTTCAACTGTGTCTTTTTGAAATATCTGTAAATCTGAATCGAAATTGCTGAAGACAGGTTCTTTTAATTCGATTTTGCCGACAATTCTGGACAGTGCATTTTTGCCGCTTGCACCAAAACAGCCTATACCAGTATTTTTGTCTTTATAAAAGCCCTTGAAAACTCCGCTTGTGTTAACATGAATTGAAGCTTCTGTAATCAGCGGCGCAAGAAAAAATTGCTTCAAAGAGTCTTCTTTTACAACATCATCAATAAGTTTTCGGTATGTATCGATTAGAACAGCATTTTCATGTGTGTAAAAAACTCTTTCATCCTTTTTGATGTTATTATCATCAATTGGCGCATAATTTTTTGCAATTATTCCTTCGATTTTTTCTTTTGCACAGCGGGCTTCTATCTCATTTTTTAGTTCAGCATATTTCCTTGCTGGAAAATCTTTTTTGTTTATAAGATAGCAGCTGTTAATAACAGAAGAGTAATTCTCAAGGTCATTGGCAATCAATTTTGAAGCATGCTTTTTAAGCATTCTGGCAACAATACCGGAACCTGAAAACAGATCAGCACATACAAGTTTGTCTTTTCCGGTTTTTAAAGAGATTTCTTCAACTTCTTTTTCTATGTTTCCGATTAAACTCCGTTTGTTGCCAATATAGGTTATTATTTGTGTTGTAAGGAAATCTTTGCTTTCTTCCATTCTTTTAACAGTGGATGTCTTAGTCTTGCAGAAGTTCCTTTAATGCTGCGAATTTCGCTTCGTCAGATTCCGGGGCTGTTTCTGCTGTATTGCCGGCATGCTTGTTGCGTTCAAGCTGGGCATTGAGCCATGCAAAAATGTCTGCAATAACTTCAACCTTGTTCGTCTCGTTCAGAAGCTCGTGGCGCGCGCCTTCATAAGTCTTGAAAGTCACTTCGGTCATGCCGTTCTTTTTATAGATGTCCGCAAGCTTTCTTACAGTGCTTGTGTAGCTTCCGACCGGATCGTCCGTTCCTGTAAGAAAAAGCACCGGCAATGCCTTTGGAATCATGCGGATATTCTTTTGCTTATGAATTCTGTTAAGCCCGGTCAGCATGTCTGAATAAAACGCCAAAGTCGGTGTGAACGTGCAGTATACGTTGTTTGAAGTCTGTGCAATGCAGTCAAGGTCACGCGAAAGCCATGCACGGCTGCCTTCAGATTTGTCAAAACGGCTGTTGTAGCCCGCAAATGAAAGCCCTGCCATAAACTTTGACCTGCGTTTCTTGCCGCCGAAAAGCATGAGAAGCCTGCACACAATTCTTGCTGTTGTTATAAGAGCCTTGCGCGGGCCGGCTGTTCCGGCGAGAATACAGCCGTCAATATCGCATGGAAACTGCTCTATAAAAGACTGCGCCACAAAAGAACCGAATGAATGAGCAAAAATGAATGCTTTGTGTCCCGGGTAATCAGCTTTGAGCCTGTTGAGCACTTCGCGCAAATCAAGCACCACGCGCTGAAAGCCGTCAACGTCTGCAAGATAGCCAAGCTCGTCTGCTGTTTCGGCTGTTTCTCCGTGTCCGCGGTGGTCGTGTGCATAAAGCACAAAGCCCTTCTCTGCAAGCTGCTCGCCGAAAGCATCATAGCGCATTGCATATTCAATCATGCCATGGCTTAACTGAATCAAGCCGATAACCGGCGTTTTCTTGTCCGGCATCCAGCGGTGTACAACAATCTTCTTTCCGTCAGACATGCGCATAATGATTGAATCTTTTTTCATGTGAACCTAACCTTATTTTGGATATTCTATATAAGATACAAGAGATTACATAATAAGTCAAATTGCAAAATCGATAGCTTGCAAGATGCAAATTACAAGCTTATAATTTCATCAAAAGTGATTGGCTTGTAAATGGGGAATAATGTAGAAATGAAGAAAAAGTTTATTTTGATTTGCTGTTTAATGCTGTTTTCGTTTGCTAAACAATCAATATGTTTTGCTGAAACTAGAGCGGAAAAGCTTTTAAATAAACACCCAGAATTTGTAAGTATTGAAGGAATATGGGGAAATAAGCTTGGAAATGATTACAGAATTAAATTAACAAAAGGACGAATTCTTGAATTTCAATTTATTGATTCCAGAAACGGTGGCGGTAAATATGCAGGTTTAAAAGAAATAGGTGAATTCAGTGTAACTGGTCAGGTTGATTATATAGATGGAGTAGATCATTCTTGGAAAGATACTTATGGTTCTCATGTACGGTTTCAAGATTTAAGTCAATTATTGGGTATAAAAATTGAAAACATGATTGATTGCATAGATAATTATGATAAAATCTTGGAATATGTTCAGATGCTTGCAAGAGAACAGTATCTTGCAGGATATGAAGCTTCTTTTAATAGAGCAGAAATACGTTGGAAAAATCCTGATAATTTAAAAAAATTTCCGCATCATTTTGTATTATCAGATGAACGAAATGCTATGATTGCTGTTTGGAGAATATATGGTTATCCTGAGCGTCTCTGGCATGGCATAAAAGAAGTTGAGCTTGAAAATCGAAGTTATAAAAATATGTTTGGCGAAAACTGGTGTATTAACAATTATGGCGAAAACTGGCGAGAAAAGCTTAATGCCGATTTGCCCAAAATAAGAAAATCGCTCGGTCTTGAAAATTAAATATTTTATCAAGAATGAGGCTTTTCCGTGACAGAATGCTCTTTTCGCATGAGGTTATTCCAAAAACAAAGATTATTCGGCGAAAAGTGTCGATTTTGCATTCGCAAAATCTCAAGAATCAGCAAATTCATCTGGAATATTGAATATTCCATCAAGAATGGAGTGTTTCCGTGACAGAATGGACTGTTTCTGTCATGGAAGGAGGTTTTTCCGTGACAGAATGAGGTAATTCTGTCATAGAAAAAGTATATTCCGTCAAGAATGAAGTGTTTCCATGACAGAATGGGCTGATTCTGTCAGTGAATGAGGTCATTCCTTCACGAATGAGCTTCATTCCACATTGAATTTACTCCATTCCTTCATGTGTGCATCATAAGATTCCCGTGTCAAGCCCAGCTATAAATGAATTGAACTTTAGGGGTGGAACAAAGTAACGGTTATATGCATTTTTTCTTGACATTGCTTCCGCTGGGCGTTAGTATTTGCATATGATCAATTCATTTGGAGATTCTGAAGCAGAATTAATTTTCAAAGGACAAAGAAGTAAAAAACTTCCGCCGGCTATTCACAATGTTGCGCGACGGAAACTCCGAATGATTGCCGCTGCAAAAGATGTAAAAGATTTAAGAATTCCACCAGGAAATAAACTTGAACAGCTGGTAGGAAATCTTGCAGGGCTTTGGTCTATTAGAATAAACGATCAATGGAGAATTGTATTTTCTTTTGAAAACGGAGGTGCAGACAATGTTAGAATCACAGATTACCACTAATGATAAATTGCCGAATGTTCACCCTGGCGAAATTCTGAAGGAAGAATTTCTTGTTCCAATGAATATTTCTGCATATCGTTTGGCAAAAGAAATTAATATTCCTCAGACTCGTATTTCCGAAATCATTCATGGAAACCGTTCTATAACAGCTGACACCGCAATCCGCTTTTCTAAGTTCTTCGGAACTACACCAGAGTTTTGGTTAAATCTTCAAAATCTTTACGATTTAGAAGAAGAAGAGAAAAAGCATGCACCAGAGTTTGAAACAATAAAGATGTATGCTTATGCATAACAAAACTTCAAAGCGGATGTCGCGGTCAGGTCGTGCCACCGTTTAAGAAATTGTTAGGCGGACGCCCGCACTGGGGCGCTTGTTTTAGAAAAAGAATCACTCATTTTCTCCATCAATTCTAATGAATATGCTATAATAGACATCAGAAATTTTACATATACGGAGGATTAGAATGAAAACCTCAAGAATTGGCATTGTGGCGATTTTATCGGCAGCAATGATTTTTGGCTTTGTTTCTTGCAATCCGATCGTAAGTGGTGGAACTAGCGGAACAACCGCAACTCTTTTAAGCATTGCGGTAACTGGCACCCCGTCAAAAAAACTTTACTATGCAGGCGAAAGCCTTGATGCCACAGGGCTTACGGTAACAGCCACCTACTCTGACGGAAGCACAAAGACGGTAAGCGGCTGGACTGTAAGCGGATTTTCTTCAGAAAGCGTGAACCTCGGCACAGAGCAGACACTTACAATTAGCTACACAGAAGGCGAACTTACAAAAACCGCAGACTTGAGCGGAACATTTTATGTAGCCGCAAGCGGAGCAAAACCCACAGAAAGCCCTGTTGCCCTTACAGATTACACTGGAACTCTTGAAGGCGGCACTTACTACGCTTTCGGAGACTTTCCACAGACTGTCAGCGCACTTACAGAAGATGATGCCTACACAAGTGAGCCTGTTTACAACGGCTGGTACCTTGGAAGCGACGGCTACTTCTACGCAAAATGCACTGAAAACTCTTACGCCAATAACTACACCTACAGTGACGGCACGGCAGCCGCACAGGCAAGCGCAAACAGCGAGAAATACTTTAAGGTACAGCCAATCAAGTGGCGTGTCTTAAACCCAAGTGCAAGCGGAAACAAGATTCTTGTGGCAGAAAGCATTTTAACTGCAAATATTCCATACTACGGTTCAAGGTCTAACCGCACGCTAAACGAAACAACTATCTATGCCAACAACTATAAGTATACAAACATACGTGCATACTTAAACGGAACTAAAAATCAGTTTGTAACGGACGGAGGAACTGCAACAGAATATGATGTTGACTGGAGCGGAAAAGGCTTCTTGCAGACAGCCTTTACAAGCTCGGCACAGGCTCTTATTGCCGATACAGTCGTAGACAACAGTGCAGACAGCACTACAGATTCAGGTAATAATATTGATAAGGCAACTGATTACGCCTGCGACGACACAAGCGATAAAATCTTTCTTTTAAGCGAAAAGGAAGCGACAACAAGTGATTACGGATTTACTGAATACGACCAATATGGAGAAGGAAACAGCCGCATAAGAGTAACTACGGACTATGCAAAGGCAAACTATGCATACCAGAGTACTACAGCCGGCTACGGCGGCTGGTGGTGGCTCCGCTCGCCCTACTATTACTATAGTTACGATGCGTGCGGCATCAACACTGACGGCAACGCCAATCTCTACGGCATCAACGTTTACAATAAGCACGGCGGTGTAGTTCCCGCTTTGTCAATTTCCGCAGGAAATTGACTGTAATCCTCTTACGACGTTTGATTAGTATAGCACTTTTTGCAAAGCAAAAATGCGTAAGTAAAGAAATGTCGTAAACGACATTTCTTTAGTAGATCATTGTTCCAATACCACGGTCGCTGAACATTTCAATAAGAAGGCTGTGTGGAACTCTTCCGTCAATGATGTGGGTTCTTGGAACACCACCTTCAAGGGCTGTCAGACAGCAGTCAATTTTTGGAATCATTCCGCCTGCAATAATGCCTGTTGCTTTCAGAGAACCAATGGCAGTTTTTTCAATTCTTTTTATCAGAGTTGATGGATCATCGATATTTCTTAAAACTCCAGGTACGTTTGTAAGCTGAACAAATTTTTCTGCATGAAGGGCAACTGCAATTTTTGCGGCAGCTGTATCAGCATTGATGTTGTAACGTGCATCATCTCCCTGTTCACCAAGAGCAACTGTTGAAACTACAGGAATAAAACCTTCGTTCAAAAGTGAAGATAAGATTTCAGGATTAACCTGAGTTACATCACCAACATATCCAAGGTCTTTTTCTGTTTTTTTAGCTCTAAGCAGGCCTGAATCAACTCCGGAAAGTCCAACTGCACGTCCACCTTTCTGTAAAAGAATACCAACAATATCCTTGTTAAGTTTTCCAGTAAGAACCATCTGAACAATTTCCATGGTTTCCTGGTCTGTGTAGCGCAATCCATCTACGAACTTAGATTCGTGACCAACTTTATCAAGCATTTTATTAATTTCAGGTCCACCACCGTGAACCAGTACAACCTTAATGCCAATGGTATTTAGAAGAACAATATCATCCATTACGGCTTCTTTGAGTTCTTCATTTAACATGGCGTTTCCACCATATTTAACAACAACAACTTTTCCGCACCATTGCTTAAAATATGGCAGGGCTTCCGAAAGTACCTGCGACCATGTTTCTGTAGAAAGTGTACTAGTGTTATCCAT
>JAEEGH010007939.1_pt1 | contig 25295 bp, 33 predicted proteins | sample 9134181 | NCBI WGS metagenome assembly JAEEGH01 (sample SAMN16246544, study PRJNA631951) | gut metagenome | biome: gut microbiome; feature: rumen; material: DP-attached | host: Bos | place: Iran: Karaj | collected 2018-10
CCCCTGAAGCTTTGCTTCTTCGTTGCCCACGATTATAACACCGTCATCCATGTATATCGGCTCGATGAAACCGCTAACCGCTTGCTGGAGGTGCTTTAAGTCGGGCAGGATCTCCGCCTCAAAGGGTTTGCGGTTCGGTTCGACATAGACCACTTTGAGCATATTATCCGGTTTGTGTGTCTGGCTCTCATCAAATGTGATGGAGGTAAAGCCGATTGCGTTACAGAAATACGCACCGGCTTTTGCAATCGGGATTTGTTCTTTCGATGGAGTCCCATCAGTATCGAAGCTCCGGTTATCGGAAGCGGAGGACTGCTGATCACTGTAAAACGAGTCATGCACCCCGTCAGCGCTTATTTCAGGGTCAATAACGACCACATCGGATACCGACATGGATCGGCCCCGGTACAAAGGGTGCATTACTGTGTTGAAGCGGGTGAACATTTCTTCCAAACTCATCGGCTCGACATCCGCGTTGAAGACCTCATCGTAAATACCAGCGTCGATGGATGCCTGACTGTTGGCTTGGTAGGTCTCGGACAGAGACATAAAAGCCGTCCGTTGCTTATCTCTTTGGAGGTCGATCTGGTATATTTTTACTCTCAATAACTGATTCTCCTTTAGATTACGATTTTCGTAGTGTTTCTGAAACAGAAACAAGGCGGGAGTGCTGTGTTGATCTGCTCACCAGCCCTTCCGCCTTGTTGTACTTGTTGTCACCCTTCGTTCTTCAGTAAGTATTTGTTGCTGACAACCTTCATGGAAAGGCTTCCACTGATCAGGGTGCAGAAGACCGGCTCCGTCGGGCGAATGACAATGCCTTCTTTCCTGCCCCCATTAGGATAATCTCCGTCCGCACGGTCCAGAAGAGCCTCAACCGTCGGGTATTTGGAAGGTAGGTCCATACCGACTTCTTCAATCGGCACATGTTCCAGACCAAGTGCTTCACAGACCGCGAGCAGTCTGCTGAGTCCCACACGCTTTCCGTCCTCGCGGATCGTGAATACATACCATTCCGGTTTGGTCAGACGCAGACGGTTGCGCTGGATTCCCGGAGCGCAGAATTCGCCTTGGATCGTCAGAGTCTTCAGCCCTTCCTGTCGCATGAACGCTTCGAGCTTTTCACGGCAGCCCCGTTCTTTGACCAGATTGTAGAAGGAGCTGGTACCGTCATCCTTGTACTCATAGTTGTGTCCGGTAACGTGGAAACCGTTTTCATCGATGCCGATGGAATGAGAGGAACCGTCCATTTTGGTGCTGATGTAGTATTCCAGGCCTGCGAAAGCCTGAATCAGATCGGGTTCTTCCTGGACTCTGGTTTCATCGGTATGAGGAATGTCATAGGGGAGCGTACCGATCACGGTGCCGCCGGTAGTGGCGCGTTCCTCAATTTCCCATTTACGGACCTTCAGCAGTTCGGTGACATCATCGCCGACCTCCAGCCCTTCAGGGAGCTCCTGGAAGAGACTCACTGGGAGCAGAAGCCCCTGGGAGATCTGACCGCGGAAGCGCAGCGTCCTTAACCGGAAGCCCTCACCCATGATATCGGTTTTCTTATAACTGGAAGAGCGCATGAACTCGAATTCAGGACGGATAGGCAGGAAGCTGTCAATCTCGAAGTAAACTGCTGTGTCCATAGGGTTGAATTGGCCCTTGTTCACCACACACTGCCAGCCCAAGACATGCGCCAGTTCAATTCGGTCGGCACCTTCGATGGGCTCAATCTTCCAGATGCGCTGAATGCTTGCAAGTTTTCTCATGTTATTCTCCTCCTGGTTCTGGCTTACCCTGCCTTGAAGGAAAGGCATCCACAGGGATGTACAGTTTCTTGTCAGTGCTATTGTCTCGAATAATGAACGATCATCCTTTGAGACCTATGTTTCGCTGTTATCCTAATTGGTGGAGGGTTTTCAGAATGAATCGTCCTCTGGTGTCCATGCCTTCAATACTCCAGAGAACATAGCAGCCTGGAATCCTGTTATAGAAAGTTGTCTCTTCGACAGCAGTATTCCTGTCTACGACGAAGTATGGCTGAAGCATATTTCTTCCATCAAAGCAGATTGCATTCTTCGCGTCGAGAATGACCCTGCCTTCCTCATCAATGCCCGCTACAGTGCAATAGAACTCATTGTCTGTACGGTCCCAATTAGTAATCCCTGTTTCTACCTGAATCTCTTCACCGATCTCAAAATCAATGATCCGCCTCATGTTCATTTTGATTTTACCCATCGCCAAATACTTCTTCGCAAATGCTGTCGAAGATGATGGCGTCCGGATCATTCATTTCAGTCTGCAGATCTTCAGGAGAATCGGCGGTGTCCTCGGTCATATAGAGAACCGTGCCGAAGTCATAACTTCCATCTGGCAGCGGGAGGATGGACAACACAGACGGATGTCCGAGGATAAAGCCGCCAATGGGTTGCCAGCGATCTTCGAACGAGTGGTAACAGAGACCCGCAAAGTGAGCGCGAATACTGCGGAAATACTTCCCTTCATATCGCAGAAGGAGCTGGGAAACCGTTGCCTTATCCAAGCGCATTTCATAAGGGCAGTCCCAGATGTTTATGTGCGTCCATGAGCGTGGCCCGATCTGCAGTTCAGACGAAGCCAATACGTCCACTGGTCGAAGGACAGGCATTTCAGCATCAGCTATCCAATGAGTGACACTGGTGTTTCCTGCGAAGTAGCTGCGAACGCCTGCTGCTGTCTCCGCATAATTACCGTTCGCATCCAGATTCTCAGCAAGCAAAAACATGTCTTTCTCACTGCCGAAATAAAGCTTTGGATATGAACAGTACGGCGGGATTGCCGGGTCATCCAGGTAGATTGCATAATAGTTGTCACTCATTTCATTCACTCCAAATCGTGATCCGCTTCTACCGGGCCAGTGATGAACAAGGCATACTCATCCTCCATGATGCTGATTGCCAGCTGCTTTCCCCGCTCCAATGCTTCCATCTGCTCCGGCGTAAGTACCAGCACCTGGCTTCCGAAACGATGCCCGAAAGCATCCCGGCCGGCCTGCCCAGGTTCAAGGATACGAACATCCGGTGCGGATTGATGCGCGTAGGCGGGGGAGTTAAAGTCCTGATCCATCTTTCAACTGCTCCTTTATATCATCTCTCAGTTTAGCCCACAGATCGGAGTAGGAAGCCTCATCAAGCATGCCCATACCCCAGTCGATGTCCCGAGCGATGGTGGTCAGAGTTCTGTGTTCAAGCGTGTTCAAATTCCGGCGGATATACTCATCCACCAGGGATGGCATATAAGTTCTCCGTCCCAAGGCATAGCGAACAGCGCACAGGACAATGGCGTCGTAATCCGGATCGCGGTGTTTCGCAAAGTCTGCAGAGGAGCAGAGGACACATTCACCGCCCAAATCATCCTGAATGACAAAGACTGACTCGTTGCTGGAAACACGATCCAAAATCACGTCCATCCTGTCACGGAATTGCTCGCGTGTCACTTTGGTCGCAGATGTCAGCGTTGGTATTTTCTCAGATGCAATACCCATGAGTTCTTTTTTTCCTTCCCGTATGGATTGCCGTAAGACAAATGGTGTGCTATTACGCCAAAGGCATCAGAAGGTCTCCTTCCGATCAGGAATTGTATCCCGCCCACTTTTACCTGCCGGCACATCATGGCTTCATACCTCATTGTGCATGTAGGATATCCTGCCACATTTCGCACCTGGCAGAGCTACGCACCACTCTTTAAATGATGGCTGCTTCTAAGCCAACATCCCATTTGTTCTTCTGCCGATTCAAATGCCGTATGTGCCAAAGCCTGTCAAAAGGCATAATGGTAACTCTGCATGGACTTTTTGACGAAGGACATGTACAGGGGTTTCGCTGCCTTCAGGTCTTGAATGAAGGGTTTATCGTGTTTATCGACATCATCGTCATCATCCCACTCAAGCCGAATTCCCTCAGGTGGGACGATCGTGGAGCGCCGGACTTGATCGTAAACGATCCGTGTCCTGTCGTAGTTTGCGGTCGTGATATAGTGTCCGTTGGCATCATACAGATATACACAGGGTTCCGACTCGGCTGCACTGTACAGGTTGGCGCTATACCGGAGCTGCTGCAAACGGACCCCATTATCGAAGAAAAGAAAGACGGTGTATTCTTCATCGTCTGTGGTCATTATGTTCAGGTCGCTGATAGCAGAGGCAAAGCTGCAGCCGAAGTTGAGCTCGAAGGCGATAGCGCGGAGGCAGTCGTAGTTGAGGCTGACGATCCGCGAAAAGTCGACCACTTTCTCTATTTCGCCATAGTAGCATTCATCCAGCTTGTCCCTGAGATACTCCCGGATGTCTGCCGGCGTGGGATAGTCAAAGCGGAAGTGGTAGTGGAATCGGCCCGGCCGGTTGATTATGAACTGGTTCAAACCAAACAAGTCGTTGCAGGTCACGATGAACAGCTTCTTACCTCCCGAAGTGCCGTCAAACAGGCTTAGAAGTGATGTCTGGTCATCGTTCTCTTTCCCGGAACGGAAGATCTTGTCGAACTCGTCGAACAGGACGACGCATTCCTGATCAATGGACTCCAGAAATGCAGCAAGACCGGGTACGCAGGATCCAACAATAATCACCGGATAGCCTTCCCGGATTGCCCGGACGCAGACCATCTTCGCAAACAAGGATTTCCCTATGCCCTTGTCTCCGCTGAGGATTACACCGAGGCTTCGTGAAAAGCACCTGAATGAATTGAGTACCTTGTCCAGTTTCGCAATGTGTATACCATATGCTTTTTCGGAAACCTCAATGTCAGCCCGGCGATGAAGGGAGAAGCCTTCCAGCTGGGAATATGTGACGTTGTAAGTTGCTACAGGCAGCTGATCGAATATCGTGAGGCTATCATCATAGATTTTAAAATCGCTGCCGGTTTGAAGTGTTTTCATAGTATTCTTCCTATTGACCTTGGTGGTTGGCGCGGTCCTGACGGCCTCTCAGATCTTCTGCCTCAGTGCCGGTTACTCTATCAGGAACGCCCTGACTTCCTCTTTTGAGAGATCGACTATTTTCTTTCCGTTCTTGCGTGCATATTGGACCAACGCCCGGAGATCGTATTTACACTCAGGCGGATTTCGGTACGGATCGGGGGGAAAGTAATATTCTGGCGGTAGTTTTTCGCCCTCCAGAAACTTCGGAAGCCTGATGGGATCAGTTTCATTCATTTCCGTTGGCCTCCTTATTCTCTTCTGACGGAGAGCTATTTGGTTTGCTGTAGTTCTGCCCAAGTCTCAGGACCCCAAAACGCTGATCCAGCAAGCGCTCGGTAATCGCATTGATTTCCTGTACAACCTTCTCCTTGGTAATGCCCCGCTTATCGGCGTAATGCGTGCATTTCAGGTTGTCACAAATGACATCATAGGCATAGTCCTTCGGCTCCCGTTTCATGGCGTCGTAAAAGACCGCAAGCCAAAGAAGAGAGCCTGCAATTTCATTATCCGGCACATCAAAGCCGGTCCAGGCATTCTGCGTATCAGGCATTTGTCTGCTCATCCTTTCTTCTCTGGGATAAGTATGGAATTGGAAGCTCAAGTTGGCGGCGGATCTGCCTGTCCCGCTTAATGGCTTATTCAGAAACCCTCCGAGATGATCGTCAACGAAATCAGTCAGCCACGCTCCCTGATAGATCCGCTGCGTCCGGTTCAGCCACACAGCGAGCTTGCCGGGGAAGAGTTCCACATCTTTCATGAAAGGGAACAGAAGACAGGTTTTCCCCTCGAAATCAAAGGCGAGACAGTCGTGAAACTTCGTGCCGTTTTTGAGGATGTGCCTTGTGGCGAATAATGCGTTGACAGCATCCACGCAGTCTTCGGGGTCTTCTTTCAGGTTTTGAAGTATAAGGCCATCCGAATCTTCCATGGAACGGAGTTCTCCGGCAACTATTCTTTTCACGATCATAGACAATGCGACACTCCTGTTTCCCGAATTTCCTCCCAGAGTCCTTGCTGTCACAAATTGAGTGGCATGCGTTCTCTCCTCGTTCAGACAGTTAAAAGGCTTACACTCCTTTCTCCTGTGGCGTCAGGTACACTTTGGCCTCCTCGTGCCAGGTGCAGAACGGCAGGAACTTCTCCCGATCCTCATATGGCAGATTCATGAAGTCGATGATGCGCTCATTGGGGAAATACCGGCTGCAGTAACTCGGAGTAATGCCCTCAGGCACGATGCCTATTCTCTCGGTTTCCGCGAGGCGATCGGCAAGGAGATGCGCATCTGCCAGATACACGGGGATTCCTTCCCGGTGGAGTGCCAGGAAGAATTTGACGGTTTCTATCGTCCGGGACTCTGCACTGCCAGCAAGATACAGGTAGTAGCCACTATCATCCTCCGAGACATAGAGAGAAATGTGGGTTGAGTTGCCGCCCATACAGACTTCCCAGGGATGGCCGCCGAGACGGTTGCGGTCATGAAACCATGTGCGGAAGGCTTCCGGCGAATCGGGAGCCACATCCTTCAGATCTTCGTCACGTCCGTCTGCATGGAGATAATACTGCTCTTTGGGCGACAGGTCGCCTCCGCTGTATCCATTCGCGGCATAGCCTATGGCACAGTATCGGTAGAAGTCATTTGCCGTCATGTTTTGGAGACGGCCTATCAGCGTGCGGTCATCCTCTGGCTGCTCCCGTGCAAGACGGATGAACTCCGATACATCATCAGGGGAGATATCTTTGAAAAAGTCGTTCCTGGCTTCCGGCCATACATCCCAGAAGTCTTTCCGCAAGATGGTTCCTGTCCTGTGCTGCGGAGGCAGGTTTTCCTGTACGAAATCGTTGTACGTCCCTGCACGGAGCATATCCAGGCACTCCTGGACACCGTCGATCATCCACTGGATGAATTCCGAAGTCTCAATGGGGCATTCCACGGTTTCCCGATGTTCGTCCTGAACTATGACAACATCGTGCCGCAGAATGATCGCCCGGAAGCCATGGCTGTCGTCTTTGTTGGCGGTGAAGAGATACCATTCGATCTCATTAGGGAAGAAGTCCTTCCATTCGCGGACGAACGCTTCCTCACTTTCGAATTCTCCGTCCTCGATCAGTTCATTCACATCCCCATAGTCTTCAATAGGGCCGCGCTCTGCACGAAGCCACAGGGACCTGAGCCCGCTGTTCCTGTCAGGCTCAATCTGTTCAAGCAGATCATACAGTTCGTTCAGGAGCCGGAGACTTTCCGGATCGTAAAGCATGTATTTCATTCCGAAATGATACCTGCCGCGGAGCCATTCAATATGCCGGTCAACCTTCGGCTGAGTAAATGAACTAGGCAAGATCAAGTCCTCCCTCCGTAGTTTCTTCTGCTTCCATGTGGGGAATCCCGTTTTTATGGGTTCTGCGGAATTCCGGCGACGGATTTGACGCCAGCAGTTCCTCCAGCGTGCGGGGTGTATATCCCATGTAGTCCATCATGCAGCCCACATTGATCAGCCTGCTGGGGATGTCCATCGCCCACTGCTCGCGCTTCCATTTCTCGACCTGCTGCCATTCACGGGAATTGTGAACATGCCCGTAGAGCATGACTGCGCCGTAGTGCTGGTTCCTGTAGAACAGGATCGGGTAATGGCTCAGAATGACCAGAGTATCCCCGTCTTTGATTTCTGCGTAATGCTCAATGCTTTCCCAATAGAAGCGGAGCCGGCCGTGAACCCGGTCGTGGTTCCCTCGGATGAGTCGCTTGTGCCCGTTCAGACGCTGGATCACCCGGACGCTGTCGTTTTCACTTTTCCAAAATGCGTCACCGAGTACATAGACCGTATCTTCTTCGGTGATCCTGCCGTTCCAGTTTTGAATCACCTTTTCTTCCATTTCCTCCACGGTCTCGAAAGGCCGGTTATCAAAACGAAGGACATTCCGGTGACCCAGATGCATATCTGCGATGTAGTAAATCATGTCAGTTTCCTTGTTTACCCAGTCCGCGCATCCAGGCATCCACTTCGCCTGGCTTGAACTTCCATAAGCGTCCGGTTTTCACACCGGGCAGCCCAAGCGTTTTCATCCAGACGATCACCGTATCCCGGTTGACGCCCAGGTGTGCGCAGATTTCCTTCATGGACACCCAGGGTTCCGGCACTGAGGTCGGTTCGGCACTCACAGCGGATAACTCACGTCGATAGAGGAGCCGCAGGCGCATTTGACTCCTTCGACGATGCCGACGCTTGTGGGTACGAAGTAATAGGTTTCAATATCTCCGAAAGTTCCTCCGCGGCGCTGACCGGTCCGGGGATCCCGGAACCGGCACTCGTGAGTCCGCTGCCATTCCTTAATCCGGGCTTCCTGTGCGTCGTCCAAAGTGAAAGTAATCATCGGTTGGTCACCTTTCGCGGTTTATTGTCGTTGTATGACTCGCTTGAACTTCTGTGGACTCTGAATGAGATAGGTGTTTATCAGTTCGCTTTCCGCTCTCGTCTGTGAGTAGGCGGTAATCGTAATGGTCTTGGTATTCCAGTCCAGCGTGTAGCTGTCCGCCGCAACATTGGTAATATGGTGCAGGGCCAGAAAGTCCCTCAGGTCCTGCATTGCCTCGCGGTTGTCCGACATGATCACATTCACGAAGAGGCGATCTCTGGAGAGCCGCTTGTTGATGGCCATGGCCAGGCAGCAGCCCACGCCGCTGGCTACGGAAACCACAATAATGGCGATATTGTTGTCCGCAGTGACGATGCTCTTGGTAATGCTGTAGGCGATATAGTTGGAGACCGCAAGGGCGGCTCCGGCCAGCACGCACTTTCCGCGCTGGATGAAGATGGTTTTGGTCGTGCTGAGTACGTTATCCAGGAACTTTGCGAGGAACAGGATCGCAAGGTGAAGAATTGCTGCCATAGGTGTTCTCACCTCACTCCGGGATCCTCGAAGCGCACTCCGGCTCTGTGAGATATGAGTCTTTGCTCGCTTGGGATAACTGGGTTAATGCGAATTTGTTCAGGTATATCAACCTCCTGTCTCTTTATTCCGGTTGCCGCCCGGTCGGGCCGCTACATACCCGCAGCCTTTGCAGAACGGTAATCGGTGAATGCAGCAGCCAGAGCGCGCAGCTGCTGATTGGAGCGCCGGCGTTTTTGTGCGGTGCCTTCCCGGTGTCCTTTTTTCTTTCTGTTTTGACGGGAGATGTTCCGCTGTACGGCCCGGATATTCCGAACCTCTTCTATTTGGAAAGCGAGCTGCGCCTTGTGCTTTTCCGTGCGTTCTCGATCCAGTTCATCGTGATCCCGTATGTAGACCAGGTATCCCATGATGCTGGTAACTGGGATCCGCTGGGCGTGGTACTCCCGGTCAGCGTAAGCGGTCACCTTTCGGTCATAAGGAGCTCCCGTCTTGCTCTCGTGGAGCAGCAGCATCCCTTTATCATATGAACCGGTGGTACGGAGCCTCCAGGCGGTATCATTGCCGGAAATGATATACATCTCACCGTCATCCATGAAGTGTGTAAAGCCGTGCTGCCGGCAGAACCCGTCTATTGCTGTTCGGTCTTTCCTATACTGGCGTCCTATCCGGCAGCAGAACGGGCAGAAGCGGAAACCTTTGCTCCTGGCTTCTTTTGTAGTGGCAAAGGTGCGGCGGTTTTCCTCTTTGATTCGTTTGGCATAGGTGCAGTCCGGAGTATGAAACGTCCGGCTCCGGCTGTTTTCACTGGCGACGAACATATCTCAGCCTCCCTTCACCCAGGAATGTCGATCAGGCTCCTATATATCTCCTTCTTCAACATACTCAACATTCTCCGCACCATAAGTCCGGATCATTCGATCACGGAGCTGCTGCCATGTTTCATCTGCAGCACGCTGGTCATGGGGAGAGTAACGAACGACAGGACCGCAGCGACTCCGATCCCTTGTTTTCTGCCTGAAGCCGGCTTGCACAAAATGCGTCACGTTGCCGTCGCGCATATAGCCCAGGGACTGATTGATCTTCTTAATATGCTTTTCGTAGACCATACCGCCCTGCTGACCGAGGCTGTGCATGAGTGCTTTCCTCTGAAGAAGCTTTACCATGTCCTTGTGCCGCCGTTTGGCATGCCTGCATTTCACTTTCTGATGTACCACTTGTCGTACTCCTTCTTCAGCGATTTCATATCCGGCTCAGGCTCACCTGTGCGGTAACGCCACCAGTTAGCCCACCACTTGTAGGCATTCCGGTAATATGCGTTGAAGCTCACACCCACGATCTCATAATCACAGATATTCCACCGGTCATAGAGCTTACGGTATCCGGCATGCTGCGGAATATCGCTCAGCTTCATTCTGCGGACTTTATGGTTTGCGTACCGCTTTTTGAGTTTCCCCTTACTCTCTCCACTGCGGGGCGTATGCTTATAGGATCTGCTCATTTTAATACCTCCTTCCGGTACTAAAAGAGCGCGAACCTCCAATAGCTGATCATCCGGCCTCCTATCTGCGGAAGAACTCGTCTTCCTGCTGCTTTGCGGAAATGATGTCCCGCTTGTCGCTGATGCTCCAGTCGTCGTAGGATTTTTCCCGGCACATGGGGCAGGAGCAGTGGATTTTTCCTTTGGACAAACGACCGGGGCAATCTCTGAGCCAGCCTACAAGAGCCCAGTCACCGTATCGGCGCAGAATCCCGATCTTTCGATTAATGTGCTGCTTCCGTTGAAAGCGAAGGTAATCTCGAGTGCGTTTCAATTGTTTCACTCCCCAACATATCGAGCAGCCTGCGAAGAGCATGGGGAAAGCTCCTCACAGGCTGCCTATGTTGGGTCCATCGCCGTAGAGATCGCGGAACAGAGCAAAATGCTCACTGACCAGTTCCGGATACTTCTGAGCCGCAAAGTGGCCCAGCTTTCGATAGAGTTCAACACAGTCGGGGTAATCCCCGTAATTCAGCAGCCCGTCCATGATGTCTTCGATCTTCCGCTCTTCCGTGATCTGTCCGCTGAGGACGTCATCCACCATGGCGCCGTAAATGCTTACGGCCGCATTGTGCAGGTTAATCATCTGTTCAGCCAACGGACGGAGTCCTCTGCTTGCAGAATCGATAGTCATTGTGGCAGCTCCTTTGATTCTGTGCCGCAATGTTTCATCTCTCTAACAGATCCCGGAATTGCCTTGACAGTACCCTTTGGATAAGCTATTCTGCGGTACTCGGCTGTTTCCAGATGCCTGAAAGGAGGCGATTCATATGCAGCTGATTGAATTCCCGGTCATCGACCTGGCGGCGACCGGACGAAACATCACCAGGCTTCGCAAAGCCAGGGGCCTGACGGTTCGGGACGTTCAGGCCTGGTTCGGGTTCGAAGAACCACAGGCCATCTACAAGTGGCAGGGAGGCAAGAGCCTTCCTACGGTAGATAACCTCTATGCACTCAGCACCCTGCTGAAAGTACCCATGGACGAGATCCTGGTTTCGGCAGGCAGGGAAGCGGATATGGATGAGAGCGGGCAGCAGGCTGAGTCCTGCTGCTCAGACTTTATAGCCATAACCGACTCTTTCAGATACGACAGGAGTCCAAGCCGCAGTCACCAATTTCGCCGTTGTCCGCTTGCCTTCGGCTGGAGCAGTCATTGGCAATTGGGTTTCGGCTATACAGTAGTTGTAGGTGGAAAAATCCCAACTTACGGTCGGGGTTCTCCTCAGGAGCGGTATCAAGCCGCGTTTTTGTGGAGGTGTGAGCTTGCACAGAGGGAAAGAGCAGAGATAGGTTTTTGCGACAGAACGGCAAAGCGTCGCTCGCAGAACGAAGCATAGTTCGCTGTGTTTGTTTTAGGTTTGCATTCCTATTTGAGCCGGCTGGGGCGCCGGCAGGCCATTCTTTTTTGTGTGCAGCGTTACAGTTCATCTGCACCTGAACCGGTGTCTGCGTACTCTTATCCTGTCGTACCTGAAGCAGCCGGTTATGGCTGCCAGATTTATGCGGCGGGCGTTTTGCTTTTCTCCAGCCACTCGCCGAAGATATCTGCGAAGCTGCTGTTGACATCGAAGGGCGGCTCGTAGGCCACTTCAGAGTTGACCACGCAGCGGTCGATATCTGCGGATACCCTGTCGGACTTCGAATTGAGAGACTTTGCCCAGTCGCGGATCTTGTTGCGGTCAAAATTGATCTTCGTGACCCGTTTCAGATCGCACTTATAGGGGACCTGATTCCCGTCCGCGTTGAAGCGGTATCCGACGCCGCCGTTGGAGATTACGGCTTCAGTAGCGCGGATGTCGGCCATGTGAGCGAAAACAGAGGCCAGGTTCTGGCGGGAAGAGTTCAGGCTGATTTCGCTGTCAATGTCAAAAGCCTGGGCACTCTTGGCCTTCCGAATTGCCTGGAAGAGCCGCTCTTTTTCCTCCAGAATGAACATGGAGAAGCTGGCCAGCTCAGTGATCCTGTCCGCATAGTCCGTAGACGGAGCGAGTTCCACCGTTTCGTCCTCCGCTTCGGTCATCACCTTTTTGCGGAGATAAGTACTGGTGGTCTTTGTCACGTTCTGATCATCTCTCAGCACGCGGGTAGCTGTCTCGAGGACAGTCTGAAGCTTGTTCTGGAACCGGAACGCTTCTTTCAGATTCATTTTCAGTCACTCCTTTTTGTACACAATCCTTCATTATCGGCATGTAGAATATCCGATTCGCTGAGGGTTGTCATTCAACTCATAGTTTAATCAGTGATAGAGCGCTGCTCGGCCTGCTCCTGCTCCCACTTCTGTCGGCACAATTCTTCAATTCGCTCCTTCTCACCGGGGGGCTCCAGGATCCCGAATCTGCGCCAGTAATCCTCCCAATCGAAAACCAGCAGATCGGGCTTACCGTCAGCGACGACCAGTGCCGGGCTTCGTCCTGCATGGATCTTATCCAGGATTTCGTCGAACTGACCGATCAGCTCTTCCCTTGTCACGGTATAGAAGCTTTCCCGTACCGCCCGTCCGTAAATCAGCCGCTGCTCAAGCCAGGCCCTTATCAGTTCCCTATTTTCCGGGAGAGCTGCGAAACGACCGAGCGCCTCGATCAGCTTTTCCGGCGTCAAAGAATCCTGACTTCTGCCGCTGTATTCGCCGCACCAGGAGCGGATTCCGTTGGAGACCTCGACATCCAGCTCCACTGTAACGGTAACCGCGTCGGGGGAAAGCGGGCGATAGGCCGCATCAATCGCTCTTTTCAGTTCTCTGGTAATGTCCTCGGGAACGGAGTATCCCGCCTTCTTCATCTCAGGATTCCGGGAGATCATCAGTGCGGGGTCATCATTTCGAAGCAATTCGGCATCCCAGGAACCAGACAAAGAATCGACAAACAGGATCAGCAGAATCCGGTCACATATGGGAAACAGCCACTTCAGAACCGCATCACGCATTGGAATCCTCCTGGTTCAATTGAAATGTCGGGCGAATTCCCATGATCATTCTTCTTGACTTTTCTCTGGATTCCATTTCAGCTAGAGTCTCCATCGTTGCCAGCCACAAATCGAAACGATCGTCAAGGGTACTGATCATCTCCGTTTCGAAGAAGATCCCGACCGGCGGGTTCAATTCTTTCAGCTCCCTTATAAGTCTTTTTGCATCATCCCATGCCGGGGCAAACTGAGTCAGGCTGCGGGTGACGATATAATCGAGCTTTCCAGCGCGGCAATCCTCGACCAGCCGATCGCGATGGGTGTTGCTTTCTCCTTCATCAGCATACGGTACAAAGTTGTCCTGTGAAATACAGACGATTACCTGATTCTTGTCCGGTACAATGGTACGTCTGTACCGAGCGACCCGCTTCGAACCACTGTATGGTTGAGAGAAGGATTCACTCGGATGACTACTCAGCAATATGCGAAGCCTTTCGCTGTTCAATGTGCAACACCACCCTTAGTAGAGATCATCCATCAGCTGTTGATTCGGCAGGGCTCCGAACAAGTCGGGGATCCCTTCATCATCATCGAATTCATCGTCATCCCCATCAATTTCTTCTTCAGAAAAAGTGTTTGTTTCGGATGCCTGATTGCTGATGATCCCTTCGTCAGCATTGGGCTCGTCGGATTCGGTATTGGAATCATCAAAATCGCTGTCATTCGAATTGAGCGATTTCCATCGAAGTGGGTATTTAAGCCGCTTATTGTAGTGGAGGAGCAATGCCTCCGCATAACCTTGTGTTCCTGCGTGCCGGTCTTTGGCTGTTCTGATTATCTCCCGTATCGAGACCTTCCCAAGACGTTCAATGAACTGCTCGTCCTTGAGCTGATCGCCGTAAGCCACCACAAGTTTCGCAATTCCTTTGATCATGTTGCTGCACATAGAATCCACATCGCCTTCCCAGGTGGAAACGGCAAGGAAAATAGTGCGGTCCAAGGCCTTAAAACCGTATTTACCGAAGACATACTCTAAAGCGGAGACCGCTTGAACGTGGCCTGGAATACGCCGGGGCGATATGACCAAGCCATAGCTTTCAACAATCTGCTTGATGGCCATTTGGACTTCGTTCTCTGCTTCGATGTTCGCATTGAAGATCTCGATCGCCTTCAGCGGCCGGGTATATCTTTTCTGATTCGCGAAGATATCTGCTTCCTGTTCATATTCCAGATCATCGTAGATCATGCACCAAACAGGGGTATCTCTTGATTGTGAGGCAGTCGCAACGGTCTCGATTGTATGCTGACCGTCGAACACATAGTTTACGCCGTCTCTTCGGCTTACCTTGACGGGATTGATCTGATAGAGATCAAAGTTCATTGCAGTGCGGCCGACGTGGAGGTTTGAGATTGGCCGCTGATATGGCTGGTTGGAAACCAGGTTCTTGATCGGAATCAACTCAAAATGAACATTCGGTACGAAGTGACTGAAGCTTTCATCAATCATTGCCGGTAGCCTCCTCAATTGCAAGTAGGATCAAAGCTATACTATCGCGTAGCGAAAGAAGTTCAGCCTTTAATTGAATCCGCGCCTTATCAGATATTTCAGCAAGATTCGTATTACTAAACAGCCGTTCAATCGAAGAACACCAACTTGGAATCGTAAGAGACAAGCTAGCAACTTCGCTGTCCGGATCAAAAGCGGGCATGTTTTTTATTGCGGGAACAGAGCCCATGGAAGCAGTTTTCCGCCGCTCACGTGCAGCATGATTTTCTTTGTCGTATTCCCGTATTGAGCCAAGAGATTCAAGAATGTCCTGCGTCCGGCAGATTCGCTTTTCCCTTTTTGTGAGGAGATTCGTAAGAGCTTTGACCTGATTCGGGTTCAGTTCAGATATGGTTTCAAGATCATCCTTTTTGATCTTGATTTGCCCGGAAAGATACTTGTCGGACAGACGATTATCCTTTTCAGCGATTTTATCTACAGCTGTAGCTATGTCTTTGTAGGTGTGGACAGCAAAGTGGGAAATGTTGTAGTCGTGCCCGATTGAAGCTGCTTTGCCCAGACGAACCTCATTCTGAGGTCGCATAATAACTTCAGATGCGACCTCATCAGTATATTGGTTTTTCCCTTTTGGATTGTGAGCCGACAGAAGCTTTTCCATGTTATATCTCTTTCCAATCTGATATCTGAAGAGTTCCAGATTGATGTTGCGCCGGCCGATCTGATTCATACAAATCCAGCGGATCGCCTCTTCTCGGCAGCCAAAAGACATGTCATTCGTATCAAAGGGAAGCTTGTGTTTTTTGCAGATCTCATACCGATGATGACCGTCTACGATCGCTCTGTTCCATATCATGATCGGCTCTCTGCAACCTTCGGCCAGTATGCTCTCTTCAAGGAGCTTATACTCTTCGGGCCGCAATTCCGGAAGAAGCCTTCGGAACTCCGGATCAATTATAAGGTCGTATTGATTCATACATGTAACCCGCTTTCCTGGCAACTGAACCATCGTGTGTCCCTTCAGTAACTTTCATCTGAAATAGAACGGCTTTTTGACCGCGCAGCTGACGGCCGGTCAACACCACTGTCCTGTACTGGTCGAAACCGGCACAGGCAGATATCGCCTGGACGAGAGAGGGACTGTACAGCTCGACGGAATGTGTATTCTTTTGAGTGTTGAGACGGCATGCACCTGGCGAGCGCTCATCGCACTGCTCGATTACGATTCCTTTCCGTTCCGGGTTCACGAGCAGCCGGACATACAGTGGATCGGCAAGCCGCTTGAGCGTGCTGCGATGTAGGCGTATACGATTCCTTCCGATGTCCACAGTGATCAGGGGCTCCGCGTAAAGACTTCCCATTATTTCAGCTCCTCTCGGTCAAGCATCGGCTTCTGTTTACGTTTTGGGTTTCGGTCTTGAACACTGATCGTGACGAACCCGTCGAACCGGTTGATTGAGTAGCGTGCTTCGTGTTCTTCGACAGGAAGTCCGAACTGATGTGCCCAGGAATCAAGGTAAACCGGATCTTTCGAATAGGACGAACGGATTACATTTCCTTCTTCGTCAAGCTCCTCTTTTCCGGGAAATATGAGGGCAGATGTCATATCGAACATGAAAAGACGTTCGCCGTTGGTTCGTATGAGCTTCCCAATCATTTTATGCCTGTTATTGATGTCCCATCCGGTTACTTCTGCTAGCTGGATGCAAAACGCCGGTTTGCAGAGGATCTTCCTCATCGCACCTTTGGGAGTGGTCCATTGGATGGAATCCTTCTTTTCTTCCGTGCACGGCTTGATCACGATCTTCTTTTCCGTTTCATTGATGAGGACCTGGATCCTGGACGTATCCGGCGCTTTCCGGAAGCAGACTTTGTTCAGGTAAAGCCGATTTCCGCTGATGGTGAGGGCTGGCTCCCTGGAGTGTGCAAAGAATTCCTCACGCGTTATCTGATAGCCGGAGTAGGAGAAACTGTCATCTTCAATGAACTCATCCCTTTTGCCCGTTACCGGGTCGATGCGTTCGTTTTCACTACCGATTCCACCGGCATTTTCATCAAAGCTCATTTGCGGCCCCATCCTTTATAACGCTGATGATAGAGGTGATCTGTTCTTTCAATTCCTTCTTGCTTGGAGCCTGAAAGGGGTCGTTGCGGGGAAGGGGAGTCCCTTTGACCAGGGCGTTCCACTCACCGTTATTGCCTGCGTTCAGGATATTCCCACAGTAGTAATCGATTCCGAAGCTGTCTATCCAGTAATTGGGTATGGCAACTACCTTCTCTGATTGTGAGACCTGCCCGGTATTTCCAAGATCGTCAGTGCGGTTCGAAGCCAGGCGTTCCTTATGAAAGATCGCTTCTGCATCGTTGAGATCGAACACAAGAAACGTGTCGTTCCCGTTTCCCAGGCACTCACCCTCAACAGAGTAGTCGCACCCCTGAACCCAGTTCATGATCTCATATAATACCGGAAGATAAGCCCTTCCTTTTATTTTGCGAGTCTTATAGCCCTTGCCGTCAAAATGGCACCACTGTACTGCGTTGCGATTTCCCTTGTTGGCTGCTCTCACGACAAAGAGCAGCCTGATGGGATCGAAAAGGAATTCTACATTACTGCACTCCGGGAGACTTGAGATGCCGTGCTTGTTGAACCACAGCTGCTCATAATTGATGTGGACCGAACAGCTTTGGCGACCACCAAAGAACTGGCCCCGAACGACGGAGTAGCCTCGAAGGTCGATATCTCCACATCCCGGATGGAATGCTCCCTGGCCGGCATCGTCGCACTTGACCTTGTCCGAGACCGATTTAGCCGCTTCGATGTAGTCGCCGGCACTGAAACCTGTCCACCGGGGATTGATTATGACGAACCCGGTCAGAGCACCGTTTTCTATTACATGAAGGTGAGGGAGCATGCCTGTCCGCCCGTATATGCTGTGGGCGATAAGCTGCTGAGCTGTCAAAAAATCGTCTCGGGATATAATTGCTTCGTGATGATCACGCTGACGGTACTGCGGGCGGTTTCCAATGTTTTTCACTGCTTTGTGATCAAGGTAATTAGGAGTCCATGTTTTGTGGGCCAGAACATCACCGCAGTGCCGTTCGTTCTGAAGGATCGAAAGGACCGAACTCGGACTCCATACCTGATTTCCTTTTTTTGTCGTCCGTTTCAGCTTTGTAAGCGTGTCTGCGATGGCCTGCGGGGAATAACCGAATAGGAACATGAAAAATATCAGGCGTACGGTCAGTGCTTCATCTTCATTTATGACCAGCTGCCCATCTTCGTCTTTATCGTATCCGAGCAGTTCGGGGAGCATAAAGATCCCCCGGCGGAAGCGCATTTCGTATGAAAGATTCATAGCGCTGCTTCTGGTCCTGGATTCTTCCTGAGCAAAGGTGGCTGTGAAGGATAGCGCCATCTCACTGTCGTCTTTGAGCGTATAAAGACCTTCAGTTTCAAAAAGAACACCTACCGGCGGCTTCAATGCAGCGAGTTCACGAACATATCCGATGCAATGGTAGATGTTTCTGGCGAAGCGGGATACGCTTTTTGTGACGATCAGATCCAGTTTGTGCTGCTTGCAGTCTTCGATCATTTCAAGGAATGCTTTCCGGTGTTTAAGAGAGGTCCCTGAAATCCCTTCATCGGCATAGATACGATACAGGTGCCAGTTCGGATAACGGTCGATCAGATCAGTGTAGTGATTTCGCTGAAGTTCGAAAGAAGATGTCTGACGCGGATCATCGGTTGAGACGCGAACATACACACCGACGCGCTTTTCAGATTCATCATGAAGAATATCTGCGTGTTCGATGGCCGGGATCGTTTCCAGCATATCCTGGGAAATACCTTTGTATCGGTTCCGTATTTTCTCTTTTTCCGATTCTTTAGCCGTGTGTTCCAATGCCGCCACCTCCAAAGTGTTTCAGGTCAGGTCAATTCCATATGCCGTTTATGAAATTATAAGACAGCTAAAAAAAGAGAAACAGAGACAGGGAGTACCGAGTCCGGTACTCCCTGTCTCTGTTATTCACGCTTTTATCCTATAAAATTTACTTTTGTTATTCCGCAGGCTGAAACGTAGTTAAATAATAGAACGGAATAAGTGACTCGAAATCAAAAGGTGGGATAGATGAATGCAAAACACAATGATCTCCAAGAGGATCCAGCACTACCGTCGCCTGGCCAAAATCACCCAGGAACAGCTGGCTGATGAGGTAGGGGCATCCGATACTTATATCCGAAAGCTGGAAGCGGGAGACCGACTTCCTTCTCTAGATATGCTGATCAAACTGTCAAAAGCCCTGGACACGACACCGAACCATCTCCTCCTGTCTGCCAGTACGTTGGGAAAGAATCTCGGTTCAAGCATTCATGACCTTCTCAGTGACTGCACGCCCTCGGAGTTTGTGATCCTGTACGAAAACATGGCTCATTTGAAGGGACTGCTGCGTGAGCAAATGAAATAACAAACAGTTCAACCAGACAGATAGAGAACACATAGGGTATAAAAAGAGCATTATTTCTACATTTATTTATGGATCAACAGAGAACGGACCAGATGAAAACAGACCTAAACAATAAGAAAGAACAGGTGAAACATGAAACAGATCCATAATATGCAGATCGCCAAATCATTCTCCCCGGATGAGAGTCCCGATCTTATTCCCAGATCGAAAAAACCGGAACCGATCACCGACCCGGCACAGCTGCCCATGGCACTGAATGCGGCACAGGTGGCCGCCACATTGGGTATTTCCCGCGCAGGAGCGTACAATCTGATGCGCTCGGAAGGTTTTCCGACGCTGTTCATCGGCAAGCGCATGGTGGTGCCGAAGGACAGGTTGCTGGCCTGGATGAACGACCAGGTCAGATCGTAGATCGGTTATAACCATCGCATCCCCCTTTGGTCAAACAAAGGGGGATGCAACAATATCCATAGCTCAAAGGAATTTCTGGATTCTACAGCAATTCAGGCAATCGCACAACAGAGAAAAGAACTTCACATAATCTCAGGACCGCGGTATAATGGCTTCACAGCAAGAAGCCTTTGCCAGCAGGAAGGAGTAATCATTGGCAAAGCGAAAAAGGGCCAACGGGGAGGGCACTCTCCGTCAGCGAAACGACGGCCGGTGGGAGTGCACCGTGATGGTGGGCTTCCGGGACAACGGCCGGCGCAAATACAGATCCTTTTACGGACCAACGCAAAAAGAAGTCAGGGCCAAGCTCCGCAAATACCAGGAGGAGCTTGCCGAGGGGCTGGACACGGACAAGCTCTGGAGCTTCTCCGAATGGGCGGACTTCTGGTATGAGCAGCACAAGGACAACATCGCGCCCACCACCCAGGAAAACTACAAGTACACTCTGCGCATCCTGAAGGAGCATTTCACCGACCGGGCGCTCCGGGGGATCAAGCCGCTGGACATTGAGAGCTTTCTCAAAAAGCTGCAGCGGGAGGGACGCTCCAATTCCTGCCTGTCCCAATGCCGGGGAATGCTGTTCCAGATCTTCCACAAGGCCGAGGCCAACGACCTGATCCGCAAAAACCCGGTGGCCTTCGCGGAAAAGCTCCGCAAGCGCGGGCCGGAACAGACCAAGGAGGCCTTCACCGCCGAGGAAGTGCGCACCCTCATGGCAGAGCTCCCGGAGGACAGGATCGGCTGGAGCATCCGGCTGCTGCTGGGGACAGGCATGCGCACACAGGAGCTGCTGGCCCTGGAGCCGAAGCATGTCGCGGAAGACGGTTCCCTGATTCAGATCCGCCAGGCCATCAACATGGACAAGGGTACGGCAAAGATCGGGACGCCCAAATCCCGGGACAGCTACCGGGACATCCCGGTGCCGGAGAACGTGCGGTACTGCGTCCGGCTCCTGCGGGAACAGGCGGGTACTTACCTCTGGGAAGGGAAGCCCGGTCAGGTCATCAATCCCAAGACCTTCCGCAGCTATTTCAAAAAGGCTTTGGAGGCGGTGGGCAACGTCCGGGTACTGACGCCGCACTGCTGCCGCCACACCTACGTGAGCCAGATGCAGGCCCTGGGCGTGGATATCGCCACCATCCAGAGCATCGTCGGTCACGCGGACATGGACATGACCCAGCATTATCTCCATGTGCAGGAGCCCATCCGGCAGGACGCCATCGCGCGCTTTTCGGCAGCGTTCGGCGGTTCGAATACGCCGCCCGATTTTTCGTCAAACTGCAAAATCGTACCGCTGTCTATATTGTCTAATATGCACAAACGTAATTCTGGTCAGAATTCTGGTCGGGAAAAGTTCCGCGAGGTCCCCAAAAGTTCCGGGCATGAAAAAAGCCTTGAAACACAAGTGTTTCAAGGCTTCCCTCTGGTGGAGATAAGCGGGATCGAACCGCTGACCTCTTGAATGCCATTCAAGCGCTCTCCCAGCTGAGCTATACCCCCATATTCACTTCGCCGTTTCCTCAGCGGCGAGATGAATAATAGCACCCCGGGAGCGGAAAGTCAAGGCCAAAATCAAAAAAACAGAAAAAACTTTCAGACGGGTTTTCCCTGCTGGCGGCACCAGATGCGCATGACCAATCTGTGGGGCAGCAGCTTCACCAGCAGCACCTGGGCCCGGACGGGAAAGCCGCATACCGAAACGTCTCTGCCCCGGCGCAGGTCCTTGAGGGCCCGGCGCACCACGTCCCCGGCTTCGTAATACCGGTTGTAGTAGGTGATGACCTTCGGGTCCGTCACGGCTGTGTCGAAAAACTCCGTGCGCACCCAGCCGGGGCAGACCGCCATGGCCCGGATGCCCCGGGGCTTCAGCTCAGCGCCCAGGGCCCGGGTGAAGCTGAGGACGAAGGCTTTGCTGGCCCCGTAGATATTGATATAGGGCACCGGCTGGAAGGAGGAGAGGGAGCCCATATTGACGATCCGGCTGCCTCTGCCCATGTAGGGGAGGGCCAGATAGGTCACGGCCACCAGCGCCTTGTCGTTGAGGTCGATCATCCGCAGCTGGGTCTCCAAAGGCGCGTCCGCGAAGGCCTGGAACACGCCGAAGCCGCTGGCATTCACCAGGCAAGCGATCTCCGGCTTCTCGGCGGCAAACAGCTCTTTCAGCGCAGAGAGGCTCTCCTCCGCCGTCAGGTCCAGGGCCAGGCAGCGCAGGGGGGCCTTCACCTCGCTGCGCAGGGCTTCCAGCCGTTCGGCCCGCCGGGCGGCCACCCAGATCTCGTCGAAAGCCTCGCTCTTGTCCAGCTGGAGCACGAATTCCCGGCCCATGCCGGAGGAAGCGCCGGTAATGAGGGCGATCTTCATGCCTTGGCCCTCACAGCGCCTTGAAGGGGGCCTTCAGCGCCGGATAGAGGGAGGTAAACACGGCGTAGCGCCCGTCATAGAGGGCCGTCAGCGCCTTGTCAGGCATCGTCCGCTCGACGGAGGGCTTCACCAGCGCCTCCACGGCGGCCTGCACGTCGCGGAACACGCCGCAGCCCACGGCGGCCAGGATCGCTCCGCCCAGGCCGGGGCCCTGCTCCGTCTCCGGAACCATCAGCTCCAGGTCCAGGATATTGGCGGCGATGCTGCGCCAGAGGGGGCTTTTCGCCCCGCCGCCGGCCAGGCCGGAGGAGGTGACGGTCATCCCCGCCTTCCGGGCGATCTCCAGGCCGTCCCGCAGACCGAAGGCGACCCCTTCCAGCACCGCCTGGGTCATATCGGCCCGGGTGGAGTCCATGCGCATGCCGATGAAAGCGCCCGCGGCTTCCGCGTCGTTGTGGGGCGTCCGCTCGCCCATGAGATAGGGGAGGAAGAACACCCGGTTGCGGCCCAGCTTCTGGGGGTCGATGGCGGCCTGCTCCGCGCTCAGATCCTCATGGCCGGTCAGGTCCGCCCACCAGCTGAGGCAGCTGGCGGCGCTCAGCTCGCAGCCCAGCAGATGCCAGCCCCCGTCGGCGTGGCAGAAGGCGTGCAGCGCGTGGTTCATAGGTTCCACATAGCGGTCGTCGGAGAGGAACAGGGTGCCGGAGGTGCCCAGGGAGATGTTGCATTTTCCCTTGCCCACGGTGCCGGTGCCCACGGCGGCGGCGGCGTTGTCCCCCGCGCCTGCGGCCACCTGCACGTCGGGGGAGAGGCCCAGGGCCCGGGCTGCGTCGGCTTTCAGGGTCCCCACGATCTCATAGCTCTCAAAGACCCGGGCCATCTGGCTCTTGCGAAGGGAACAAACCTCCAGCATTTCCTCGGACCAGGTGCGGCGGGCCACGTCGAAGAGAAGGGTGCCGGAAGCGTCGCTGCAATCGGTGGCGTGGACGCCCGTGAGCCGGTAGGTGAGGTAGTCCTTGGGGAGCATGATCTTGCTAATCTGCCGGAACAGCTCCGGCTCCTGCTTCTTCATCCACAGCAGCTTGGGGGCGGTGAAGCCCGCGAAGGCGATGTTGCCGGTGTGCTTCGCCAGGAAATCTTCCCCGATCTCCCGGTTGAGCCAGTCCGTCTCCTCCCCGGTGCGCCCGTCGTTCCAGAGGATGGCGGGGCGCAGCACCCGGTCACGGGCGTCCAGGGCCACCAGCCCGTGCATCTGCCCGGCGGCGGCGATGCCTTTCACTTCCCGCCGGTCGATGTCCTCGGTGAGCTCCCGGATGCCGGAGAAGGCCGCCTCGATCCAGGCTTCCGGGTCCTGCTCCGACCAGCCGGGCCGGGGCATGGAGAGGGGATAGGAGCGGCTGACGATCTTATGGATCACGCCCTGTTCATCCATGAGCAGCAGCTTCGTGGCGCTGGTGCCCAGGTCAACTCCGATAAAATACATAACGCATCCTCCTAAAGAAACGCCTGCCGGACGAGTGCCCGGCAGGCGGTGTGAGCTGGAATCAGATCAGCGCGGCGGTGATGATGGCCATCTTGTAGACCTCTTCCGCGTTGCAGCCGCGGCTCAGGTCGTTGATGGGGGCGTTGAGGCCCAGCAGGATGGGGCCGTAGGCGTTGAAGCCGCCCAGGCGGGCCGCGATCTTGTAGCCGATGTTCCCGGCGTTCACGTCCGGGAAAATGAAGGTGTTGGCGTAGCCGGCGACGGGGGAGCCGGGGAACTTCCTCTGGCCGACCTCGGGAGACACGGCGGCATCGAACTGCATCTCGCCGTCCACCGGCGTGTCGGGCATGGCTGCCTTCGTCTTCGCCACGGCGTTCTGCATCATGGTGACGGTGTCGTCCTTGGCGCTGCCCTTGGTGGAGAAGCTGAGGAAGGCGACCTTGGGATCGATGCCGAAGGCCCTGGCGCACTTCGTGGTCTCCACGGCGATCTCCACCAGGTTGTCCTCGGTGGGATGGATGTTGATGGCGCAGTCGCCGAAGGCGATGCGCTCGTCCTCCGTCTCGCCCCGGGTGAGGATGAAGCAGGAGGAAACGATGGTGTTGCCGGGCTTCGTCTTGATGAGCTGCAGCGCGGGGCGCACCGTATCGGCGGTGGAGTAGGTGGCGCCGCCCAGCAGACAGTCGGCCTCGCCCATCTTCACCAGCATGGTACCGAAATAGTTGGATTTCTGCAGGGCCTCCCGGCACTGCTCGGCGGTCATCTTGCCCTTGCGGAGCTCCACCATCCTGTCCACCATGGCGTCCATTCCGGGGTAAGCGGCGGGGTCGATGATCCGCGCGCCGGTGATATCGTAGCCGCCCTTTTCGGCAGCCGCCCGAATACCGTCGGCCGGTCCCACCAGGACGACGCCCAGAAAGCCGCCCTTCAGGAGCTTCTCCGCCGCGTCCAGGATGCGGGCATCCTCGCCTTCGGTGAATACGATCGTGCGATGATTTGCCTTCAGCGTTTCGATGAGTTTCTCGAACATGTTCCGTCCTCCGTTTCCACAGGCGCGGAAGCGCCCGTTCAGATAGCTGTATTCTATACCCCGTCTCGGGAATGTACAAGTCTTTTCCCGGGATTTGCCCGTCTTTTTGCGCGCTGCGGAGCGGATTTCTGTTGCCAAAAGACTGCGGGATGGTGTAAACTGAATAGAAGATACCTGGGAGACGGATGCCGCTTTCGGCGGCCCGGCAGATGAAACAGCGGATATAAAGGGAGGCGTCGGCATTTGAATTATCTGGACTATCATTATCGCATTCTCATCGACGGGAAGCTCTGCGACCCGGTGAAGGGCGGGACCATGGACGTGGTGAACCCCGCCAACGGAGAGATCGTGGCCAAAGCGCCGCGGTGCACGGCGGAGGACGTGGACCTGGCGGCCAAAGCCGCCCAGAAGGCCCGCAAGGCCTGGAAAAACACCTATATCGGCGACCGGGCGAATTATCTGATGAAGCTGGCGGAGCTCATCCGCCGGGATCAGGATCTGCTGATCCCCATGGAGACCGCACAGTACGGCGGCCCCATCAGCAAGACCAGCCGCTTCGATATCCCCTCCGCGGCCGGGGAACTGGAGTTCATGGCCGGCATCGGCCGGGCCGTCACCGGCACCACCATCACAGCCAATCCCTCCGCCCGGGTCATGACCGTGCTGGAGCCCTACGGCGTGGTGGGTCCCATCACCCCCTGGAACTTCCCCCTGGTCACCGCCGTCAGCA
>JAEEGH010007941.1_pt1 | contig 25293 bp, 13 predicted proteins | sample 9134181 | NCBI WGS metagenome assembly JAEEGH01 (sample SAMN16246544, study PRJNA631951) | gut metagenome | biome: gut microbiome; feature: rumen; material: DP-attached | host: Bos | place: Iran: Karaj | collected 2018-10
GCCTTTGTTCATGGCAGATATCGTGATGGCCACAGGGGATTGATCCTCGCTTACCCGAACCGCGATAGGATTGCCCGTAATTTTACCACATCCGCCAGCTTCAATATCGGGAGAAGCGCTAATGACATACTCTCCCATTGGACGGTTCATATAAGAGGAATATTCACTTTGATTGGTTTCCTTCTTTGTAAGGACATAAATCCTGTCGCTGTCCTTGAGTGCCTTGTTGTAAGTGAGGTCGTGGTGTACCTGCACGAGGATGATGTAGAGTGCGGCGAAGGCTGCCGTCAAGCCCAAAACGTTCAAAACCGATGAAACGAGGGCTGTTTTTCCTTTTTTGATGATTCGTGCCATGACTTCGTTTTTTAATCTTTATCAATCCTCTTGATTTTACCGCCCCAATTGGTGCCTTTTATCTTTACATTGCCAATATAATTGATAGAGCCCGAACCTGCGATGTTGTAATCCATCGACTCCAATTGGCACCTTATATCCACCGACCCCGAGCCAGCTACGGAAATATCCGCATTTTTCACCGTTCCCGATTCGATACACATGTCTCCCGACCCTGCAATGCTTAAATTTGTATGGTCTGCATGGAGATCCTTGCACTCCAGTTTTCCCGAGCCAGCAATTTGCATCTCAAAAAGATGGATGTTGGCGGTCTCCTTGAAAATCACGCTGCCTGAACCTGCAATGCTAATTACCAACTTGCGGGCTTCAAACGGCGTAACAAAATAGAAATAGCCGCTTCCTACCGTGTTGATTTCCTCAATCGTCGGCGCACTGATTTCGATGACGAACTTCGTCGGCATCAAGTTGATTTGTTGCAACGTTTTGAACATTTCAAGTTTCAAACAACCTTCTTTCGAATAGATGTCGAGATACTCGAAAAGGTTCTCATCAAGGGTCACGCGGCAGGAATAGTCGTCCGCCACCGTGTAGTTTACCGTTGCAGGCAATATCATGCTGATTTCGTCAAACGCCGCCACATCGTAATCGCGCGTGACGATGTTGCCGTTGCCTTCAGCAATGTTTTTTGCCGAGTACACATTGATAATTGTGTTCCCTTTTCCATCCACAATGGTGTCTGTCTTGTACACATTGTTTTTCTGCGCCTCTGCACCCAGCACCGCCATGCCAACGAGCAGTGTCGTCAAAAATGATTTCCTTGTCATAATGCTATCGTGTTTAAGTTCGTTTTTTCGTAGTACCGCGTTACTCATAAGAAGTTACAATAACCCATATACATACATCATGCCAAACTTACAAGTTATTAAAAACCAACAAAATACAAAATTAGGGGGTTGTAAAAAGTGTAAAGATTCTTTACAGTGGTGTAAAGAAATTTTACAGTGAGCGTTTTTGGATTTCCTCAAACACTTCTTCGGCCTCGTCTTTTGGCAGCCCGAATTTTGCGGCAAGTTGAATGGCATCCATTTTGCCAGGGTTTTTGTAGTTGCCGTTCACCGAAAGGTTGTGGTACCCGCCTAAGCCTTCGCAAGGCAGCACATCGTAGGCAGGAGCCAGTTGCCAAATGCCGTTGCGACAGATGAAAGCGAAGTTCTTCACGTGGTCGTCGCAGTTGCCGATAACGAGGTTGAAGGCCATCAGGCGAAACACTTTCCATAGTTCCTTGACGGAATGTGTCAGTTGGCTGCAAGCCCAAAACAGATGCCCGTAGTCGGCAGTATGCAGGTGATAGTCGAGATTCATCAATGCGGATAGGCTGATGACATGAAGTTTGCCACCATCTTCGGTGCGGTCGAAGCGCTTTGAGCCGAAGTATTTTCCTTCAAAAAGTCGGGTCTCGGCCATCTCGATGCCACACTCTCGGACCAGCAGAGAGGTCTCGTATTCAATTCTACCCACATCGGGCGGGTCGGTGCTGTCGCGGAACTTCACCAGCCATTCAGAACCATCATAATGAACGAACACTTTTGGTCTCGTGCCGCCCGAGGAACCTCCCCTCAGCCACGCTTTGTCCAAGTCGTCGGAATAGTCGGTATTCAGTACCCGCTGCGATTCTTCCGCCATGTGGTCGAGGTTGATAATGTCCTGCTCATCAACGGTGCTTAGGTCGGGATAGTATTCCAAAGCGCCACGCCCACGGCTACCGACAAACATCAGTTGCTCCAACAAATTCAACGAAGCCAACGACTTACCTTGCGACCTCAGATAACGGTCGAGCACCAGAGCACTCCAGCCGTCGGGCAGGCTGTCATCAAACACACCGAAATTGCCGTCAAAAGGCTTGGCATCGGCGGTGAACAACCTCGATTCCAAAGGCAAGTGAAACGGCGAAATGGAAAAGCCGTTCCGTATCCAGTCCGCATCGTATTCGAACAAAGCCCGGCCGTCTCTGTCCATGGCTATCCGCCCGACTTTACGTGAGCCCATCGTTACCTCAACTATCTTTTTACTCATTGCGTTTCCCTCGCTTTCTGTTTTTTTGGTTGGCCTCAAGCGCCTCGTCCAAGGTGGCGTATTTGCGTGACTCAAACAACCGATCGAAATCGTTCAACGCATCCAAGGCATAGGCGATATGGAGCAAGCCGTCCAAGGAAATCTTACCTGTCCGCTCAAAGCGGCGATAGGTTGCCAAAGGCAAACCCGAGCGCACCGAAAGGCCTTCTTGCGTCAGGTTTATCTCCAACCGGCGAGCCTTCACCTGTTTCGCCAAAGCCATTGCTTTTCCTTCTGGCGATACAATGTCAAATGATAAATTATTATCAGTTATATCCATTATTAAATATCAACTGCTTAAATGTTAGCAGTTGCAAAGATACAGCTTTTTCTGGAAATTCAGCCAAAACTACATTTTTTGATGTGTTTTGGCGGAGTATTAATCATAACAAAGATTTACTGTGCCACAAACAGGTCGTCCATCCTTACCTGCGACTGCATGATTCCGCTATGTGCATTCTGCCTGACACCGTAAGTGGTAATCATAACCAACTGCAAGGCTTTGCGCGACTTGGTAGCCTCACGGAATACCCGCATATTTTTTTTGAGTTTATCCTCATAATCCTTGTCAATGGCAAATTCATCGACTGAGAACTTGATTTCGCAGATGTTTGTGGTGCGGTCGCGCCGATCGATGACAAGGTCGATTTGTGCCTTGCCGCTTTCCGAAATCCCTTGCCATGAGGAAATATCGGTCAAAAGAGCACCAATTCCAATGGCTTTCTTGACTTGGTTGATGTGCTCCTTGCAGACTTGTTCGAACGTCTGTCCTGCCCAACTGCTCTTTGACGGATTATCGATATAATGCGTCCAAAAATGCTCGTCTGGGTTTTGCTTCCCCTTCATGAATCGCAGGTAAAACAAGGTGAAATAATCGGCAAGTTGATACACGACATTCTTTTCATCGTAACCGAAAGTATTGTAGGCTCTTACAAATTGGCTGTCTTTCAGGTTTTTCAGCATTTCAGTGAGTAGGCCGTTGTCGTCAAGTTTCGTCTCGTTGATGATTTCCTTTCGTGTGAGGCCGAATTTCCTTGTGGAAAGGGCTTCGATGACTTTCAAATAGGCTTTCGAATTCCCGAAAAGGGTTTCATATAGATGGTTAAACTCGTCCCAAAGTGGACCGTTGCGCTTGAAAAATATGTTGTCGATGTTGGCGAGATAAGATTGCTCGTTGTCAAGGAGTTTCAGGTAATAAGGTATGCCACCCATGATCATGTAGCACTCTACGATGTCATAACGACTCCATTGGATGCCACGCGAAACCAGATATCGTTCCGTTTCCTGAAGGGCAAGGTAGAAGTTCTTGAGTTGCATCTTCTTGGGCTTTTTGTAAAGTCCAGTGACATGAAAATCATAGGTATCATCGAAAAATTCCTTGATGAGGAATGTCTTCCCGACGCGGCGGCGACCATAAACAATGATGAATTCCGCCTCTTTTGAATTGCGGTATTTTTCCAACTGGCGAATTTCATATTCGCGTCCGACAAACAAGTTTCTGTCAATAATGCTGTGTTATCTGGCTGCAAAAATAATACAAATATTTGAACTCAAGTGCGGAAACTTGGTTTTTTTATATGGTTTCCGCATCTGAGTTCAAACAAATATTAGTGTTACTCCGCCCTCAGCGACTTCACCGGATTCACCGTAGCCGCCCGCAGACTCCGCAAAGTGACCACCGCAACGGTGACTCCCAGCACGGCAACTAATGCCAAGGCGAACACCCAGATGTGCAGCGACACCTGGTAAGCGAAGCCCTCCAGATAGCGTCGCATGATGACGATACTGACGGGCACTGCTATGACAAAGCACACTACCACAATCTTCACGAAACGCGAGTTGAACATCGCCAGAATCTGCTCCACCGTGGCACCATGCACACGGCGGATGCCGATTTCCTTGCGCCGATGCTCCGTCTCGAACATCACCAAGCCGAACACTCCCATGAGCGAGATGACAATGGCCAACACCGTGAACAAAGTGACTAACTTCGAGAGGTTGTTTTCCTTTTTGTACTGGTTCTCAATGGATTGTTCAAACGGTCTCATCCAAACCGAAAAACCATCGCCCAGTGTTGGGTCAAGGTCATTGATGGTTTTTATTGTACGGTCCATCAATGCTTGGGTATCAACGCCAGCTTCAGTGCGGATGAACAGCCTCATGCACGGGTTCCACGGATCCTTACCATACACATAAAAGGCGAATGGCTCAATCTTTTCGCGCAAAGGAGAGAAATTGAAGTCCTTACAAACACCCGCAATCTCGGCTAGGCCGGCTTTATGACCCTTGATTTCGTCTTCAGTGGTGATGCCGTACGTTTTCTGCGCCGTCTCGTTGATGATATATACCCCGTTTTCCGATTGTTCGTCGGCAGGAGTAAAGTCGCGGCCCTCCACAATGTCGATGCCCATGAAACGCAAGAAATTCCACGAGACGGGATAGACCTGCCATGACACATCTCCATCTTTGAACGGACGATTCCATGCCATATGGCGGTTGTTGGCCACAAACGGTCCATCGCCCCAGGCAATGTCCTTAATGGCAGCATCGGATTTCAGCCGACTCTCGACAGTCTCACGGTTGTTGGCAATGTCCCATGTCACGTGCGACTGAAGCAGGTTTTCCTGATTGAAGCCCAAATCGTGCTCCATCATAAAACTGCGTTGCTGATGGACAAAAATCGAGCAGATAATCAGCACGATGGAAACGGTGAACTGCAAGCCAATCAAGCCAACGCGGAAAGCTTTGCCCTTTTGAGTTGTGCCAAGGGTACCTTTCAAGGCAAAAGCGGGATTGAAAGAGGTGGAGAACAAAGCTGGATAAAGGCTGGCCAGCACCGAAATGAGCAATGCGATACCGATGGTCAAAGCCACAATACCCATGTTTTTGTCGAAATTCAATGGAGTGTCTATTAGCGCAGCCAAGGTGGATTGCCTGAACAAAGTAACCACAGCCACCGCCAGACCCAAGGCAATGACCACCATCAGCAGTGACTCGCCCATCGATGACATCACCAACTGGAAGCGGCTGCTGCCCAATATCTTGCGGGTGTTGATGCTCTTCAGGCGCAGCGGTACCATGGCAAAGAAGAAGTTGATGTAGTTGATGAAGGCGATGAGCATCACAAAAACGGCAATAACCAAAAGGGTGATGGTTGTGGTACGGTCACCCGACTTGCCTGGATGCCCGACATTTTCGGCAAAGTAGTTGTCGGTCAACAACATAAGATGAGGCGACATCATTTTTTTATATTCCTCAATATCCGCTGCTTTTTTTTCGGTCATATTGCTGTCGTCAATGTCGAATGCTTTCATAAATAGGTCAAAAGCGACATTATGTGCAGTCTCCTCAAACTCTTTTGGGTCAGTGCCTTTTGCGAGTTTTATGAAATAATTCCAGCCCCATTGGCTCCAATCGTCCATACCCACATCGCCGAGATTCAGAATAAAGTCGATGGAGGAAAGGTCGCTGTTGACGGGCATATCCTTGTAGATGGCCACTACCGTGACATCTGTCCAATTCCAGTAGCCATATTGGAAATGGTCGCCCACCTGCACCCCCAAGCGTTTTGCCGCCGACTCGGACATAACCGCATCCTTATTACTAATCCAATTGTCCAAGCTGCCGGCCACAAGCTCAAATCCGAACACGTCGATGGCGGGCTTGGAGAAACTGGTGACCCTCAATTCGACCGACGACTGTCCTTCGCCCGATCGTACGGAGACCTCGTTGCTCCCTAAATTGGCAGCGCAGCCACCTGCCTCAACGCTTGGGACAGCGTCGATAATGGCTTCCGACATCGGACGATTGACATAGGTCGAATAGACATTATTGGTAAACCGGTCTGGCATGGTAAGGACATAAATCCTGTCACTGTCCTTAAGTCCCTTGTTGTAGGTGAGGTCATGGTGTACCTGCACAAGGATGATGTAGAGCGCGGCGAAGGCTGCCGTCAAGCCCAATACGTTCAAAACCGATGATGCAAAAGCGGTTTTGCCTTTTTTAAATAAGCGTGCCATGATACTATTTGTTTTTTGGTTGTAATTTAGTTTTTCAGTTTTTTTCTTACTTTTGCAAATACATTTGAATATGCAAATTCTTCAAGAGAAAATATCAAGAGAACAACTTAAAGAATTGGCGGCCAATACTCTGTTAAACATTCGTGCTTGGCAGGGTAACCGCAGCCGTGACGTTGAAGACGAAAGTGTCCGCAAGCAAATCTGCCGTTTCAGAGAACTTTACTGTGCAGCGTTCCTCGCCTCCAATTTGACTGAACTCACATCTCTCAATCATTATCTTGACCATTTTGCCAGCATAAACTAATTGTTCTTCAGCGACTTTACAGGATTCATCCGCGCCACACGATTGCTGCTCATAACAACTACAACCATCACTACGAGAAGCACCGCAATTGCTCCAATGATGAAATAAGTAGGCGAGAGGCCGATGCGCATGGCGAACAACTCCAACCATTTGTCGGCGAGGAAATAGGCAATCGTCACGCCAAGCAAGGCCGCAATCAAAGCCAGTTTCAGCACATCCATCAGGAACATTCTGATGATCTCGCCCGACACGGCACCGTTCACTTTGCGGATGGCGACTTCCTTGCTGCGGCGGTTCGACTCGTCGCGCACAAAGCCAATCAGACCCATCAAGGCGATGGCCAAGGCGAACAGCGCGCCAATGGTGAATGTTCGTCGCATCTGGGACAAATACCCGTACTCTTGCTTAACCGCCTCGGTGTACGACTGCACCTCGACATTCTTCCGGTCAGGCAAAAACTCCTCGATGACCGACTTCACCTTGGCGATGGCCTCGGGGTTGACATCCCGCACCTTCACCACCAGAGTCTTAAAGACTTGATAAGGGTCGTCATTATTCACGTCCCAGCAAAAGCGGATGCTTGCCCTGTGGTCCCCGCCCATCATAGAGCCAAGGATATAATCTTCATACACACCGCAAATGGTATAGACATCGTCATCGTCGTCGCTGTGTTCCGAAATCAGGATGTCCTTGCCCACCGCGCCGTCACTCCAGTCGGCATAAAGGTTCATCTCCTCCACGAAGCTGCGGCTCACGGCCACATCCTTTGGCTTCGAGGGTGCCCTGCCCTCCGTCAAACGGAAGCCCATGATGTCGAAGAAGCCCTCCGTGGCACCGTATTGGTCGCACACGGCCATCAAATACTTAGATGGATTGTCGGGCAGCATGATGTTGTTTCCCGATGAGGTGTTCAACGGGATGCAATAGGTCAGTTCAGCCGCCTCCACATCGGGAATCTGCCTTAGTTTCTCGACAATCAGCGCCAGACTGGCCTTGTCAGCGCCTTTCAAGTGTGAATACAGCAACTGCTTGTATTCGTAGCCCATATCGGCGTTCAGTGCGGTGTTGTATTGCCTGTCGGCCACGATGACCATAGGCAACAGGATGGCATTGATGCCGATTTGCACCATCAGCAGCGAGAGTTTCCAACGGCGTTTGCTTTCCTTGTAGCCGCTGAAAGCCGTCGACACGGGAATCCTGACGAACATCATCGCGGGGATGATTGCCGAGACGAGGAAAATGAAGACAATGATGGCAACAAGTGTCCATATTGTCTGCGGCACCATAAGTTGCTGGACGGGCAAGCCCAACAGCGACTCAATGACCCCGTTGAAAGCCCATATCAGCAAGGCGGCCACGGCCAACGCCGCTATCAGGTTCAAGGCCGTTTCCTTGATGAGCATCCAGTAGATGCTTCCCGAGCCCGCCCCATAGCATTTCCTGACCCCCATTTCCTTCGAGCGACGCACCACATCGGAGACGGCCATCAGCAGGTAGTTGAGCACCGAAACCAAGAGCAACAGAATAGCCACCACCGAGAGAATCATCATGGCGTTTTTGACCGATTGATTGTGACGGTGGAAAGTGGCAAAAGGCGTGAGCGTGTACCAAATCTTTGAGCCGTCGCGCTCCAACTCCTCCAAGGGCTGATGCGCCTCCTGCATCTTGCGGATAGCGTCCTTCAAGTCATTGGGATCGACATTGGGTGCCAACTTGACATAGCCGCGATAGCGGTCGTTGCCAAGCCAATTGTTGTTGCTCCACTCTCCCAAAGCGGCGATGGTCGTCACGATGTCACATTGGATGCTACCGTTTTTCGGGAAATCCTCAAACACGCCAACCACAGTCAGTTTTACATTCGGCCCCCACACTTCGGTATAGATTTGCTTGCCTATGGCCTCGTTCACGCCGCCCAACTTCTCCGCGAAACTACGGCTGACGGCAATGTCGCCATTGTATTGTTGCAAGGCCTGCATAGGGTCGCCCGCAAGAAATTCCCGACCGAAGAAGTCGAAGAAACTGCTGTCCACAACAAGGCACTCACCCGAGAGAAGGTTGTCTTTTTCATCATAGATTTGTGCTCCGGAAATCAGGTTGGAATAACGCGTGGCGGCCTCCACACCTGGTACCTCTGCCTTGAAGCCCGGCGCCACAGCACCCGAAGTGCCCCAGAAGTCATCGGGGTCGCCGCCTTCCTGGAAGATGATGTTCTCCGTGATGCAATAGATCCGGTCCACATCCTTGTAGAAACTGTCGTACGACAATTCGAAGCACACCTTGGCAATCAGCACGATGCCGATGGCGAGACCTATTCCGAGGGAGAGGATTTTTATGAGTTTGTCTGAAATTTTGTTCATTTTACCGGTTGTTTGTTAATTTTTTTGGGGGGTGTAGGACGCATCGAATGTGTCAGCTCCGACGGTTGCGTGCCTACGAGAATCATAATTGCGACAAGACTTCTTCCACAATCTTACCGTCGAAGAGGTTGATGATGCGGTCGGCATAGCCGGAGTCGCGCTGGGAGTGGGTCACCATGACGATGGTGGTGCCTTCCTTGTGGAGGTCGGTGAGCAGGTCCATCACCTCCTTGCCGTTCTTTGAATCCAAGTTACCTGTCGGCTCGTCGGCGAGGATGAGTTTCGGGTTGGCTACCACGGCGCGGGCGATAGCCACACGCTGCTGCTGACCGCCCGACAGCTGTTGCGGGAAATGGTCCTTACGGTGCTTGATGGACATGCGCTCCATGATGGATGTAACACGTTGCTTGCGCTCGGTAGCGGGGATATTCATGTAGCGCAGCGGGAGTTCGATGTTCTCATACACATTCAATTCATCTATTAGGTTGAAACTCTGGAACACGAAGCCGATGTTGCCCTTGCGGAACTGAGTGCGGTCTTTCTCCTTGAGGTTGCCGACCTGCTGTCCGAGCAGTTCGTAGTTGCCCGAGGTGGGGTTGTCGAGAAGGCCGAGGATGTTGAGTAGGGTTGACTTGCCGCAGCCCGAGGGGCCCATGATGGCGACAAACTCGCCTTCATTGATTTCGAACGAAACGCCATTCAATGCGAGGGTTTCGATGTCTTCCGTACGAAAGATCTTCACGAGATTTTCTACTTTAATCATTGTTTTAGAATTTAATTGTTAAACTTATTTTTTGTTGATTTGTTATTCATTTTGTAATGATTTTACGGGGTTCGCGCGGGCGATGCGCCAGCTGCTGAGGCCAATCACGAAGCCGACAATGAGCAACACAATGACAGCGGCACAGATGAAATACCAAGGCGATAGGTTGATGCGGAAGGCGAACCGCTCTATCCACTTGCGGGCGACGAAGAAGGCACCCACAGCACCTACGACAGCCGCCACCAGCGACAATTTCAGCACCTCGCCGACAAACATCCTGACGATTTCGCCTGACACGGCGCCATGTACTTTGCGCAAGGCAATCTCCTTACTGCGGCGGTTGGCCTCGTCGCTGACATAGCCTATCAGGCCGATGAGCGAGATGAGCAGGGCGAACAAGGCTCCGACCAAGATGGTGTTGCGCATCTTGCGGTTGTCGGCATATTGGGCACGCACCTCGGCGGCGTAGGATTTCACTTCCAGCTCCAACCCTTCCGACACCTCATTGATTACAGCCTGAATATGTTCCTTCGTCTTCTTGTCAGCATGACGCACCTTGACTAACAGATAACGCATGGGATGCACACTGGTTTTGCCGAAATAGACGCCATCGAAATTGGTTCCGCTGTATAAATCGCCATGGAAATAGCAACTCGGCTTCAGGTTCGGGTCTAAGGCACTGCCCACACGGATGTTGCGATAAACGCCCGAAATGGTCAGCGGCTCGATAAACAAACTGTTGCCAACTCGAAAATAACTATGGTCAGAGATAAAAATTTGCTTTCCCACCGCGCCGTCGTTCCAATCCTCATGTTCCATCATCTTCTCAATCAGGCTCTCGCTGACTGCCACCTGCGACGAGTCAACAGGATAACTGCCTGCGATAAATGGTATTTCCATCAAGTCATAGAAACCATCTGTGACGCAATAACCATCAGCTAGCAGCACCAAAGTGGTCCTTTCCGGCATTTTTTGCACCACATTGCCCTCGGCAAACTGGTAGGGCAAGATGGCGCAAGCCTCCACACCCTCCACTTCGGGCAAGGCATTCAGCTTGTTCACCACCAAGTCGCGCATTTTTACCGTCCGCACATCAATGTAATACAGGTTTTTGTAATTGTAGCCCAAATCCTCGTTGGCCAGATACTCGTATTGCCCCGTCACGACGAGTAGCATCGCCACGATGAACACATTCACCGCTACCTGAAGGCTCAGTAGGAAGAGTTTCCAACGACGCATGTTCAAGGTGAAGTTGCGGATGGCCTGCCAAACGGGAACCCTCGTGTAGAGCAACCCTGGGACAATCACCGAAAGGGTAAAAATGAACACGATGACTGCTACCAGCGTCTTGATGCTCGGCCCGATGAGGGTAGTCGTAAACGAAGTACCTAACAAGTTGTAAACAAGGTTGTTGCCAGCAATAATCAGCAGCACAGCCAACACCAAGGCAAACCCGATATGCACGATGGCTTCCTTGATGAGCATGCCGTAAATCTCACGACCGCCCGCGCCATAACACTTCCGGATGCCGATTTCCTTGGAGCGTTTCACCATCGACGATAGCACCACAAGGATGTAATTCATCAAACTGATGAACAGCAGCAGGAAAGCCACCGCCGTAAAGATGACCACCTTGCTACGCACATCGGGGTCGGAAGTATGCAGTTTGTTGAACGGCACCAGATGATAGCGCACCTCATAGCCTCGTTCTGATTTCAGTTTCTCCAGGTCCTGATGCGTGGCCTGCATCTTTTGAATGGCCTCATCAAGTGAATGGGGATCGACTCCTTTCTTAAGCATGACATAGCCCGTGTACATGTCGTTAAACACCCAGTTCTCGGAACTTGCCTTGTTTCGCCATTCCATCGAATATGCCACATCGAATGAAATTGTGCTGTTGGCTGGGAAGTCATCGAACACAGCTTCAATGACATACACATCCTCATCGTTCTCTACACCGACCACCCTGCCAATACATTCATTGACGCCCCCCAGATTTTCAGCAAAAGAGCGTGAGACGGCAACGCTTTGCTTGCTGCTTAACGCTCTAACAGGGTCGCCGGCAAGTATGGGAAGCGGAAACACCTTGAAAAAACATGTGTCGGCAATGATGGAATTCCCTTCGAATATGACATTGCCATTTTCGTCAAGATATTTGTTTGTCATACTACTTCTATCCACGTAACGAGTTGCACTCTCCACGCCAGGCACCTCGGCTTGGAAGCCTAAAGCCACTCCGCCACTGATTCGGTCACCGTCATATTGTCGGTCACCCTGGACAGTCTCTGCCTTGATGAGAAAAATGCGGTCCACATCCTTGTAGAAACTATCGTATGACAATTCGAAGCACACCTTGGCAATGAGTACGATGCCAATGGCGAGGCCAATGCCAAGAGAGAGGATTTTGATGAGCGTATCTTTGAAACGGTTCATATTTGTTGAGTTTTATAATTATTCATTACTCTTTTTTCAACGCCGTCACCGGATTCACCCGAGCGACGGATACGATTTGCCAGAGCACCGAGCCGATGGCTATGACGAACGACAGCGCCACCGTGACCACGAAGATCCACGGGTGCAAGTCGATGCGATAGGCGAAGTCCTCCAGATAGCGATGACAGAGCCATACTGCCACGGGGATGGCGATGGCATTGGCAATCAGGATCATGATGATGTATTCCTTCAAGTTGCGGCGGATTTCGCTCTGTATCGTGCCACCAAACACCTTGCGGATGGCGATGGTCTTCTCGCGCTCGGAGGCAAAATGCGTGCTAATGGCCACCAAACCCAGCAGCGACAGCAGCACCGAGATGGCCATAATCATTTCGATGAGGCGCATCTGACGGCGTGTCTCGTTGTATTTCCTCGCGATGACATTTTTCACGAAATCGCAGTGGTCAGGCTTCCTGTAGGTGCCAAAGGCCTCTTTGGCATGTTTTTCGTACGCCGCATCAATGGCACGTTTGGCCTCGTCGTGGTTGCCAATGATGTCCAACAAAAAATGAGCGGGTTTCGAGCCAAACATGTCTTCACTAAATACAATGGAATAATCCTCGTCGGTGGCATGGAGCGCATCGAGCATGTTGAAATCCTTGATGACACCGCAGATGTCTATGCCTTTAAAGTTTTCCTGCATCCAAACCATAATCGTATCGTAGTTGTAGTCACCGTAAGGCAGTCCGGTCATGCCCACCACGGTGCTTTCTGTCATCCAACCACTGCTTTCGTCAGGTTCGTGGAACTTCTCGACCACCTGAAAGTCCATCATCCGGAAGGCTGCCGTGTCGCATACAAAGAAATTGACATGGGCATCATTTACAGTCTCGCCCTTTCTGGACATGAGCATCGTCATATTTGAAACGGTCGGTATATTGGTGGTCATGGCCAATTCCTTCACGCAAGGCAAGGCGCGAAGGTCTTCGATAAAAGCTTCCCGTTGAGGGGAGTTGTCCACCCTCGAACTGATGAAATAAAGGTTGTCCGTCTGCAATCCGATGGGTCGCTCCACCAGATGGCGCATCTGCAACTCCATCGTCAGCACCAACGCAATCAGCACAATGGAGATGGCATTTTGGAACACGATGAAGAAGCGCGACAGCCCTTTGCGGGAGCGGAATCGGAAGGCGCCTTTCACCACGTCGATGGGCCTGACCTGCGAAACGATGAGGGCAGGCATGATGCCGGCCAGCAAGGCCACCACGACCACAATCAGCAGATAGGCAACGAGATAGCCTGCCGCGAACGGAATCCGCACCGCCACATCGGCCTGAAGCAAATCGTTGACTGTAGGCACCAAGACGTAGGCCAACAGTAAGCCGATGGCAAAGCAGCACAAAGTAAAGACAAATGCTTCGCCGAGGAATTTCCATACAATATCAGACTTTTGCGCCCCGAGTAGTCGCCGCGAGGCCATCTCCTTGGCGCGTTTTCCCACGAGGGCCACGTTTAGGTTGATGTAGTTGATGAGTGCCGAAAGAAGCAGCAATAGCCCTACAATCACCACCGTGCGCAGCATGGAGTGGTCGCCTTGGTGCAGGTGGGTTTCGGTACCGTTGAAAAAGAGTTCATCCATTCGGAACATGGCAACGCTTTCGTCAAAGAAAGTATCAAAGTGCTCGCCATATTCCTCTTTGCAAAGGCAGGTGATTTTTTCGTTCAATTTAGTACGGTCAGCATTCGGGCTGACTTTTAGGAAAGTATGGATGAAATTTGTGTATGAAAACGGGTTTTTCTTGAAAATTTTCATGGGCTTGCAAGTTGCAATGTTACCAATGACATCGGCATCGTACAGCAGCGAACTGCCCAAGTCGGAAATGATGCCGACCACGTTCAGCGTGTCTTTGCCTGCAACCACCTTTTGCCCAATGATTTCGCCTTCCAATTTCGAGGCTACTTTCTCTGAAATGAAAGCAACATTGGCTTCAATAAAGTCATCGGCGTTGCCTTCCTTGAACTTGACGGGGAAGAAATCGAAAAACTCGCGGTCGCAGTACAGGAAATTGCTGACGGAGGACTCGTTGCCCACATTGAGGATTTGGTCTTTGTTGTAGTAGAAATGTGTCACGATTTCCACTTCGGGCAGTTTGTCGCCGATAAGGTCTTTCATGCCGTAACCGTTGGTCATTTGGTTACTTCCCACGGCATAAATGCGCTCGCGGTCGGGGTTCTCGCGCGTCACGGAGTATTGTTGCACCACGTAGCAGAAGCTGATGATGACGAAGGCGAGCGCAACACTCAAGCCTACAAACTCAATAGTGGTGTAAAGTTTGTTTCTGGATAAAAAATTTAGGTATGATTTCATGTTGTTATATGTTTTTATATGGGATGAATTAAAACACCAACACATCGCTTTCTCCAAAGTTGTCGTATGACGATGTGATTACCTTCTCCCCTGGCTCAAGGCCTTCAATGACCTCGTAATACTGCGGGTTCTGTCGCCCGATGCGGATATCGCGGTGCGTGGCTTTGGTGCCGTCCTTCGAAAGCACATAGATCCACTTGCCGCCGGTCTTTTGGTAGAAGGCGCCACGAGGGATTAGCACCGCCTCCACGGGCTGGCCAAGTTGGAGGTTGAGGTAGTAGGTCTGGCCGCTACGGATGTTCTCGGGCTGCTGCTCCATGAACTTGAAGTCGGCCTTGAACTTGCCGTCGCGCACCTCGGGATACACCTTGCGGATTTGCGCCTGATACCGCTCGCTCTGTCGCTCAAAGGTGGCCTCCAAGCCAGGCGTGATGCGGTCGATGTAATGCTCATCTATTTGGGCCTCAATCTTGTAGCTATCGAGGTTGTTGATTTGCCCGATCTTGGAGCCTGCGCCCACCGACTGACCCAACACCACATCCAACAGGCCCAACTCGCCGTCGATGGGAGCCTTGATGGTCAGGTTTTCCTTGCGCTTGCGGATCATCATCATGTTGACGCGCATGTTCTCGAGGCTCTCGCGCATCCGGTCGATTTCCACCGAGCGATGGAGGCTGTCCTGCTTGGCGCGGTTCTCCACCAACTTCAGGCGGCTGTTCGAGAGCGTGAAGTCCTCCTCGGCCTTCAGGTAGTCCTCGCGGGCGATGAGGCCGTCGTCGTAGAGCGACTTCTGTGCCTCATAGGTGCGGCGGTTTCGTTGCACCTCCATCTGCAGTTGCAGTTTCTCCTGCTCCACGCTCAACTTCTGTTGTTCCATCTGAATCATGGTGTTGCGCAGGATGTTCTCCTTCTCGGCGAGGTCGGCCTCGGAGGTGAGGATTTGCATGTCGAGGTTCTCGTTGCTCAAGATAAGAATGACATCACCCGCCTTGACGCGGCTGCCTTCCTCGGTGACGATCTGCTGCACCACGCCGCCTTCCAAAGGGCTGATTTGGATGGTCGTCATGGGCGCGACCTGCCCGCTGATGCGGATGTAGTCGTTGAACTCGCCCGAGGTGACGGTGCTCACGGTGATGTTGTCCGCATCGATGCGGAGTTTCTTCGAGTCGTCCCTGAAGATGAGCCAGAGGATGAAGACAAGGAGCAACGCCCCGCCCCAGAACGGTAGCGCCTTCTTGGTGAACGCGCGGCGAATGCCTTTTTTCTGTTCGATTTTACGATCCATTGAGTGTTCCATATTCGTAGAGATTTAAAATTCAAGATTTAAGATTCAAAGATTGAGTTTCCCTTCGGGAATGGAGTGTTCTTCTTATGTAATAAGCGGCGGCAAGAACTAGTTGCCAATCTGTAGCGCCACAGGCCGCCGCGGTTAACAACGACTCCTGACCACCATTCCCGTAGGGAATCTATATACATTGTTTCCATATCAATTGTTCTTCAAAGACTTAACAGGATTCATTCGGGCAACACGATTGCTGCTCATGACGACCACGGCGGTCACGATAAGCAAGACCGTCACTGCGCCGATGACGAAATAAAGCGGCGAGAGACCGATGCGCTCGGAAAACTGCTCCAACCACTTATTGGCCACAAAAAAGGTAGCAACGCAAGCCAAAACCGCCATCGCCAACGAAAGGCGCAGCACATCCCAAGTGAACATACGCAGTATGTCAGCCACGGTCGCGCCGTTGATTTTGCGGATAGCCACCTCCTTGCTTCTTCGGTTCGACTCGTCGCGGATGAAACCGATGAGGCCAAGCACGGCAATCAGCAGGGCGAAAATAGAGCCGATAAGTACGGTGTTGCGCATCTTGCGGCTGCCCTCGTAAGCCGATTGCATTTGGTCGGAATAGACGTTCAACTGCACCTCCCTCCCGTCAAGGGCTTCGGAGATGACAGCGGTCAGTTTCGCCATCGTGTTTGCGTTTATTTTGTTCACTTTGAACACAATATGCGGCATATAGGAATCGCCGCTATCTAAACTGCCGTAAAAACGCACACTCGGGCGGGAATCCATGTTCACGAGGTCGCCAATGCGGATGTCTCGATAAACACCCGAAATGGTGAACGGCTCCAATTCCATTCCCCAGTTGCCATGACCTGTGATTTGCACCTGCTTGCCCACTGCGCCGTCGCTCCAGTCGGCAAACTCGTTCATGCGTTCGACAAAAGACACTGAAACAACCACTTCCGTCGAATCGGCTGGGGCGCGACCGTCCACAAACTCCATCCTGAAAATGTCGTAAAAACCTTCAGTGGCTCCGTATTGGTCGGCCACATTGAACAACTCGCGGTCGTCGCCAGGAAGATAGACAATGTCGCCGCTTGAACCCGCAAAAGGCAGGCTGTTACACGCCGCAACTTGCACGACTTCAGGCACTTGGTTGAGAGCATCCACCACGCGTTGCTGGGCGGCATGGTTGCGGTCGTACATGTTCACAAACAGCACATTCTCATAACTATAGCCCGGATTGTCGTTCATCATTTTCTGGTATTGCGATGCGATAATCGTTAGCATCGAGACAATAAAAACGTTGATAAACACCTGAACGCCAAGCAGTCCGATTTTCCAGCGGCGCGAGTTTCCGATATAATTGCGAAAAGCCACCGAAACGGGTATCCGCACGAAGAGTTGTGCCGGCACGAAGACCGAAACTATCAGCACAAAGACCAACACGAGGCTAATGACAAGAACGCTTTGCGGAACGAGCAGCGTCTCAAACGGAACGCCCAACAGGTTCTGCATCACGCCTTTCATGGCAAAAATGATGGCCACCGACAAAGCCAAGGCCAGCAGCAAGTGGGCGAAAGCCTCGCCCGCCAACAAGGTATGGATGTTGAAGGCACTGGCGCCATAGCACTTGCGCACCGCGATTTCCTTGGAGCGGCGCACCATCGCCGAGATGACGATGAGGACATAGTTGAGTAAACTGACGAGAATCACTAACGCGGCCACGATGGAAAGTAGAATCACCAACGAGCGGACAGATGAGTCTTCGATGTGATTTTTGGCGAATGGCGCGAGAGAATACGTCAGCCTCACGCCGCTTTGTTCAAATTCCCCCAAAGGCTGGTGCGTTTCCTGCATCGTGCGTATGGCACCATCAAGCGATTGAGGTTCAACGCCTTTCATCAACTTCGCAAAACCTTGATAACGCTCGTTGCCCACCCAGTTTTCTGTGCTTCTTTTGGGATAACTCTCCATCGAAAGAAGCAGGTCGGAATCTATCGAGCCGTTTTTCGGGAAGTCCTTGAACACGCCCTCAATGGTCATTTTCAGGCCGGGTTGTTCTTCGTTGGAAATGGTTTTTCCAAGACACTCGTCCACGCCACCGAGTTTGTTGGCAAACGATTCCGAAACCATCAGGCACAGCGGCTTTGCCAAAACCTGCGCCGGGTCGCCAGCCAGAATCGGGCGGTCGAACACCTTGAAGAAACAGGAGTCGGCCAAGCGCAAGTTGCCCGTGATGACATGACCGTTCTCGTCCATATAACGGTTGCTACCGAAATAGAAAGTCGTCCGTGTGGCCGACTCCACGCCCGGCACTTCGGTCTTGAAGCCTGGAGCCACTGCCCCGCTCACTTTGCCGAAACTTTCCGATTCGCCTTGTCGTTCAAGGCCTGTTTGAATGATGTAAATGCGATCCACATCCTTGTAGAAACTGTCGTACGACAATTCGAAGCACACCTTGGCAATCAGCACGATGCCAATGGCGAGACCTATGCCTAACGATAGGATTTTGATGAGTGTGTCTTTGAATCTATTCATATTGTTGAAATTTTAATTCGACGTAAGTCAAATGTTGATTGTTTAACTGTTGAATTGTTTGTTGAGATTCCCTTCGGGAATGGAGTGTTTGTCTTAGTTAACAGCGGCGGCAAGAACAAGTTTCCTATTTGTAGCGCCACTGGCCGCCGCAGTTAACAACAACTCCTGACCTCCATTGACTCCGTCGAATCTTCGATTTCCCCGCAGGGGAATCTCATCTATCAAAACACCAGCACCTCCGATTCGCCAAAGTTGTCATACGAAGAAGTAATCACCTTCTCGCCAGCTTCCAGCCCTTCGACGACCTCGTAATACTGCGGGTTCTGTCGCCCGATTTTGATGTCGCGTTTTGTGGCTTTGCTGCCGTCGGAAGAGAGGACATAGATCCACTTGCCGCCTGTCTTTTGGTAGAAGGCGCCCCGCGGGATGAGCACCGCCTCCACGGGCTGACCGAGTTGCAGGTTGAGGTAATAGGTCTGGCCGCTGCGGATGTTCTCGGGCTGCTGCTCCATGAACTTGAAGTCGGCCTTGAACTTGCCGTCGCGCACCTCGGGATACACCTTGCGGATCTGCGCCTGATACCGCTCGCTTTGCCGCTCAAAGGTGGCCTCCAAGCCAGGCGTGATGCGGTCGATGTAATGCTCATCGATTTGGGCCTCAATCTTGTAACTGTCAAGGTTGTTGATTTGCCCGATTTTGGAGCCTGCGCCCACCGACTGGCCCAACACCACATCCAACAGGCCCAACTCGCCGTCGATGGGTGCCTTGATGGTTAGGTTTTCCTTGCGCTTGCGAATCATCATCATGTTAACGCGCATGTTTTCGAGGCTTTCGCGCATACGGTCGATTTCCACCGAGCGGTGAAGGCTGTCTTGTTTGGCGCGGTTCTCCACCAGCTTCAGGCGGCTGTTCGAGAGCGTGAAGTCCTCCTCGGCCTTCAGGTAGTCCTCACGGGCGATGAGGCCGTCGTCGTAGAGTGACTTCTGCGCCTCGTAGGTGCGGCGGTTGCGCTGCACTTCCATTTGCAGTTGCAGTTTCTCCTGTTCCACGCTCAACTTTTGTTGTTCCATCTGAATCATGGTGTTGCGAAGGATGTTCTCCTTCTCGGCGAGGTCGGCCTCGGAAGTGAGGATTTGCATGTCGAGGTTCTCGTTGCTCAAAATGAGGATGACGTCGCCCGCCTTGACGCGGCTGCCTTCCTCGGTGACGATCTGCTGCACCACGCCGCCTTCCAATGGGCTGATTTGGATGGTCGTCATGGGCGCGACCTGTCCGCTGATGCGGATGTAGTCGTTGAACTCGCCCGAGGTGACGGTGCTCACGGTGATGTTGTCCGCGTCGATACGGAGTTTCTTAGAGTCGTCCCTGAAGATGAGCCAGAGGATGAAGACGAGGAGCAACGCCCCGCCCCAAAACGGCAGCGCCTTCTTGGTGAACGCGCGGCGAATGCCTTTTTTCTGTTCGATTTTACGATCCATTGAGTGTTCCATATTGTTGAGTTGTTGATTGTTTAATCGTTTAATTGTTGGTTGAGATTCCCTTCGGGAATGGAGTGCTTGCTTTTTGTGTAAGGCGGCGGCAAGAACTAGTTGCCAATCTGTAGCGCCACAGGCCGCCGCGGTTAACAACGACTCCTGACCTCCATTCCCGTAGGGAATCTATATACATCGTTTCCATATCAATTATTCTTCAAAGACTTAACGGGGTTCATTCGGGCAACGCGGTTGCTGCTCAACACCACCACGACCGTCACCACGAGGAGCACCGCAACGGCTCCAATGATGAAATAGAGCGGCGAGAGGCCGATGCGCATGGCGAACAGTTCCAGCCATTTGTCGGAGATGAAATAGGCGATGGCCACACCGATTAAGGCGGCAATCACCGCCAGTTTCAGCACATCCGCCACGAACATACGGATGATTTCGCCCGCCACCGCACCATTCACCTTGCGAATGGCCACTTCCTTGCTGCGGCGGTTGGCCTCGTCGCGCACAAAGCCGATCAGACCGACCAAGGCAATGGCCATGGCAAACAAGGCTCCCATCGTGAAAGCACGACGCATCTGGTAAGTGTAGGAATACTCTTCCTTGACCAATTCGGTATATGGTGTCACCTCTATGTTTTTCCGGTCGGGCAGACACTCTTCAATAACCGACTTCACCTTTTCTATCATCTCGGGATTCACTTCACGCACCTTCACCACCAGTTTATCCATGATTTGAGCATAATCGAAAGGACCATCAAACCAATCTTTGTTCCAGCAGAAACGGATGCTGGGCCTACTGTCCTTGCCGATTGCCGAACCGATAACATAGTCCTCATAAACGCCACAAATGGTATATACATCAACATCGCTGTCGCTGTGTTCCGAAATCAAGATGTCCTTGCCCACAGCGCCGTCGCTCCAATCTTCAAAGCGGTTCATCTCCTTCACGAAACTACTGCTCACGGCCACATCATTCGGCTTCGATGGTATCCGGCCTTCCAGCAAACGGAAGCCCATCAGGTCGAAGAAGCCCTCCGTCGCACCGTATTGGTCGCACACATTGAACAATTCTTTCGATGGGTTGTCAGGCAAAGAGATGTTGTTACCCGATGATCTTTCCAAAGGAGGACAATAAGCCAATTCGGCATCTTCCACCCCGGGAATCGATCTCAGTTTCTCGGTAATAAACGCCAGATTGTCCTTGCCTGCACCTTCCAGTGACGAATACAGCAACTGGTCGTATTCATAGCCCAAATCGGCGCCCAGCGCAGTATTGTATTGTCGGTCGGCCACGATGACCATAGGCAGCAGGATGGCGTTGATGCCAATCTGCACCATCAACAAGGAGAGTTTCCAACGGCGTTTGCTCTCATTGTAACCACCGAAGGCCGATGCAACCGGAATCCTGACGAACATCATGGCGGGGATAAGAGCACCAACCAGGAAGATGAAAGCGAGAATGGCGATGAGTGTCCATCGGGTTTGAGGCACCATGAGGTTCTGAACGGGCACACCCAGCAGCGACTCAACGACCCCGTTGAACGCCCATATCAGCAAAGCAGCCACAGCCAATGCAGCCAGCAGGTTCAAGGCCGTTTCCTTGAAGAGCATCCCATAGATGCTGCCTGCACTGGCACCGTAACATTTCCTGACACCCATTTCCTTCGATCGGCGCACCACGTCCGAGACGGTCATCAGCAGGTAGTTCAACACCGAGACCAGCATCACCAGAATAGCTATGACCGACAATATCATCACAAAATTCCTGACGCTCTTCTCCTGACGGTGCAAGGTGACAAGAGGCTTCAGTGTGTACCATATCGAAGAGCCGTTCTGTTCCAACTCCTCCAAGGGCTGGTGCGCCTCCTGCATCTTTCGGATGGCGTCTTTCAACTCAACGGGTTTTACATTGGGCATGAGCCTGACATAACTGTAATAGCGGTCGTTGCCCAACCAGTTGTTGTTGCTCCTCTCCCCACAAAAGCCAATACTCAACACGATGTCGCATCGCACCGATCCATTCTTTGGAAAGTCCTCGAACACGCCCACTACGGTCAGTTTGGTATTCGGGTCTTCCTCAATGTAGATTTGCTTGCCGACGGCTTGATTTACGCCGCCTAACTTCTCAGCAAAACTGCGGCTGACAGCGACTTCTCCATTCCATCGTTGCAAGGCCTGCATCGGGTCGCCAACCAAGACGGTTCGGCCGAAAAAGTCAAAGAAACAAGTATCCACACCGAGGCACACTCCTGTGATGAGGTTGTCGCTTTCATCATAAAAGTGATTGTTTGACACATCGGTATAGCGCGTCGCTGCTTCCACGCCGGGAACCTCCGCCTTGAAGCCTGGCGCAATAGCTCCTGAAGTCCTTGAATAATCACTTGGGTCGTCGCCTTTCTGATGGATGATGTTCTCCATGATGAGATAGATGCGGTCCACATCTTTGTAGAAACTGTCGTAGGACAGCTCGAAGCACACCTTGGCAATCAGCACGATGCCGATGGCGAGACCGAAGCCGAGGGAGAGGATTTTGATGAGTTTGTCGGTTAATCTGTTCATATTGTTGAATTGTTGATTGTTTAATCGTTTAATTGTTGATGAGTTTCCCTTCGGGAATGGAGTGCTTGTCTTAGTTATATAGCGGCGGCAAGAACAAGTTGCCAATCTGTAGCGCCACAGGTCGCCGCGGTAAACAATACTGTCTGACCTCCATTCCCGCAGGGAATCTCACTATTCCTTCTTCAATGCCGTCACCGGATTCACCCGCGCCACCGAGACAATCTGCCAAAGCACCGAGCCAATGGCAATCACAAACGACAGCACCACCGTGACCACAAAAATCCACGGGTGCAAGTCGATACGGTAGGCGAAGTCCTCCAGATAGCGTTTGCACAGCCACACCGCCACGGGAATGGCAATCGCGTTGGCAATCAATATCATAATGATGTATTCCTTCAAGTTGCGGCGGATTTCGCTTTGCATCGTGCCGCCAAACACCTTGCGGATGGCGATGGTCTTTTCGCGCTCGGAAGCGAAATGCGTGCTCATGGCCACGAGGCCAAGCAGTGAGAGGATGACTGAAATCGCCATAATCAGTTCGATGAGACGCATCTGGCGACGTTGCTTGTCATATTTTGAAGCTACGACATCCTTCACGAAACCGAAATAATCCGGCTCAATGTAGGAGCCAAACATGTCCTCGGAGTGTTTCTTATAGACCGCCTCGATGGCGCGACGAGCCTCGTCATGGTCACCCACGATGTCCAAAAGAAGGTTGCAAATTTTTGAAAAGCCCATACCTAGATTGCCAAAGACGACGGTATAATCCTCGTCGGTGGCGTGTAGCGCATCAAGCATATTGAAATCCTTGATAACTCCACAGATGTCATTAAAGAAACAAGAGCTAATTGTGTCGTAATTGTAAACTCCATAAGGCATGCCTGTCAATCCCGCAACGGTGCTTTCTGTCATCCAGCCACTGCCCACTTCAGGCTCGTGGAACTTTTCCAGCACCTGAAAACCCAACATCCGAAATGCCGCCGTGTCACATTCAAACATATTAACCATCACGTTGTGTTCCGTTTCGCCTTTCTTTTTCATTCCCAACGAGGTTTTTGACACCCCAGGCACGTTGTTGCTCAATGCCAATTCTTTCACGCACGGCAAACCACGAAGTTCCTCCCTAAAAGCCTCTGATTTAGTAGTAAAATTCACTTTTGAGCTGATATAAAACAGGTTGTCCATTTCCAGTCCCATCGGTCGCTCTACCATGTGGCGCATTTGCAACTCCATAGTTAATGTCAGAGCAATCAGGATAATGGAAATGGCATTTTGGAACACGATGAAGAAGCGCATCATCCCCTTGCGGCTACGCAACCGGAATGTGCCTTTCACAACATCGATGGGACGGGCTTGCGAGATGATGACGGCAGGCAATATGCCAGCCAGCAACGCCACCACCACGACTATCAACCCGTAAGCAGCGAGATAGTCCCAAGTGAACGGAATCCTCACTGCCACACTAGCACCAAGCATCCGATTGACCGAGGGCACAAGCACATAGGCCAGCAGCAAACCCACGGCAAAACAACAGAATGTGAAGAACAACGACTCGCCGAGAAACTTCCAAACGATGTCGGACTTTTGAGCCCCGAGCAAGCGGCGCGAAGCCATCTCTTTGGCACGTTTCCCTGTGAGGGCCACATTCAGGTTGATGTAGTTGATGAGTGCGGAAAGCAACAAAAGCAGGCCAACCACAATCACATTGCGCAGCATCGACTTGTCGCCTTTTTGCAGCCCTGTTTTCACGTCGCTGAAAAAAAGCTTGTCCATTCGAAGCATCGACAGGCCTTCGTCCTTGAAAAAGAAATCATAACTTTCCCCATATTGCTCCCTACAAATCGAGTTCAATTTCTCTTTCAATTGGACGATGTCTATATTCGCCCCAACCTTCACAAATGTAGGAATATTCGACCACGAATTGGTGGGTTGTTGCCTAAAAAGATCAGTTAAGCGACTGGTTTCGATGTTGCCAATGATGTCCGTTTGGGGAATCAGGGAAGTGCCCAATTCGGAAAACGTGCCGACCACATTCAGCGTATCACTGGCAACAATAATCTGACTGCCAATGACTTCACCTTCAATTTGGGCTGCCACTTTCTCCGAAACGAAAGCGATGTGGGAATTCGTGAAGTTGTCAGCATTGCCTTCCTTGAAAGTCACGGGGAAGAAGTCGAAAAACTCGCGGTCGCAGTCCAGCACATTGCCTAAAATGCGTCCGTCGCCCGCTTTGATGACGTTTCCTTTTTTGTAATGAAAATGAGTAACGCTTTCCACTTCGGGCAGTTTGCCGTCGATGAACTCTTTCATTGCGTAGCAATTGACCATATCATCGCTACCCACGGCATAAATCCGCTCACGGTCGGGGTTCTCGCGCGTCACGGCGTATTGCTGCACCACATAGCAGAAACTGATGATGACAAAGGCCAAGGCCACACTCAAGCCAATGAACTCAATGGCGGTGTAGAGCTTGTTGCGGGATAGGAATTTCAGGTAGGTTTTCATATTGTTGAAGTGCTGATTGTTTAACTGTTGAATTGTTGAGTTTCCCTTCGGGAATGGAGTGTTCTTCTTTTGTAATAAGCGGCGGCAAGAACTAGTTGCCAATCTGTAGCGCCACAGGCCGCCGCGGTTAAAAACGACCTTAGACCTCCATTCCCCGCAGGGGAATCTCTTTTACTGTTCTATATAATGTATCCCTCCATAGTA
>JAEEGH010007945.1_pt1 | contig 25289 bp, 17 predicted proteins | sample 9134181 | NCBI WGS metagenome assembly JAEEGH01 (sample SAMN16246544, study PRJNA631951) | gut metagenome | biome: gut microbiome; feature: rumen; material: DP-attached | host: Bos | place: Iran: Karaj | collected 2018-10
AAACCAAAACGGGCAAAGTCGTATCGGGCACAACCGCAGGCCATGAACTCAATACCGCAGCAACTGGTGGCAAAGGTCAGTGACCAGAGCGAGTTACTACGCCCCCAGTTAATCAACTGATCCAGCGAACCTGTAATCACATTGACGCCGCCCTCATGGAGCTCGTCGACAATCTTCTCTAACGATGAGTTATCATTCCACTCCTCGTAGGGAATACTCTTGATGTGGGGCTTTCTTACTTCCATTCCAAATCTCCTTTCCGCCAGGCATAAGCCAAGCCTAACACCAGAACTACCAAGAAGAAGCCGATGCTCAGCAGAGCCATCGCGCCGTACTCCTTCACTACTACTGCCCATGGATACAGAAACACTGTCTCTATATCGAACATGAGGAACAAGATGGCGAAGAGGTAGAATCCCACCGACATAGGCAACCAGGAGCTGCCTCGCGTGGGGATACCACTCTCATACGGCTCACCTTTCACCTTCGCGTAGGACCTCGGTCCTATCAGCTTGGCTACAATGTAAGCCGCCACCACCAATGTAATAGCCGTCAGCAAGACGGTAATTAACAAAGAAAAATTCATAAACTATATAATGTTATAACAATATTGTTCTCGTTTCTAAGCAGTTACGGCATAAAGAAAGTACCTTCACGGCTATTCAGCTGCAAAGGTACTAATTATAATTGTAAATCTAACGAATATTTATAAAAAAATCGTTAATTCTTAGGATTCAGTCATCAATCACTTCGGTGATAGCTTCTCCGACACAGGCATTAGGCTGCTGGATATGCAGCATCTGACACACCGTCGGAGCGATATCTACGATATGAACTTCACGCGACGTACTGCCATGTTCCACCTTCCAGCCGTAGAACAACAGGGGGATGTGGGCATCGTAGGGGTTCCACTCGCCATGAGTCGTGCCTATGGGCGAAGAGCCCTTGCCAAAACCATACCAGCCTGGTTCCAACATAAAGATAATATCGCCTGAGCGGTCATGGTGATACCCCTTCATGGCACGTTCCTTCAGAAACGCTGGCATAGAGGCAGAGGCTGCTTTCTTGAAATCGAACGCAAACGACACATGAGGCAGTTTAAGAATCTCCTCCACGATGGCATCACGGACGGCTTGCTCATCAAGGCCCTGCTCACGAATAGCCTCCTTGTCGAGTACGACACGGTAGTCCAGACAATCCTTGATAATATTTTTCGTGAGTCCGAACTTCTCTGTCAGGCTCTTGGCAGCTTCGGCAACATATACCTCATCCCATTTCCAGGCACCGCCATTGAGCTTGTGATCCGCCATGAACTGGAAATTATGGGCAGCACCGTGATCAGCCGTGAGGAACAGCAGATAATTCCCCTCGCCTACCTGTGAGTCGAGTGCCTTCAGCAAGCGGGCGATATCCTTGTCAAGCTCAAGATATGCCTCATCGGTATGCGAGCCGCGCGTGCTCCACTCATGACCTATCACATCGGTCTGTGAGTAGCTCACGCAGAGCATATCCGTATCCTCACCCCTGCCCAGGTTCTCACCCTTCAGGGAGGCAATGGCCATATCGGTAATCAGATGTCCGCACAAGGGGTAGAGTCCCACATCCTTGCCCACCTTGGCAAGCTCCTTGTTCTGCTTCAACTCCGCATTACAGGTCTTCACCCACGCAGGCAACTCATTCATATACCAGGTGCTGGTGATAAACTGGCCGTTCTTGGTGTCAAGCCAGTAGGCGGCATTGGCACTGCGCCCGCCAGGCAGGATAGCCGCACGGTCTTTATAGCTGACACTGATCACCTTCGACTTGAAGTCGGTATGCAGGCGCAGCTGGTCACCGATGGTAGAAGCCAGCAGGTTGACGGGAGAAGAGGCTTTCTTCTTGTCAGAGCCCACCGTCTGCACATCCGGGTCGTCACAACTCGAGCGCTTCACGCCATTCACATAGAATGCGTTGCCGCAAATGCCATGGAAGGCGGGTGTTGAACCCGTATAAATGCTGGTATGCCCTATGGCAGTCACCGTCGGCAGATAGTTAATCAGACAGTTATTACAAGAATAGCCCTTTGTCATCAGGCGCTTCAGTCCGTCTTCCCGATACTGGTCGTAATACCTGCTCAGATAATCCCAGCGCATCTGATCGACCGCGATGCCTACCACCAGCTTCGGACGCTCGTTAAATGCCGTTTCTGCCTGCAACTGAACCGCGAGGCAGACGGCCATAGATAATGTTAAAAATAATTTTTTCATTCTATAGAACGTATCTCTCTCAATTTTACATTAATTTCACGAATATGCTCTGAATTCAACGGATAGAACCAAACCATTACTATAGCCAACAGGGCCACGGAAGCCGGTATGAAACTCATCAGCCAGCGCAAAGCCAATAGAGCGCTCTCAGGCTGAGCCACGCCAGATGCTAACAGGGTTGAATCAGTAATATAGCCAAATCCCGACAACAGCCAGAGCACCGCTGCACCACTAATGGCACCGCCAAACTTCTGCGCCATCGACGCACTAGAGAAAATCAAGCCTGTAGAGGTTGTATGGAATTTCAGCTCGGCATAATCACTCACATCAGCGTACATACTCCAGATAAGAGGCGACATAACACCTGTAAAGACGGAAATGACAATCTGTAGAATCAGCATTGTCCAGTACCCCGAAGACGTTGTAGGCACAAAAAAGAAGGCAACACTAAACACAATCAGTGCCACATTCACTACAACAAATGAGGTCTTCTTGCCTAATCTATTCGCAATCGGTACGCAGAGAGCCACACCGGCCATGTTCGCCACCTCTCCGATTCCCAGGAACAGACCAGAATAGAAGAGGAATGTTATACCGAAGAGCGACATATGCACGTCTGGGCCGATAATATCGAGGAAGAAGTAGGCCGTCGTCGCACCACGCACCGTATTAAACAGATTAGAGCAGAGGGCTGCACCGATAAGTATCCACCAGGGTCTGTTTTCCAGCAAGGACTTGAAGTCTCTACCCACACTCACCGTCGAGACACCCTTTAGGTGCTCTTTCGTCAGCAGGAAGCTGATGATGAACATCACGAAACAGGCGGAGGAGACACACACCATTGCCCAGAACCAGCCGCCGGTTGTCATATAGCCGCCAAAGGCGTTCGTCAACGGTTCCCAGATAAACAGGGCAATAAATGAGCCGCCATAAGCGAAGAACATGCGGAAGGATGAGAAGACTGTTTTCTCGTTGGTATCATCGGTCATCACACCCAGCATTGCACCGTAAGGCACGTTGACACATGTATAGACGGTCATCATCAGAATATATGTCATATACGCCCAAATGAGCTTGGCACCATATTCCCAGTCAGGGGTTGCGAACAACAGGATACCAGAAATACTGAAGAATGGTGCCACCCAAAGGAGATAAGGTCTGTACTTACCCCACTTCGTATTAGTACGGTCGGCAATAATACCCATCATCGGGTCAGATACGGCATCCCAAATTCGGGTAACGAGCACCAAAACACCGGCATCAATCAGCGACAGACCGAATATATTAGAATAGAAGATCGGAAGGTAGTAGGAAAACACCTTCCAAAAGGTCGAGGTGGACATATCACCAAAACCGTATCCGATCTTTTCGATTAATCTAGCTTTAGCCATTGGTTTGTACGTTATTTTATCTGGATATTCATCTGTTTCAGCAACCAATTCTCCCACTCATCCCACTGTTCCTGATGCCAAAAGTGCCAAGTGGCCTGGTAGGGTGAGATTTCCTTAGGACCTTTAACTATGTTATAAGTTTCCCAAGCGGTTGTAGGAGGCACCACATCGTCATTATAGCCAAAGGAGAACCAGCCTTTCTGCTTATCAGTAATCAGTCGTGCAAAGTTCACACCATCATAATATCTCGATACTTCAATCTTCTCTTTATTTGGGTTTTCAATTTTATAAAAATAGTGTGGCCAGCCACATGCAACCCCCTTGAGCGAATTCGTATGATCGCAAAGAGCAGCATGCACGGGTGCATAATAAGTGATACGTTTGTCAAGGCCTGCAGTTGCCAGTGTCAGGAAACCTCCCTGTGAAGAGCCTGTCACACCCATCTCTTTGCCGTTCCACGGTGTATATTCTTCAATATAATCAAGGGCACGTATACAACCAAGAATGACACGCTTATAATAGTTTTTATCGCGATCATCGGTATAGAACTCCCAGTACCAGTTCAGTGCACCATGGAAGATATCATCATAAACCTTCTGTTCCATTGTCACCGGGATTCCGTGAATACCTATCTCCAAGGTGATGGCGCCTTGGGCAGCCGTCCAAACATCGCCTCCATAGGGGCGTACTCCAGCACCTGGCACACGTAGCAATGCAGGATATCTTCCCTCCTTCACGGGCACACAAAGGATACCATAGGTACGATAATCAGGCTGAATATTCTGAAAACTCACCTCATACACGTTCACATCCTTCGTGCAGCGTTCAGGCAAGAGGCGTTTGGTAGGATTCAGATCTGTCTTACGAGCCTCGGAAATAGCTTTCAGCCAGAAATCGGAAAAATCTTTGGGCATCACCGTTGAGGGCTGTAGCTGTTCCGGTGCGAAGGCAGCTCCACATGCACCCTTGTAATCCTTGCCATCGACATGGGCGGTTACATCCACCCGATAGAATCCTGGCTGCTTCATTGTACCTGACAGCTTCAAGGTGCCGTCTTTCAGCACTAGGCTTTTCTTGACGTCCTGATACATCTCCGGACCGGCCATATAGTCGATGCTCACATTATCGAGCAGTGTACCCGACTTTCTCACCTCTATCACAAACTGGGCATTCTCGCCCGTTTTATAGTGCCAGTCCTGATGATCCGGCTCAACGGTTACCACAATGCTATTGCCACGAATCTGTGCAGAAAGCGAGGCTATCGCCATCACACAGAAGATAATTGATAATAATCTTTTCATATCTTTTGTATACTTATTTCGTCAGTTTACTCATACGTTCTACCTGTGATTTAATGACCTGGAGCGTAGAAATATCACCTACAAATACGGAATTCAATCCCTGAGCTTCCTGAGCTGGGTCGCCCGTATAGTCGTCTCCAACCTGCCACTGCTCAGTGTGCTTAGGTTTGGCTAATCCGCCCCAGCCCCAGAAGTTACAACCTGCGAAAAAACCACCCTGCTCAGCATTGTCGCCTACAAGAGAGAACACATACTTATAGAAGCCGTCACGTCCTTTTGTAGGTGTGTTGAGCTCGAATTTGAAACCATCTCTAGGATAGCCGAACTCTTCCATAACAAGCGGCTTCTTGATCTTTGTACAAATAGCCAGATGGCGATCGATATAATCCTTCGTATTTACCTTGGCACGCGGCAGGTTCTCTATCAGCGAGTCGGCCTTAGCCCAGCCCCAGTTGTAGGGCCACAGGTGGATATTTGCATAGTCAATGTTCTTATCAGCAGTGATTCGCTCCCAGCAGTCGAAATCGCCTTCACAGCCCCAGGCGCCCTCAGAACCAATCGAGATCAGGTGATTAGAATCGAGACTGCGAATAAGTGCCGATGCCTCAGCTAGCCACTTTTCAAAAGCAGGGAGCGCTTCTGTTGAAAATGCACGAGGCTCATTGCCTATCTGCCAAGACATGATAGCGGGATCGTCCTTGTAAGCCACACCTGTATAACGGTTCGTACGTCCCAGGATAAAGCGCACATAATCATAGAAGAGTTCATGTGCCTTCTGATTGGTTGCATATTTGCTCATCGCCTCCATAAAGGCGGGATAACCCACATCGTTGGGACGGGGCTGTTTGCCCGCACCGGCATGCTCCAGATAAAATCCATAACCGCCGCTCCACTCCCATGAATTGTTCAGATAGAGCACAGCTACCATCTGGCGCTTACCCATCTCCTGCAACAGAAAGTCAAGTCCTGCTAAAATCGTATCGTTATACACACCGGGAGCTACTTGCAAGGTCGGTTCTACCTTGGTTGTCACGCCACGCTCACCATCAGAACCAACAAGGATACGCAGGTTGTCAATACCCATCTCTTTCATCAGATCGAGTTCCCGACAAAGGCGCTGTCGGTCTCCACCCTGCCCTTCAGAGCCGAGAATGGCACCGTACCAGAAATTTGTACCCACATAATAATAAGGTTCTCCATCTCTCACAAAATGACCATCCTTCACAGCCACGAACTTCGACTGTCCCAACACTGTGATAGTTATCGCAGTCATTAGAAGAGATACACATAGCTTTAGTTTCATACAACGAAGTGAATTAGTTATTTTGTTTGCAAAGATACCATTTATTTTTCAAATCACCAAACAAATCATCCAAAATCAACACTAGGTTTGGTACTTTTGCACTTTTGCAGACTTGACTCTTATGTTTTATCACCGCACTCGAAGTCCGCCCTGGGCAAAAGGGGAGTCCTGCCTGGGCGGACTATAGAAAACCCTCAAGCTGTCTGCTTGAGGGTTATTATGATCGAAATGATTTGTACAAAAATATCACTCCTCGTTTTGTACAGGCTTGTGATAGCGAACAAGACCTGCCAAAGGAGTCTTAAGTATAGAACCCAAATGGAAGTTCAGGCGCTCAGCTGCCTCACGAAGTTCATCCTGATAATGCCAAGCCACACTACCCACAAACGAAACAGGCAGGTCTGGACGGCGATAAGGCTGAACATGACAGCGCAGAAAATCTGCAAAATTATCTACAACCACCGATCTCACTCCCGGATCATCAAGATGATTACCAATAAACTCAGAAAGTGATGCCAAGAAACGGTTTGCCAGGGGCTGGCGATAGACACGCTTGATAATTTCAGCCAGATTCAGACGAGTTTCTTTCTCAAATACCTCCTTAATTTCTTCTGACAATTTTCCACCATACAACTCATGGATAAAACGCTTACCAAGCACAGCCCCACTACCCTCATCGCCAAGGATATAACCCAATGCCGGCGTATGCTGCACGATATCGTTACCATCATAGAGACATGAGTTAGCACCTGTACCCAGAATACCGGCAATACCATAGTTATGACCACAAAGTGCACGGGCAGCTCCCAATAGGTCGCTATGCGCCTCAATGACACTGGCCTGTGGGAAAGTCTCCTGCAATAAAGAAGTCATCAGAGTCTCCAGTTCAGGACGAACACCACTTCCATAGAAATAGACAGCCATTGGAAACTCTGGTGTAAGAATGGCTGCACTACGGAGTTTCTGAACCTCAGGATTTGAGCCCATGGCTCCCACAAACTCTTCACGGACGATTTGCACAATCTCTTCACGTGACTGATGGACGGGGTTGATACCCTGTGTGTTAAGAACTACGGGTTGTGAGGCGCCAGTTACAATGGCCCAGTCGGTTTTGGTGCTTCCACTATCTGCGATTAATATCATTTTTAATATCATTTTGATGGTTTACGCTGCAAAAGTAATCAAAAAAGATTTAAAACAATCAGTTTATGGCAGTTTTTTTCTTGCAAATGTTTTTTTTTCCGTACCTTTGCAGAAGTTATATATAAGTACACGAAAGAAATGAAACGCTTTTTACTGATATTCGTTCTCATGTCAGGCTTCTTTGTCGAAGCTAATGCCGTGTTGAAAGAGAAAGACCTGGAACAGACACTGGCCATTCTCCAGGCAGAGTTGGAACAGTACAACAACGAACTGACCGTGCGCAGTGCCATCAGAAAGGAACGAGCCAAGCAGCTTATCACCAATCTGCTGCTGACCATGAAACAGGCCGACCAGAACGCGCTGATGCTCTATTCACAGGAACAGACTCATTTGTTCGACATGACCTATGCCTGTAAGGAAGCTACCAAGCAATACCGGGAGTTTCACAAGCATCAGATACCTTTTACGGAATTCCTGGACAAGAATTCCAAGGAACTGGCTCGTTATGACAGTCTGGTGAAGCGGTTAGAGGCTATGCCTGATATGATGACCACCCAATACGGTATTCAGCGGCGTGACTCTTGTCTGGTGCTTGCCAAGAACATCCGAAGCATGCTGGCTGAGGGCGATCAGCAACTGCGACGGAACATACGCTATTACAACATGACGGAGCAGCGCCTGAGTGAGTTGAACGACTATGCGCAGAAGCGATATACCGACATCCAACAGAGTATCTTCATCAACGGAGGCGAAAGCTACCCTACCCTGCTGAGTCACCTCGACCGTCGCTGGAATTCTACAGTGGAGGCGGTGAAGAAGAAATACACGATTGACGACAACGACCTGTCGCAATGGAGCTCCCAATGGGTATTCGGTCTGTTTATCGCCATTGCCTTCTACGTCATTGTCGCCATTGTGCTCAACCAGCTTTTCTTCCGTTTCCTGTTGCCTAAGCGTTTCAAAACCCAAGAGTTCAAGGACAAGCAGGCGGCGATCATCATGGCGACAACCACTATCACCTTCGCCATCATCCAGGGACTACTGATCAACAGATCGACACAGAACTTCGTGATCATGGCATCAACCTTGCTCGTAGAATACGCCTGGTTGTTGGGTGTGATCCTAATCTCGCTCCTGTTGCGTGTGAAAGGCAACCAGATCGGCAGTGCCTTCCGTATCTATGCGCCCCTAATCGGCATCGGATTCATCGTGATAGGCTGTCGGATTATTCTGATTCCTAACGAGCTGGTCAACCTGATGCTGCCCCCAATCCTGTTACTTTGTGCCATCTGGCAATGGGTGGTCATCAGACGGCACAACCAGAACATTCCGAAATCGGACATCTTCTACACCTATGTGTCACTAACCGTGTTTATCGCATCGGTCATCAGCTCTTGGGCAGGCTATACGCTGCTGGCGGTGCAACTGCTCATCTGGTGGATCATGCAACTGACTTGTATATTAACCATCACCTGTATCAGCCAGTATCTCAAACTCCACGCCATGCGAAAGCATTACGACCAGAAGCCTATTACCCAAACCTGGGCGCATCTGTTTGTGGAGAAGGTGCTGATGCCAGCACTGAGCATCAACTCCATTATGCTGAGCATCTATTGGGCTGCCAAAGTATTTAACCTCAGTGAACTCTGTTGGCAAATATTCAAGTATCATTTCATTGATATGGAAAACCTGCAGGTGTCGATTCTGAAGCTCTCAATGGTCATCACCATCTGGTTCCTGTTCCGCTGGATTGTCCATACCGTATTGGCCCTGTTGCGCCAGCAATACCTGGCCAATGACCCAACCACAGCAGCCTCTAAGGAGGTGATGAGCAAGAATGTGATACAGGTGCTTATCTGGGGTATCTGGCTGATGATCTCGCTCTCGGTGTTCCATATCAGCGTGGCTTGGTTGCTGGCTATCTCTGGCGGTTTGTCAACAGGTATCGGTTTCGCCTCGAAAGACATCATCGAGAATATCTACTACGGCGCCTCGTTAATGGCTGGCCGCATCAAGGTAGGCGACTGGATTCAGGTGGACGGCACAATGGGTAAGGTTTCCTCTATCAGCTATACTTCCACAGTGGTAGAGTCACTTTACGGTGAAGTCATCACCTTCCAAAATGCACAGCTTTTCACCAAAAACTACAAGAATCTGACACGCAACCATGGCTATGTACTGGCGGTAGTACCATTCGGCGTAGCTTACGGATCAAATCTGAAGCAAGTGACGACACTGGTAGAGGATGCACTGAACAATATGAACCACCAATGGATGGACCAGAGCAAACAAGTGAAGTGCGTGGTATCCGAAATGGGTGACTCCAGCGTGAACTTCAACCTCTTTGTATGGGCTGATGCACCAAAGAAGTCGTATGTTGTGAGCGATGTGCTGAAATGTGTGTATGACACGCTGAATCAGAACAACATTGAGATTCCGTTCCCTCAACAAGACGTTCATATCAAGTGAGAAGTGAAAATTATGAAGAATATTTGGTGGATTTGATTATATTTTGTATTTTTGCAACATCATTATGAAGGATAAGATAACGATAATAGCCGGACCATGCGTGATTGAGTCTGCGGAGCTGCTTGATACAGTAGCGCGTAAGTTGGTGGATATCAACACCAAACTGGGTACTGACATTATTTTTAAAGCCTCGTTTGACAAGGCCAATCGCACATCAATTCGCTCTTTCCGAGGACCTGGTCTGACGCGCGGACTACAGATGTTGGCAGACATCAAGTCACAGTACAGCCTGCGTATTTTGACTGACATCCATGAGAGTCAGCAGGCAGAGGCTGTTGGTGAGGTTTGTGACGTGCTCCAGATTCCGGCCTTTCTTTGCAGGCAGACAGATCTTCTGGTAGCAGCAGCCAAGACCGGATGCACGGTGAATATCAAAAAAGCACAGTTTCTCAGTGGCCAGGACATGAAGTACCCTGTGGAAAAAGCGCGTGATGCCGGCGCAAAAGAGGTATGGTTGACAGAACGTGGCAATATGATGGGCTATAACAATCTGGTGGTGGATTTCCGCAACATACCAGACATGTTGGAGATTGTGCCCACAGTAATTATGGACTGTACACACAGTGTTCAGCGTCCTGGCGGCAGCGATGGTAAAACAGGTGGCGATCGTCGTTTTGTTCCCCAGATGGCTCTGGCTGCAAAAGCTTTTGGAGCAACAGGCTATTTCTTCGAGGTGCACCCCACTCCAGACGAAGGCCTTAGCGATGCAGCCAACATGCTGGAGCTCGATAAGCTTGAGGCTCTGGTGAAAAAGTTAATTGAAGATTGATTGACAAAAAAAAGAAAATGACATCGAAAGAATACGCGATACAATGTATAAAAGACGAGGCTGAAGCTGTAATTGGACTGATTCCCCAGCTTGATGACAACTTTGAAAAAGCTGTCAACCTGATTTTTGACTGCAAAGGCAAAGTCATTGTGACTGGTGTTGGTAAGAGTGGGCATATCGGCGCCAAGATCGCAGCCACTCTGTCGAGCACAGGAACGCCCTCATTCTTTATCAATCCACTCGATGTGTTCCACGGCGATCTTGGTGTCATGACAGCAGAAGATGTAGTACTGGCCATCTCAAATTCTGGTCAGACCGACGAATTACTGCGTTTCATTCCAATGGTACTCCACATGCAGATACCCATTATCGGCATGAGCGGTAATCCTGAATCGCTATTAGCAAAATATTCAACCTGTCACCTGAACGTCAGTGTGGAAAAGGAAGCCTGTCCGCTCAATCTGGCTCCTACCAGTTCTACGATGGCACAATTAGCTATGGGCGATGCCCTGGCTGTAGCACTGATTCAGAAACGCGACTTCAAACCACGTGATTTCGCACAGTTCCACCCTGGAGGTGAGCTTGGAAAGCGACTGCTTACTACAGCCCAGGATGTGATGCGTTCTGACGACATGCCTATATTGCCACCAGAGATGCACCTAGGTGAAGCCATCATTCTTGTAAGTAAAGGAAAGTTGGGACTGGGTATTGCAGAGGTGAATGATGAGATTGTAGGATTAATCACCGATGGTGACATCCGCCGTGCTATGGAGAAATGGCAGGCTGAATTCTTTGACCATACGGTCAACGACATTATGACACGAACTCCAAAGACAGTAAAACCAGAAACAAAGATCACAGAGATACAACGAATCATGAACAAATACAAAGTACATTCTGTTCTGGTAACTGACGACAAGCGACATCTGCTCGGCGTAGTTGACCACTACTCATGTATGATATAAAAAATGGAGAACAAGGCCTATATGAAGACAATAAAGAGACTGTTGATCGTTTTTTTGCTCACGCTACCTTTGGTTGTGGTGGCAGACTATTTGTTTAAGACACTCGACGCACGCGAAGGACTGACTTCAAGCCAGGTGAACTGTATTCTGAAAGATTCCAGAGGTTACATGTGGTTTGGAACACCTGCCGGACTGTACCGTTTCGACGGCTACACATTCAGAAACTTCCAAAGTGACTCTCAAGACGGTTCATCTCTCAATGACAGCTATATCAAATCCATTCAGGAGATGCTTGATGGTAATCTGTTGATTGAGACTTCCTCAGGCTATTGTATCTACCATCCTCAGACTGAGAGTTTCGAGCGTGATATGAAGCAGACATTCTCCAGAATGGGTATTGAAACCATTCCGAGTGTTGTGTATATCGACCACCATAAGAACCTCTGGGGAGCTATTCCGAATAAGGGAGTCGTATGCTACAACCAACAGCAGCAACTTCTTTTCGAATTCGGCTATACCGACGATTCTCATGGTGTACCACAGGGACTAATTATCTCTATCAGTGAATGTCGGGATGGTGCTTTGATTGTATATGACGACGGACGTATTGTATGCTGTGATGTCATGCACCAACAACATACGGTATGGAATACAGAAAGAATCCAGTCACTGAGCAACCGCAAAAACAAGTCACTGAAAGCTTTTGCCGATAAGATGGATAACATCTGGCTATATGGACAGGGTACCTTATATTTATATGATAAAAATAACGGAACATGGAACACTAATATCGGAGAGTCCTTGGGACTCACAGGCATTGGTGTGGACCGTAATGTGAATGGCATGGCCTGTGACCGTAAAGGCGACATTTGGATTGGTTCCGACCAACTTGGTCTGCTGAAGATGGACTGCAACACCCATGAGGTAACACCTGTGCAGCCACGTAACATCAACGACAGCCAGTGGATTACAGATAAAGTGAGTATCCAGAGCGTATATGTGGATGACACCGACCTTCTTTGGGTGGGTACAGAAAAATCGGGTATCGCCTATTCTGGACGATATATCTACCGCTTTGGTTCTGATCATATTGGTGACGTGACTGCAATGACCCAGGACGCTAATGGTAAAGTCTGGTATGGTACAAGCGACAAGGGCATAATAAATTATGAGGGTCCGCTGGCCAGTATGAAGGTTTCTACTCTGGCCACCACCAGCGATGGCAGTCTTTGGGTGGGATCAAAGCGCAATGGACTGACACGTATTTCAGGCGGTAACGCGACTATTTATTCGGTGGCAAAAGACAGCATGGCAACCCTTATTGACGACCATATCAATGCCCTTTGCACAGACAAGATTGGCAATCTTTGGATTGCTACCAATGGTGGTCTCCAAGTTTATAATCCCAAAATGAACACCTTCTCGTCCTACACCCGTGAAAGTGGTAAATTGCCCACAAATAATATCACCAGTCTTTTCTACAATAAGAATGGCAAGAACAACGAGCTCTTTATTGGTACAGCTGAGGGATTGATCATACTAAACCTTTCTACAACAGAAAAGCAGGTGCTGACAGGCAACATTTCGAATAGCAAATCGTTTAAGAACAATTTCGTTACTCAGGTAGTTCAGGACTCCAGAGGACTGATTTGGGTTGGTACTCGCGAAGGTCTTAACATCTTGAATCTGGAGAATGACAGTTTGAACTATCTGACAGAGAAGCAAGGTCTTTGTAACAATAACGTGTGTGGTATTGCAGAAGACAAGAACCATAACATGTGGATCACCACCAGTAGTGGTGTAAGTCGTATCGTGGTGCAGCGTAACCATGAAGACGGAAGCAATAACTATGGCCTTTACAACTACACAACTGCCGATGGTCTGCAGAGCAATGAGTTTAACCCTGGTGCAATTCTGACTCGTCAGGATGGAAACGTGTTGTTAGGAGGATTATACGGCGTAAACTGGGTAGTAGAGAATACCGATGGTGAGAAAGATGTCCTACCCCGTGTAATGCTGACTCAGCTCTTTGTTGGAGAGGAAGAAATTCTGACAGGTCATGAATATGAAGACCGTGTCATTCTGACACAAGCGCTTAACGAGACCAGTCATGTGGATCTTGGGCATGATCAGAACACCTTCACCATTAAGTTTGCCGCAGGTAACTACAATCAAAGTGAACGCCTGCAGTTTATGTACTGGATGGAAGGTAAAGATGAAGACTGGCGCAATGGTAACGCATTGACACACGGTGTAACTTTCAAAGATCTGCCTAGTGGTCATTATACGTTACATGTAAAAGCAATCAGTGCAGAGGGAGCCATCAGCAACCAGGAACGTGCTATTGATATTACTATTGAACGTCACTGGCTATTGTCATGGTGGATGATTTCGGCTTATATCATCCTGATAGCCGTAGCCATCTATTTCTGGCGTATCGGTTTGAAACAGCTTAAGGTGATTAAGGCTAGAAAGAAGGCTGTAATCGATGAACTCGCCATGCAGCGAGAGGAGATCAAGGCTGCCAGCGATGATTTGAGACAACCAATGGCTCGTATGACATCGATTATCAGTAACCTCTCTGAGAAGGAGAAATCCTTGGAAGAACGTGAACAGCTGAATGCTCTTCACTCGCAAATGTTACAGATCATCACGCGCGTTAGTGATATGCAGACAAATCTGGAGAATCCTGAGGAGAAGGCGAAAGCTGTGGTTCATGACCGTCTTGAATTGAACGCGCGTGGAGAAATTGAAATGCCAGAGATTGCAAACCATGCACTAACCACAGAGACAGCAAGACCTTCGCGAGCAGCTTTGGATCAGCCCACAATGAAGTTTACCGTGATTATGATCGATGACAACATCGACTTCTTGCAGTTTGCTACGGCCCGTCTGAAATTCGTCTATGACTTCCATGCTTATAACGACATAGAAAAAGCAGCTGCAGATCTTGAAGAAATGCATTGCGATATTGTAATCTGTAAACAGGATATGCCAGAAATGACGGGCAGTGATCTGTGTAATCAGCTGAAGACAAACCCTGCCACCCAAATGATCAAGTTTATACTGATGACAGAAGGCATGCTGACACCACAAGACATGCGTAACCAAAACATCACACTCTCTGCTGATGATTATCTGGCCAAGCCATTTAATCTGCAGGAAGCTACCATGCGTTTTAATAAACTGCTTGGATTAGGGCCGATTCAGGTTAATAGCGATTTGATTGAGGGCGCAGAAACACGTATGCTTGAAGGTCACAACTCAAGTATGACAACAGCTACCGAGTCGTATGGATTAACAGAATACAAGCCTAACGACGAGGGTATGCCAGATGCCGATGATCCTATGAGTCGCGTTGATACAAAGATTATCAAGCGTGACAACCAGCCGGCAAATGCAAAAGGGGAAGAAGATCCTGAGAAAGAAATGGCCCTCACAACCATGACAGCCATGAACATGTCGGACTTCTCTATGCTTGACGCTATGGATCAACAACTGATCAAAAACATTGAACAGTATGTGATGCAGAACATGAGCCGAGGACAGATCAGTCTTGAGGAGCTGGCTTCTGCAATGGGTATGGGACGTGTGCCATTCTTCCACAGAATACGTAATCTTACTGCCAAGACACCTGCAGAACTTGTGCGTGACATGCGACTGAAGCACGCCTGCATCCTTCTGAAACGTACAAACATCAACATGAGTGAGTTAGCAACAAATGTCGGTTTCATGACGGCAGAGAACTTTATCAATATCTTCAGAGAGAAATTTGGCATGATGCCACTCGAATACAGATTAAAACATCGTAAATGACAATAAGACATCAGTGCTCAGCAGGAATAGTGATGATCCTATTTCTGCTGATATCTCTTCATGGACACGCCCAGAGCAGCGATTCCCTATTCGTGGAAGACATGCGAAAGGAGGGTGTCCAGTTTACAAACGACAACAGCATTAAACTACTTATGTCAGGCAAAGAAAAGTTTGCCGACATGTTTGAGGCCATCCGTCATGCCAAGAGTAGTGTACATCTGGAATACTTCAACTTCCGTAACGACTCTATTGCAGGACTGCTGTTCGATATCCTCCGTGAGAAGAGAAAAGAAGGTGTGGAAGTACGCGCCCTCTTTGACGGTTTCGGCAATGACTCCAACAACAAACCTCTGAAAAAGAAACACCTCGAAGATCTCCACGCCGACAGTATAAACATCTACGAATTCGACCCTATCCGCTTCCCTTGGGTTAACCACATCTGGCCTCGTGATCACCGTAAGATTGTGGTAATAGACGGAGAGATTGGATATACAGGAGGTATGAACGTGGCCGACTATTATATCGTAGGTACAGAACAGGTGGGAGAATGGCGTGACATGCATTGTCGCCTTGAAGGCCCAGTTGTCAACGAACTGCAACGCATCTTTTTACGGATGTGGAAGAAGGTCACCAAAGAAGAGCTCAACGATTCGAAGTATTTCCAAGGGAAACCCGCAGGAGATAAGATGATAGGCATTGCCAACCGAGAGCCACATACCACAAACAAAATCATGCGCCGTTTCTATATTCATGCCCTTGATCGTGCCAAGGACTCCGTGAAGATTGTCAACCCTTACTTTGCCCCTACGCAATCCATACTGAAAGCTTTGAAACGCTGTGCTGACCGAGGGGTGAAGATGGATATCCTCATTTCATCGAGATACGATGAGCCCTTGATGCCAGAAATTGTACTCTATTATACGCGCAAGTTGGCGAAACGTGGCGTAAATATTTGGCGTTATCGTCCTGGATTCCATCACTCGAAGATCATGATGGTGGATGGTAAATATTGTACCGTTGGCAGCACGAACCTGGATGCCCGCAGTATGCGCTATGACTATGAGATCAATGCCATCGTTATCGATCCGGAGACCACGCATCAGCTGGAGGATAAGTTTCTGGAGGACACCCAGAAATGCGATTACATGACCGAGGAGGAATGGAAGAAAACTCTAACGACCTGGAAAAAACTAAAAGGATGGTTAGGGCATCTGCTGACTTTTTTGATATAGCCCATGAAGCGCGATACAACCATATCCATATGCAAAGGAATTGCCATTATCTTGATGGTGATAGCCCATGCAGAAGCACCTGGTTGGCTATGTAAGTTCATCTTTGAATTCCACATGCCGCTGTTCTTTATTACTGCTGGCTATTTCTTCTCACTGAAATACCTGAATGATGAATCCACATTTGTCAAGAAACGAATTAAGGGGCTTTACTGGCCATTTGTAAAATGGTCGGTATTCTTCTTAATTATCCACAACTGGATGTTTGATATCGGAATACTGAATGAACGATATGGTAATGAAATGGGCGGTGTAACACACCCCTACTCCTGGCATCAGATACAACAGAATCTTTGGAATATCGTAACGGCTATGGGCGGTTACGATCAATTCCTTTGTGGAGCTTTCTGGTTTTTCAGAGGGCTATTCGTAGCAAGTATCCTATACCTTATTATATATAAGGTGATGGATCTTTTCATAACTAACCTCACAAAAAGTCCTAGCAAAACACTTCCTGCCAAAAAGGCCATCCCCTACTTCATTTGTCTGTTTATGCTTCTTCTTTGTGGTTGGAAAACATATGAAGGGCTAAAGATTATCACGCTAGTTCAGGGTGGTTATCGTGACTTAATGGGGTGTTTCTTCTTTGGCTGTGGCTTTATTTTCCGTCAGTTTGTCGACAGATATCAGGCTATGATTTCACGTCATTATGCCTATCTTTGGACTGCCATACTCTTTGGTGTAGTTGTATTCCTTTTCTCGAAATATCTGACTGCCAACATGAACTGGCGCTCTACATATGCCCAATTCCTTTCCCTGCCTTTCCCTGCTCTACTTGGATTCCTGATGACCTATAACATCAGCCAATGGATTGATCGGCATGAAGGTTGGTTAAAACATTCGTTGACATATATCGGTGAGCACACACTCTATATTTTCATCTTCCACATTTGCGCTTACAAAGTGGTGAGCTTATGGAAAATTTGGTATTATGGTTTAGACATCCGTCAGATAGGTTGTCATATGGTGATCCATGAATACTCACAGGAGGACTGGTTCTGGGTGGCATATACCATTGCAGGCGTCGGAATTCCCCTCGCACTCTACTGGCTACAGGAACAAATCTCCAAAAAGGTCAAAGAATATAGAGCATCATCTGCTGCTCAGGCTCACTGATACCTTTCTCACGCAATAAATCAGCTTCATTTTCAAGAATACATCTTGCATCACGATCAGTCTCTTTCAAGAAACGATGAAAGCAGTCGGCTGCTTCATCGATATTGCCACTAAACCACAAGGCATAACCATAATTCAACAAATCATCGGGATGCACCTCACCAGACAACAACTGGACGTAGATTTTATCAGCAGCTTCATATTTGCCTTCACAGACTAGCGTCCATGCCAATACCCGATTCACATTCTGATCGTCAGGCGATTCATAGTTCAGTCGATACAGATCTTTCAGAGCTTCACCATACTGACCTATGTTTGTTAGGCTTACAGCACGATTCAAACGATAGCTCTTCTTGTCTGGACAGATAACCAGTAACTTGTCGTAAGCTTCTAACGCCTCCTGATACATATGCCGGGAGAATAGTGCCCGAGCATAGCCTGCCAATGCCCTTTCATTATCGGGTTGAAGAGCCAGAGCATTTGTATAGCACAGCAGGTCGTCTTCATCCAACTGCAATACATTGACAGCGTGTTGAGCCAAATAACCAGCCATCATCCAGAACTGGAAGTCACGGCGCGACTCGCCATAGTTTTCCAGAAGTTTTGCAACTTCTGCCATCCGTTTCTGCTTTATAAGGAAAGCAGCTATTTCATTAAAGAAAGGCTCAAAATGAGTTTTTGAGAAAATAGTATTTGCACAAAACAGATATCGCGCCTCCTTGATATCGAAAGGATTTACAAATTCTGCACGTTGTGGAAACAGGCGGAAGAAACGATAAAGATCCTGAAGATAGCTACGGCGGATATAAGCCGCAGTCTCCAACTCTTCTAATGCCATTTCATTCATAGTTACCTCACCTCTTTCGAGCATCCCCCTCATATTTTTAGGAATCTGATTCAAGACCTGCTGAAAGATAAAGATAAAAGAATACTTGTCACTATTACAAAAAGGTCCCTTCTCCACCATTTGATGAAGGAATTGACTCTGAGTGGTCTCTTTAATGACATCAATTACAGCGGGATGGTTAGGATAAAAAGGTAAGAACCAGTTACTCAACTCATTGAAAAAAGGAAAGCGTTTCATCTGCGAGAAGCCTCCGAAATAGATGTCAGATCCTTGTTTCTGCATGTCAATCATACGTTGAAAACTGGCTTCCATTTTTTCCAATTTGCGTTCTTGTTCACCAGGATGCAAAATATCCTCCATAGGATCCTCCTCAACCTCCTCAATACCATTACGAGTCATACGGAAAGACTGATTCTTCCACATATCCGGCATAATCTCTTTTTGGATAGTCTGGGTATCCTGTTCTGCATTCATACAGAATATGATCTGTTCCTGCAATTCAACTAATTCCTTACAATGGTGCTCGTCTTCCAACAGCTTATGAATCAGATCTGTTTGCTCTGGATAAATTGAAGCTGCAACACGGCTATTTAGCGTTAACACCCAACCAACAAGTGCCCTTTGACGCACCCGCTCATCTGAAGCTTTTTCATAGACATGAATCAAAGTACGGAACTTCGCCATATCAAAATACTCTAACGCAGAGAGCATCACAGCACTGACTATCAACTGTTGATCATTAGAGTCAACTGTTGGCGACAAAAGTATCTCTTCCATCACCGTAGCAATACCATCTGTCCATATATCCGAAGTGAAAATATGGTCGAAGAGTACTTTCATCTCATGCTCATGCCGACTATACAACTCACGCTGCTTATACTCGCGTGTATGAGGAGGTTCTAAGTCCAAAATAGCAATATCGGAAACAAAGGTTTCCAACTCCTCACGGATTATCTGTGGTGCCCAGTCACGGGCTGTCATATGCTGACGCAAATAAATGGATGACAGAAAAGAAGAATGTCCGATACCATAATTGCGACTGATATTAATAGTCAACACATACATCCGCTGTAATAGCGACAGATAAAGTCTTTGCAACTGAGGGTCCTTAAAGCCTCGCTTCCAATAATCAGCCATCAACTGAAAATCAGTACGTAAAGCATGGAGCCTGTCTGAATTTACCTGATGCGGATGAACTGACAAGAAAGATTCCAATTCATTGATGGCAGCACTCAGATTTCGCTCCTCCAAATGAGAAAACACCCTTTTTAAACTCTGATGTGTATCCATAGACTACTTTTTTGAGAGCCATTGCTGCGCTCGATCAATATCCTTCTGACGTGGCGCTTCGGCATGATTATACTTGAGAGAGTCAGGTAAATTTCTCAGTGCTGGTTCCGAAATGGTATAATACTTTCTGATAACATCTTTATAATGACGTACACCATACTTATTAATAGAGTCACAGGCTTCATTATAACCTTTCAGGAACACCTCCATCTGCTTCTTTCGATTCTGATCATCCATGCCTTTTGTCCGGAAAGCAACTACACCCATATGGATATCCTCCTGACGGGTATCAAGCAGGATCTTATGTTTAGCCAACAATGCTTGCGTTGCCTGAGGTTCAGTCAGGAACAATGCATCCATCTCGTTGTTTTCCAACATCTTCAAACGTACATTCACATCATTTATTTGAATGCGGAATACTCGTTCTGTTTTCAGCTTTGCACTATCCACAGCCAAATCACCAAGAAAATCAGTCACTGAGTAACGAGTCATTGCCAACATCTTATCATCGAGATGCTTCAGTTGAGTGATGCGCTGATTACGGTTGCTAATTAGCAACCAATAGGCATTTGTAGAAGCAACATACTTCATTGGTGTACCTAAATGAATCATCCTTTCAGCACGAACCAAATCTGTCACTATGCCTTCCACCCTACCACGCATCATAGCTGTATCACAATCCATCTGTGCAGTGTAACGTTTTAATCGAATATCTACTATTGTATCGAACAGATGATGGTCTTTCGCAATAAAAAGAGGCAGACAATCGAGTGTCGGCATGACAGCAATTTTCAAAGCAGCAGAGTCTTCTCTTGCAAGCTTCTTCCGTTGCTCTTTTGACAATCGTTTGGTCTCTTCATAAGATTGTCCACAACCTGCCAGCACCAGCAGACCTGTTATGACAATGGCAATTATCCTAGTATATTTCATCCTATTCATAATAATTGTGTGCAAAATTAAACAATTATTTTGGAATACCGAAAATATTTTGTACTTTTGTATTCAATTATGGCAAAAGACAAAATCGCATACGTATGCTCCAACTGCGGACAAGAGTCGGCAAAATGGATTGGGAAATGCCCTTCTTGTGGGCAATGGAACACATTTAAGGAAATTCGCGTAGCTGCTGACACCAAGCAAAAAGCAGCCACGACAGCGGCAGCTTCCACAGGTCATGCCTTGAGGAAAAATAAGGTTCTGAAACTGCGCGACATTTCAAATCAGGACGATCCACGAATAGATATGCATGATGAAGAACTTAATCGTGTACTCGGTGGCGGTCTGGTACCTGGTAGTATTGTCCTTTTAGGCGGTGAACCTGGTATCGGAAAATCAACCCTCTCATTGCAAACGATGCTACGTATGCCAGAAAAGAAAATTCTCTATGTCAGTGGTGAGGAGAGTGCCCATCAATTGAAGATGCGCGCCAATCGTATTCCCCATGATGAGAATGACAATTTTCTCCTTCTCTGTGAGAACTCACTTGAACATATCTTTGAGCATATTAAGGAAGAGCAACCTGAATTAATAATCATCGACTCCATTCAGACCATTATGACTGAAGATGTAGAATCTTCTGCAGGCTCTATAGCCCAAGTCAGGGAGTGCGCCTCTTCCCTGCTCAGATTTGCCAAAACTAGTGGTGTACCCGTTATTTTGATTGGTCATATCACCAAAGAAGGAACACTAGCAGGCCCAAAGATCCTAGAACATATCGTTGATACCGTTATCCAGTTTGAAGGTGACCAGCACTATATGTACCGCATTCTGCGCTCCATGAAAAACCGTTTTGGCTCCACAGCCGAACTAGGTATCTATGAGATGCAGCAGAATGGACTCCGACAAGTGAGTAATCCTTCAGAACTCTTGCTTACTCAGGATCACGACGGACTCTCTGGTATTGCAATATCCTCTGCCATCGAGGGGGTACGTCCCTTTCTTGTAGAGACACAAGCACTTGTCTCTACTGCAGCCTATGGGACCCCACAACGTTCTGCGACTGGCTTTGATCAGCGACGACTAAATATGTTGCTTGCAGTCTTGGAGAAGCGTGTAGGATTTAAACTCATGCAGAAAGACGTCTTTATCAATATTGCCGGTGGTCTGCGGGTTACTGATCTGGCAATGGACCTCAGCATCATTGCTGCAGTACTCTCTTCGAATGTTGATACCCCGATAGAAAACGGTTGGTGTATGTGTGGCGAGGTTGGTCTTTCTGGCGAAGTACGACCAGTAAACCGTATTGAACAAAGAATCGCCGAAGCCGAAAAACTCGGATTCAGCGATATGATTGTCCCCAAATACAATATGCAGGGCTTTGATGCAAAGAAATACCACATCAGGCTTCACCCCGTCCGTAAGGTCGAAGAAGCCCTCCGTGCCCTATTCGGTTAATCCTCGTATTCGGTTTTATCCTCGACACCTGCCTCAGCAAAGGCTTCACGACGCTCAACACAGGTTCCGCATTTACCACAATGCTTCTCCCCGCCCTTATAGCAAGACCAAGTCTGACTGTAGTCAATACCAAGCGCCTTGCCTCGACGGGCAATATCGCTTTTAGTGATATTGGTATAAGGGGAGCGCAAATGCACATTCACGAAAGTACCAGCCACAGCTGCCTGATCGAAGGCATCGACGAATTCTGGACGGCAATCAGGATAGATGGTGTGGTCTCCCCCATGATTAGCCATCATCACACACTTTAGTCCATTACTCTCTGCTATTCCCACAGCAATAGAGAGCATGATGCCGTTGCGGAATGGCACCACGGTAGATTTCATATTCTCATCAGCATAATGACCCTCAGGAATCTCTTCCCCACCCTCTAACAACGAGCTCTTGAAATACTTCGTCATGAAGTCCAGGGGGATCGTGATATGCTTGATACCCAAATACTCACAATGCTGACGAGCAAAAGGTATCTCACGTGCATTATGCTTCGAACCATAATCGAACGAGATAGCAAGGGCAATACGCTCCTGCTCATCGTATAACAGTGTGACAGAATCAACGCCACCACTTAGAATAATAACTGAATCTTTTTCCATTTGGCTGCAAAATTACAACTTATTTTTCAAAACGAGCTGAAGAATCAGATAATTTTGCAAACTCCATTTTACATTATTTTTATTAGTTCGCAAAAAAGTATTAAATGTTCAATGGCCAATGGCTAATGTTCAATGTTTTTTCGTACCTTTGTGGCTAGTTTTGAATATTCAACATTTAAATTTATTAAATCATGACAATCAACGAATTCAACTTTGCCGGTAAGAAGGCAATTGTACGTGTAGATTTCAACGTACCCCTCGATGAGAATGGTAAGATTACAGACGACACCCGTATCCGTGGTGCCCTGCCTACCCTGAAGAAGATTCTGGCTGATGGTGGTGCAACCATCATCATGTCGCACATGGGTAAGCCCAAAGGTAAGGTAGATGCTAAAAAGTCTCTAGGTCAGATCCGCGAGGCTGTAGAGAAGGCTCTGGGTGTTCCCGTTGCTTTCGCTCCCGACTGCGCTAAGGCCGCTGATGCCGCTAAGGCTCTGAAAATGGGTGAGGCTCTGCTGCTCGAGAACCTGCGCTTCTATCCTGAGGAAGAGGGTAAGCCCGTAGGTATCGACAAGGCTGATCCTGCATATGACGAGGCAAAGAAGGCTATGAAGGCCAGCCAGAAGGAGTTTGCAAAGACACTCGCTTCTTACGCTGACTGCTACGTTATGGATGCCTTTGGTACAGCTCACCGCAAGCACGCTTCTACCGCTGTTATCGCCGACTATTTCGACGCCAACAACAAGATGCTGGGTCTGCTGATGGAGAAAGAAGTTCAGGCTGTTGACGCCGTTCTCTCTAACATCAAGCGTCCATTTGTAGCCATCATGGGTGGTTCTAAGGTATCTTCAAAGATTGGTATCATCGAGAACCTGCTCGGCAAGGTTGATAAGCTCATCCTCTGCGGTGGTATGACTTACACCTTCGCTAAGGCTCACAACGGTGAGATTGGTAACTCTATCGTAGAGCTCGACAAGCTGGATGTAGCTCTGGGTGTTGAGGAACTCGCCAAGAAGAACGGTGTAGAACTCGTACTCGGTAGCGATTGCACAGCTACGAATGGTCTTGACTTCGGTACTATGACTGTTAAGCCTGGTTCAGAGATTATCACCTGCCCTGCCAACAACGTACCTGCTGGTTTCGAGGGTGTTGACGCAGGTCCTGCTTCTCAGGACGACTTCCGCAAGGCTATCAAGGGTGCCAAGACCATCCTGTGGAATGGACCTGCCGGCGTTTTCGAGTGCGACGACTTCACTGCAGGTAGCCGTGCTATCGGTGAGGCTATCGCTGAGGCAACAGCTGAGGGTGCCTTCTCACTGATTGGTGGTGGTGACTCTGTAGCTTGTGTCAACAAGTTCGGTCTGGCAGACAAGGTTTCTTATATCTCTACCGGTGGTGGTGCTCTGCTTGAGGCCATCGAGGGTAAGGTTCTCCCAGGCGTTGCAGCTATTAAGGGTGAGTAGTCACTTCCCCCACTACAAACAAATAATCCCCGCTACTTGGCGGGGATTATTTGTTTGTAGTGGTTCCCAAATGCAGCTACGCAGCTGCGACAAAATGCGCGTCAAGATGAGAGTCTGGCAGATTGATTACGGGAATCTGGGGGATTGGTCCGTGCGCTTTAACAAAGGCAATAACATAGAAGTTGACCCAACTTCTATGTTATTGCCTTTGATTAATGTGGTCGCAGGGCTCGGTCGAAACACCACTTGACAAGTGAAGGGATTCGGCTGATTTGCCCAAGGAGTCTTACAACATAGGGCTTGTAGAAGAAATCATTGAAACGATCTTCCTTCTTTAGTTTCTCAAACTTACGTGCATTAACCTCTCTGAACGGGCGCCCAGAGATGACAGCATCAGCAGCAGCCTTTGCTGTCTCAAAGGCAGATTTGATGCCTTCGCAAGTGACACGGTTAGCAAATCCACCTGCATCACCAATGAGGATGATATGGTCGTTGAGAGGATAATCATTCTTCAGATAGATATAGCAGCCACGCAGTTTCGTTTCAGGTATATGTCTCTGCTGCAGGATTTTGCGGAACTTGTCGGGCGTCATGTTGACATCACCATAACCCACAGCATCGAATTCACTATTGGGGAAACGATAGAAATAGCCGTTTTTGTCGTATTTCGGAGACATTCCCACTACAAGGGCATTTTCGGGCGATTTCTCCACATATTGCTCCATGATAAGCAGACCATTATCGCGACGGCCCATCAACTGACGGCGTACGCCA